>Ga0210024_1001497_pt1 | contig 21158 bp, 38 predicted proteins | sample CryGeymeta201525_FD_183988 | JGI IMG/M metagenome (GOLD analysis project Ga0210024, IMG submission 183988) | Groundwater microbial communities from Crystal Geyser aquifers in Utah, USA - Crystal Geyser metaG 2015-25 (SPAdes) (version 2) | ecosystem: Environmental > Aquatic > Deep subsurface >...
GCTTCCACTGCAAGCATGTGCTTTATAATGCTTTCCTCTTTAACTCTTTTTTTGAGTTCCTGAAAAAGTTTTTCTCTTTCCATATACTCGAACATTATAAAGAATGTTTCTTCTTAGTCAATGAAATGAATTCTCTCGTATAAAGGCTATCGAAATTGAGTCAAACTCTATTACAAGTTTACAACTTATTCGATTAAAGAATTTTTTATCGCATAAAGAAGGTATTTATGAATTTTTGTAAACTTCTGTATTATATTTTTATGCCGATATTTTTTATAGATAAAGATGTAGAAGATAGGGAAATAACTATTGAAAAAGGGGATCTTTTTCATCACTTTAATAATGTGTTGAGAGTCCATAAGGGGGAAGAGATCAGACTTTTTTCAAAGAAATTTGTTTATGAGGTAGTCGTAAAAGAAAAACTGCCTGACAAGATTTTATTGCAGGTTATGGAGAATTTTGCGCCTGATTTTCCCCTCCCTGAGATTTTTCTCGTTCAATCTATAATAGAACGTAATTCACTTGAGGAAGTCTTACGGTTGAACATCCCTATTTTTGTAAGGAATTTTATTCTTTTTGGAGCAAAGAGGAGTAATTTTATAATTACTGAAAAGAACCTTTCAAGGTTTCAAAAAATTGCTCTTTCTGTTGCAGAGCAGTCTGAGGTATGCTTCTTTCCAGAGATAAAAGTTTCTAAAAATTTAGAGGAAGCACTTAATGTATCGGAAGAAAATTTTGTTATTGCTCTACACCCTCAAGGGAAGGAAAATTTTAAAGACTTAATTCCCAAATTTAAGGAATTTAAAAACGCTTCGATAGTTATAGGTCCAGAAGGGGGATTTACAGAAGGTGAATTGCAAACTCTTGAAAGAATCGGTATTCCAATTGCTTCAATTAAAACTGGAATTTTTCGCTCCGACCTTGCTGGATTTGTTGCATCGCTTCTTGTAAGACAATTAATTTGAAGTCTTTTTGATCTGCTCAAGCACGAATTTGATTCTTTGAACTACTTCCTCTTTGCCAAGCAGTATAAAAATTTTCCAGAGCTCTGGACCGCTTTTTGAACCAAAAAGTGCAACCCTTAACGGATGGTAGATTTTTTTGCCTGATAATCCTAATTTTTCTTTCAATCCATCTAGAAATTCATTGATTTTTTGCTCTTTGAACTCTATGTTTTCAATGTTTTCTAAAATATATTTAAAAACTTTAATCGAGTCTTTGTCAAAAAGGATATTTTTTTCTTCTTCGCCTTCGGGAAACCCAAGTCCCTTCAGGAAAGGCTCTGAAAGTTTTACTATGTCAGGTAGCACATTCATGTTTCCCCTCAGAGTATCAACGAGCAAAAGAGTTTTTTCGTCGCACTTTATATCAGGGTAGGCCTCTTTAAGGTATGGCATCGCAAGAGTGCAAAGTATTTCTTTACCTAGTTCAACAATATATTTATGGTTCATCCATTTGAGTTTGCTGATGTCAAATATGGCAGGTGCTTTGTTGACAGATTCAAGGGTAAATAGTTCTATGAGTTCTTCTTTTGTAAAGAACTCTCTCCCGTCCTTTGGAGACCATCCAAGCAATGCAAGGAAGTTAAACATAGCTTCCGGTAAGAAGCCCATTCTTCTAAAATCACCTATTGAAGTTGCACCATGTCTTTTTGATAGTTTTGTCCTGTCAGGAGCAAAGATAAGGGAAATATGGGCAAAGTAAGGATGAGGAAACTTAAGTGCATCGAATATCAGTATCTGTTTCGGAGTGTTTGAAAGGTGTTCTTCAGCTCTTATCACATGTGTTATATTCATAAGTGCATCGTCTATTACGGTTGCATAGTTATATACAGGGATACCGTTAGACCTTCTTATTACAAAGTCTTTGAATTCGTTTGAGTTAAAGTGGACATCCCCTCTTACTATGTCATCCACTACAATCTCTTTGTCTTCCAGAACTTTAAACACAACTGCCGGTGTTAAACCTTTTTCTTTGAACTCTCTTACCCTTGCTTCTCCCTCCAACTCTTTTACCTTCCTGTAGCTGAATGTTTTCATTGATTTTTCATACTGTTCTTTTATGTTTTTAATCTCTTCATCTGTATAGTGGAGTTCATATGCACTGCCTTCCTTAAGAAGGATATCGGTGTAATGGTTGTATAGGTCCATCCTCTCTGACTGGCTGTAAGGTCCATAGTCTCCACCTTTTAAGTACCCTTCGTCCCAATCAATGCCAAACCATGTTATGTCCTCAACCATACTTCTTATGGCTTGATCTGTCGACCTTTTTTTATCTGTATCATCAAGCCTTAAAATGAATGTTCCTTTATTATGCCTTGCAAACAGATAATTGAACAATGCAGTCCTTGCATTGCCTACATGTATTTCTCCTGTTGGACTTGGTGCATATCTTACTCTTATCATATATTCCTCCAAGTTAATAATATATTAGCAAATAATTAAATTAAAAAAAGGGGCAAACGCCCCTTTAAACGAACTATTTTAAAAAATTAACGCTTTCTATATTGTCTATCCTTCCTCGCGGAGTGAAGGCCATACTTCTTTCTCTCTTTTTCTCGCGGATCTCTCGTTAATAATCCTTCGCTTTTTAAGACAGTTCTTAAAGACGCATCAATTTTTAAAAGAGCTCTTGCAATCCCAAGCTTTATAGCATCTACTTGGCCTCGCGGGCCACCACCTGAAACATTAACATCAACATTAAATTTCCCATCCAGATTTGAAATTTGTAAAGGTTTAAAGATCTCTGGAAGAAGAAATTTCAAATTAAAATATTCTTCAGCCATTTTCCCGTTAACTTTCACAGAACCACTTCCGGTAGTAAGTATAACTCTTGCAACAGCTGTTTTTCTCCTTCCAATTCCTAAATATACTACCTTTTTCATTTATTCCTCCTCAGAAACTTTAATCTCTCTGTTAATTTTGAGAGAAGTAGGGTAATTTGCATCTTTATAAATCCTCACACCCTTAAGCATTCTTCTCCCGAGTTTGTTCTTTGGAAGCATTAATCTTACTGCATGCTCTAAAGCAAACTCAGGTCTTGTTTGAAGAATGTCTTTTAATAAATAGGTTTTCATATTCCCCACGTATCCAGAGTGTTTATAATATATTTTCTTGGTGTTCTTTCTGCCAGTAACTTTGACAGATGCCGCATTTATAATAACAACATTATCCCCCACTATCACATTCGGGCTAAAGATAGGCTTGTCTTTCCCTCTTAGAATAGATACAGCGACAGCCGCAACTCTTCCAATGGATTGCCCTTCTGCATTTATTAGCACCCATTTTCTTTCTATCTCCCCGGGTTTCGCAAATTTAGTTAAGTGCATCATATATTTTCCTCCATTAATAAATATCAAAATATAATATCAAATTTTAAAAATAAGTCAATGCGCTGTAAGATTATATATATTTTTTCTATAATTCAAAGGTAAAAATCCTCTAATCTTCTAATAAATAACATCCACTAAAAAAAGCGGTTCTCCTGGGAGGACTTGTCTTGTATAAGGAATTTCCGAAGCTCTAAAAGGGTCTTCAAGAATTCCTCTCGATATCTTTCCTTGACCAGCCTTTAGAACATAATAAACCATTCTCCTAACCATATGGTAAAGGAACCTATCGGCATAAAAATAAAGTATTGTAACAAAATCTTTTTCTATAAAACCAGCCTCAAAAAGCTCACAAATATCATTCCTATCATGTTGCGATCTATCTCTATTAGAAAAGGATGAAAAATTATGCCTTCCTTTTAAACCAGATAACGCCAACTCAACAAGTTGTTTTTCTATAGGTACCCTATAAAAGTAAACATTAGGTTTTAGAAAAAGTGCATATTCAGGGTTATCTGAAAAAATGTACGCATATATTTTTCCTCTTGCACTTTTCCGAGCATGAAAATTCAAATCAACCTCTCTAATCTCTTTAATAAAAATATCAGATTTTAAAAGTATCGAATTGAGTTTGCTTTGAATATTAGAAGTATTTATCTCATCTGGAAAATAAAAATTGATATATTGATTTAATGCATTAACTCCTCTATCTGTACGAGCAGAGCCATAAGTTACTATAGGTCTACGCAAAACCTTCCATAAACTGTCCTCAATGATACCCTGTACGGTTAAAATTTCTTTTTGTTTTTGAAATCCATAAAAATTTCTGCCAATATATTGAACTCTTAATAGATAATTTTTCATATGATAGTCCAACGAAAAAGTGAAAATAGAGTTACTGCAAGAGTAGAAAGAATAAATATACAATCTTTTACCTTGATTCTCATCGCTCTGTAAGGCGTCCTTTTACCGCCTACCACAAAACCTCTTGCCTCCATTGCTATAGCCAATTGGTCTGCCCTGTTAAAAGCATTTAATAACAAAGGAAGAATTAAAGGTAAAAAACTTTTTGCTCTATTAACTATGCCTCCAGAGTTAAAATCAGCACCTCTTGACATTTGTGCCTTCATTATTCTATCGGCTTCCTCGAAAAGTATTGGAACAAACTGCAAAGAAATCGATATCATAAGGGCAACATCTTCCGATGGAAAATGAATAATCTTTAAAGGGGAGATAATAGCTTGAAAACCGTCCGAAAGCTCAATGCTTGAAGTAGTTGATGTAAGAATAAATGTAAAAAAAGAAAGAAGCATAAGCCTTATAGCAATATAAATTGCAAGATTTAATCCTTCTTTTGTAATCTTAATAAAATGGAAAGAGAAAACAACGTTTCCGGGAGTGAAAAATATCTGGAATACTACTGTAAAAATTAAAAGATATAAAATTGGCTTTAATGACCTTATTGCTGAAGCAAAATTAACTTTTGAAAGCAAGACTAAAATAATTACAAAAGCCAAAAGTATGAGATATCCCCAAAGAGATTTGACAAAGAATAAAAAAACAATTATATAAAAGATACTAAGTATTTTAACTCTTGGGTCAAGTGAATGCAAAATAGAATTAGAATACTGATATTGTCCGAAGAAATTCTTCCTGTTCAATGTGACAACCTTACACTGAGGAATTCTATTAAAGAATCAATGTCCTTTGAAAATGGGATGTCAGGAAAACATTTTAATAGCTTTTTTCTGAAGCTTATTGTAAATGGAATTTCAAGACCTATTTTATTTACCAGGGGCTCATTTTGGAAAAAATCTTTCGAGGGACCATCAAATACAACATATCCTTTATCAAGGGCAATTAATCTATCAGATAGGTAAAAAGCTTCGTCCATGTCATGCGTGACAAAAACTACAGTCATGCCTTTTTCTATTTGCTTTCTAACCTGGGTAACAATGCTCATTTTGCCTTCATAGTCCATCCCTGCAGCCGGCTCATCAAGAACAATAACATCAGGTCTCATAGCAAGAACACTTGCAATAGCTATTCTTCTCTTTTCCCCGCCACTTAAATGAAAAGGTGACCTTTCAATTATTTCGGAAACATTAAAACCCATTGTTTCAAGAGAATACAATACGCTCTCTTTCACCTTAACATCGTTTTGGCCCAAGTTACGAGGACCAAATGCAATTTCATCAAAAACAGTCTCGGCAAAGAATTGTTCCTCGGGATACTGAAAAACTATACCAATTTTTTTTATTATCTCTTTTCTCAGCATATTGCCTTCATTAATATCGATTCCATTAAGAAATACATTTCCCTGATCGGGTTTAATAAGTCCATTAAAAAGTTGTATAAGAGTAGATTTACCCGAGCCAATTTTCCCAACTATAGAAATTAACTCGCCATATCCTATCTTTAAAGAAACATTTATAAGAGCTTCCTTTTTAAAAATTGTTTTAGGATCATAAATTACAGAAACATTTCTTATTTCTAACATAGCCTTTTTATTATTTCCTGTTCAAAAAAAACATCTTCACTTAACAGGCCTCTCTTTTTTAGGTAATAAGAAACATAAATATCGCCCGGAACTGATACTCCTATTGAGTGAAGATATTCTACATTGCTAAAGACTTCTTTAGCCTTTCCTTTAGTTACAATCTTTCCTTTGTTTATAGCAACAATGTAATCTGAATCAACAATCTCTTCGGTATTATGAGTAATGTACAAAACTCCTATCCCTTGATTTTTGACTAATGATTTAACAATTGAGATAATTTCTCTCCTGCTTATTGGATCGAGCAATGATGTAACCTCATCAAGAACAAGATACTCTGGGGTTAAAACAAGGGCTCCTGCTATTGCAACCTTTTGTTTTTCTCCACCAGATAAAATGGATGGGGGAGAAGATAAATATTTTTCTATTCCAAGCATTTCAGAAACTTCTGTTACTCTTCTGTGGGCCTCGTTCCTATCTACATTAAGGTTCTCAAGTCCGAATGCTATATCTTCTTCAACAGTCATCCCTATAAATTGGTTGTCTGGATTTTGAAATACAATTCCAACCTTAGCCTTAATTGAATTGCCTATATTTGGATCATTCGTGGTAATACCGTCAACAATGACTTTGCCCTTTTGAGAGAGCAATAGCCCGTTAGTTAAACGGGCTATTGTAGATTTGCCTGATCCATTTCCGCCAATTATTGATACAAATTGGCCCTTATCAAAACTAAAATTTAAATTTTCAACTGCCCATTTATTATCTTCATATTCAAAAAAAACTTCACGAAACTCAATCATAAAACCTACTTAACAAGTTCTAATAATACAAGCTGAGCGTTATCTCCCCTTCTTAATCCAAGTTTTAAAATTCTTGTATAGCCTCCATTCCTTTCAGCAAAATCATTCTTAGCAAGTTCAAACAACTTGGAAACTGCCTCTTTTTTGAAAAGAAGACTATAGGCTTTTCTTCTTGAAGTAAGGTTATCATTTTTTGCGACAGTTATAATTTTCTCTACCATTTTTCTGGCTTCTTTTGCCTTTGCTTCTGTGGTTTCAATTTTGCCATTGAGAATCAAAGAAGTTGTTAGGTTCCTTAAAACACTCATTCTATAACTACTATACATACCAAGTTTTCTTTGTTTTATACCATGAATCATAGCTTCCTCCTCATCATTCTTTAAGTTTCAAATTTAATGTTTTGAGTGATTCAACAACATTTTTTAGAGAAGTCTGTCCAAACTTATCAAGTTTTAGCAAATCGCTTGCAGAGTATTTTAAAAAGTCAGCAACCGTTTTGATTTCATTTTTTTTCAAAACATTTAAAGCACGTTTGGAAAGTTTAAGATCTGTCACAGTCATTTTCTTGACTGAATCGGGTATTACATCATTTTTTTTGCCTAACATTAAGTCTCTAAGTGCACTTGTGTAATCAATTACAACCTGCACAGCTTCCTTCAGGCATTCTTGGGGCGTTTTATTTCCTTTAGTAAGAATGCCCAATATAAGGCTATCGTAGTCAACAGACTCTTCAAAACGCATCTGCTCGATATGAAAATTCACTTTCTCAACAGGTGAGAAAAAGGCATCAATAGGCATAACGGTCTGGGCAAAATTCTCTTCCTTTTCTACTTCTTCTTCAAGCTTGTACCCCTTGCCAACTTTTATATAGATTTCACCACTAAGATGACCTTTAGAAGAGGAAACAGTAGCAATAAGCAAATCTGGATTAATAATTTTGACTTCGCTAGTATGTTTTAAATCGCTAGCTTTGAGTTCCTGCTCTCCTTTTACATCAAAAGCCAAAGTTGTACTTTCAATAACTTCAAGTGAAATAATAAGCTTCTTTATATTTAAGATAATTTGCTCTACATCTTCAACAACTCCATTTATTGTCGAAAATTCATGTAATACTCCATCGATATAAATACCTACAGGAGCTACTCCTTTTATTGAACTTAAAAGGACCCTCCTTAAAGCAGTCCCAAAAGTTAATCCAAAACCACTTTCGAGTGGGCCAAACTTATACTCCCCATATTTATCGTCTTCTTTTATTACTTGAAAGCCAATAGCATCTAAATTCCACATAGAATCACTTCCTACTTAGAGTAAAGCTCTACAATAAGCGTAGGGTTAATTCCAAGAGCAAGCTCTGGAATGTTTGGAAGAGTCACAATAGTTCCGTTAAAGGCTTCTTTGTTTACCTCTACCCAAGGGGAAAAAACACTTCGTGCCTCGAGCGACTCTTTAATAATTGGAATCTGCCTACTTCCTTCCTTTATTTCAATAGTATCATTTTTATTAGTTATATAAGATGGTATATCAACCTTCTTACTATTTACTAATATATGACCATGAGAAACAAGTTGTTTTGCAGTTTTTCGATTAGGTGCAAAACCCATCCTAAACACAACATTATCTAATCTTCTCTCGAGAATTTCAAGAAGCTTGTCACCTGTAGGTATCTCCTTCTGCCTTATTGCGATACCAAAATATCTTCTAAATTGCCTCTCCAAAACTCCGTAAATACTTTTTACTTTTTGCTTTTCCTGAAGGTGATGTTTATAGTCTGTTGCTTTGTTAAAGTGCAGAACAATTTGTTTCTGTCCAGGAATTCCCCTGCCTCTTTCTAAGGGACATTTTTTTGTATAGCATCTATCTCCTTTTAAAAAAAGTTTTTTCCCCTGGCTTCTACAAACCCTGCACAAAGGACCATTATAAACTGCCATAAATTCCTCCTTAAACCCTTCTCAATTTTCTTGGTCTGCAACCATTATGCGGGATAGGGGTAATGTCTTTAATTTCCTCTATATCAAGTCCTGCCGATTGCAATGATCTAATGGCAACTTCGCGCCCGGGTCCCCCACCCTTTACAAGAACAGAAACTCTTTTTGCACCAATATTTAAAGCCGCCTCAGCAGCTTTTTGTGCAGCAAGTTGAGCTGCGAAAGGGGTACCTTTCTTGGAGCCCTTAAAACCATTTGCGCCTGCAGAAGACCAAGCAACAACGTTTCCTTGTTCATCAGTTACTGAGACAATTGTATTATTAAATGTTGAATGAATGAAAACTTTAGCCTGTCCAGTTATCTTATGAACCTTTTTCTTACCACTTACTCTACCTTTTGCCATTTTTCCTCCTTATTCACTCTTTCTCTTAGAGCCAACCGTTTTTTTCGGTCCTTTACGTGTTCGAGAATTAGTTCTCGTTCTCTGGCCTCTAACTGGCAGGCCTCTTTTATGTCTTACACCTCTATAACAATTAATCTCCATGAGTTTTTTAATATCAGTTCCCACTTTTTTTCGTAAATCTCCTTCAACCACATATTTACTTTTTATAACATTCTCAATAGATTTTATCTCTTCGGCTGAAAGATCCTTAACTTTCTTCAAAGCAACTTTAGCATCTTTAAGAACATCTAATGAATTATGCCTACCTATTCCATAGATGTAGGTAAGTGCAATATCTACTCTTTTGTCTTTTGGTAAATCAACTCCACTTATACGAGCCAATTTTTCACCTCCTATTTTTGTCTTTGTTTGTGTTTAGGGTTTTCACAAATTACCATTAACTTTCCACGTCTTCTTACAATCTTGCATTTAGGACACATTTTTTTAACAGATGATCTAACTTTCATTGTTGTTCTCCCTTCTATAATCTATAAACTATCCTTGCATTAGAAAGGTCATACGGACTGAATTCAAGTCTTACTTTGTCGCCAGGTAAAATTCTTATAAAATTCAGCCTCATCTTCCCGCTAATATGTGCTATAATAACTTTTCCATTGGCAAGTTTTACCTTAAACATAGTGCCAGGAAGGGTTTCAATAATCACTCCCTCAGCCTCAATTACGTCTCCTCTACCCATATCGAACCTCTTTAAATGGTGAGTATTTCAGGACCGTTTCCTGATACATAAACGGTATGCTCAAAATGAGCTGCTTTTAATCCATCAATAGTTTTAGCAGTCCACCCGTCTTTTTCGATATAAAGACCCGATTTTCCTTCACAAACCATCGGTTCGATTGCAATACACATACCTTCCTTTATTAAAGGTCCTGTATTTTTTCTTCCAAAATTTGGAACAACAGGGTCCTCATGAAGCTTTCTCCCGATACCATGACCGCTATACTCTCTTACAACTGAAAACCCATTCATTTCAACATAATTTTGGATAGAAAAGGAAATGTCGCCAATCCTATTCCCAACTCGAGCTTGTTCGATACCAATAAATAAAGCCTTTTCTGTCACCTCGACAAGGCGAGTATCCATTTCACTCTCAGACTGTCCTACAATTACAGTAAATGCAGAATCTGAATGCCATCCATCAAGCAATACACAGCTATCAAACGAAACAACATCGCCATTCATAATTTTTCTTCCACTGGGAATTCCATGCACAATTTCATCGTTTACAGAAATACACAATGCGTTTGGATATTCTTCATAACCCTTACAACCTGGAACAGCTCTATTCTTTATTACAAATTCCTCAAACAGCCTATCAAGTTCAATAATTGGAATTCCTGTTTTAATATTACTTCTAACTATATCAAAAGCAGCGCATAAAATTCTACCAGATTTTCTAATTTTTTCAACTTCTTCCCTGGTTTTAAGGTCTATCATAAAACAACTCCAAGTAATCTCCCGGTCACATGAGATTCGGTACCAGATCCATCAATTTCAAAAAAATAATTATTAGATCTAAAATATTCAACCAAAGGTGCCGTATCATGATAATAAACGTCGAGTCTTCTCTTAACAATAGTCTCTTTATCATCTGCTCTTTTATAAAGTTCTCCACCGCATATATCGCATTCCATATCATTTTTGGGGGGATTAAAATAAATATTATAAACAGCATCACAATTTTTACAAATTAATCTTCCACTAATACGCTTGATGATCTCGCTATCTTCAATGTTTAAATACAAAACACAATCATAATTTGTACCACGAGATTCAAGATAGCCAGAAAGAAATTGTGCTTGAGAAACAGTCCTTGGAAATCCATTAAATATAAAACCTTCTTTTAAATTATATTTAGCAAGAACAGTTTTAAAAAATTCATACATTACTTCATCGGGTACAAGCAAACCATTTTTTATAAGTTGTTCGAATTTTAATCCTATCTTCGTTTGAGTCGCTATTTCCTCTCGAAGGGCCTCACCGGAGGAAATTAAGGGAATATTTAAAACCTTACTAAGAATCTTTCCTTGTGTATCTTTACCAGAGCCTGGAGGTCCGAAAAGAAGGATGTGATTCCTCATTTCAAAAAGCCTTTATACTGTCTCATTAACAAATAAGCTTCAATTTCATTCATGGTTTCCAATGCAACTCCTATAATAATTAGAATAGAAGTTCCTCCAAATATAAAAGATGTAACAGACATTCTCCTGAAAATTAAATTGGGCAAAACAGCAACAAGACCAAGAAATATAGAAGTGGGTAGTATTATTTTACGCAAAACTCCTGCAATGTAATCAGATGTAGATTGTCCAGGTCTTATACCAGGAACAAAGCCTCCATATTTTTTCAAGTCATCACTCAATTTCACAGGATCATATGTAATGGTTGTATAGAAATAAGTAAACGCAACGATCAAAGCAAAGTAAAACATATTGTACCATAATCCAGTCGGTGTCCCAAAAAATGGCGTTGCAATATTTTTAGTGAACCAAGAGTTAGGAAAAAATTGGCCTATGGTGTATGGGAATGACATTACAGAAACAGCAAAAATGATTGGTAAAACACCAGCTTGTACAAGCCTTAAGGGTATATATGTGGATTGCCCACCATAAACTTTCCTACCAACAATTCTTTTTGCATATTGAACAGGAATTCTTCTTTCCGACTGATAAGCATAGAGCACAAAAACTATCATAACCAATAATGCTAAAACCTCACCTACAACCGAAAGCACGCTAATTGATTTGGCTGAAAGGAGTTGTCTTACTTCAACAAGGCTTACAGGTATTCTACTTATAATGCCAGCAAAAATTATTAGTGAAACACCGTTTCCTATTCCTTTCTCTGTCATTATTTCGCCAAGCCACAAAACTATATAAGAACCTGCAACAAGACTCGCCATTATAACAATCTTTAAAAGAAAACTATTGTTTACCAAAAAATTTCTAAACATAACTAATAAAGAGAATGACTGAAGGGCAGCTAGTGCTACAGTAAGGTATCTTGTATACTTTGCCATTTTTTTCTGGCCTTCTTCTCCTCCCTCTTTTACCAATGCTTCTAGAGAAGGAATTACTGATTGCAAAAGATTAAGGATAATTGAAGCGTTAATATATGGAAAAACAGAGAGAGCAAATATTGAGAAGTTACTATAACCACCCCCTGAAAATAAGTCAAGCAATGCAAGGAAACCACCTTTTTGAACTATGCCCTGTATTTGAGCTCTATCAATACCAACCACCGGGATATAGGTTCCAAGTCTGAAAAGTACAAAAAGGAACAAAGTAACCCAAATTCTTTTTCTCAATTCTTTAAGTTTAAATGCTCTTTTTATTGTTTCCCACATATCATATTACCTCAACATTTCCATTCGCTTTTAAAATTTTCTCTTTTGCAGAGTTAGAGAATTTAGAAGCCTTTACTAAAATAGATGTTTTTACATCCCCTTTACCAAGGACTTTTACCATACCACCAAATGCTTCATTCAAATTTATTTCTTGGGAGCCTGAAGAAATTTTCTCAAGGTCGCTAACATTTACCAATATATAATTCGCTTTTTTTAAAGGCTTAAACCCTTTAAATTTTGGAATTCTCTTAAATAAAGGGGTCTGCCCGCCTTCAAATCCTTTTTCCTTTGTGCCACCAGATCTGGCTTTTGCGCCTTTGCATCCATAGGTAGAATACGTTCCTTTCCCTGAACCATTTCCTCTTCCAACTCTTACTTTTTCTTTTCTAGAGTTAGCTTTTGGTTTAATCTCGTTTAGTCTCATTATTGCCTCCCGATGCTTCTTTCAAACGCAATTCCTTTCTTTTGATAATATCTTGAAGATCTTTAAAAGCCTTCAAAGTTGCATTTGCAACATTCAAAGGATTAGATGTTCCAATTGATTTAGAAAGGATATCCTGTATGCCTGCTTTTTCGGCAATAGCTCTAATCACTCTACCAGCAACAAGACCTGTTCCAGGAACAGCAGGGGCTAAGAATACATGGGCTGTGTCAATTTTAGCAGATATTCTTGAAGGAATCGTATTATTTTTAAGAGGAACCTGAATTAACTTTCTTTTTGCGTCAGCAAAGCCTTTTGTAATTGCGGAAGGTATTTCTCTGGCTTTTCCAACTCCTATGCCAACTCTGCCTTTTTTATCCCCAATAACCACAACAACTCTAAACCTTAAAATTTTACCACCTTTAACAACTTTAGTGACACGATCGATTTGTAAAATTTCCTCTTCAAATTCTTTCTTTTCAACAAATCTTCTATCAGTTACAGTCACACTAGCCTCCTAAAATTTCAATCCAGCACTTCTCGCTTCATCAGCAAATGCTTTTACTCTTCCATGATATTGAAAGCCGCCTCTATCAAAAACTGCAGCGGAGATACCTTTCTGTAATGCTCTTTCTGCGATTATCTTTCCAACTACTTTAGCAGACTCTGTTTTATTCTTTCCCTTAAGCATCTCTTTCAGTTCTTTCTCAAGGGTCGAAGCCGAAATGAGTGTTTGTCCTTTCTCATCATCAATTAACTGTGCATAAACATGTTTTAAACTTATAAAAATTGAAATTCTTGGTTTTGAAACTGAACCAAATATTTTCCTTCTTATACGTTCATGTCTTATAATTCTTTTTTCGCTTCGAGTTTTTTGTTTTATCATATCATCTTCTCCTTACTTAGCGCCTGTTGCAACTGTTTTTCCAACTTTTCTTCTGATTTTTTCACCTTCATAGATGATGCCTTTAACCTTATATGGGTCTACTTTTCTTAGATGTCTAACTTTCTGAGCAAAGGCCCCAACTAGTTCCTTATCTATTCCGCTAATTGTAATCAATTGGTTCTCTACTACGGCAGAAAGTCCTTTAGGTATTTCAAGCACAACGGGGTGGCTATAACCAATGTAAATTTCTAGTTTATTTTGAGAAACATTGGCTTTATAAGTCTTTTCATTAATTATCAATTTTTTAGAAAAACCCTGTGTTACTCCAAGAATCATATTATTAATCAGAGCTCTTGTAGTTCCATGTATAGCTCTATAAAACGGTCTATCGGATGTTCTCTCAACAAAAATTTTCCCATCTTTAATTTCGATACTTATATCAGGGTGAAACTCTCTTGAAATTTCTCCTTTAGGACCTTTTATCATTACAATATTTTTATCGCCTAAAGTGACATTAACATCATTAGGTATTGGAACTGGTTTTTTTCCTATTCGCGACATTAGATCCTCCTTACCATATAAAACAAATAACTTCGCCACCCTCGCCAAGTTTTCGGGCTTCTCTATCAGTTAGTACACCCTTAGGTGTAGAAATTATTGCAGTTCCAAGGCCATCAAGAACTTTAGGTAACTGATCCTTACCTACATATATTCTTCTACCTGGCTTACTAATTCTCCTTATACCGAGAATGTAGCCACTCTTATCATTGCCATACTTTAAATTAACTCGCAATACATCTTTACCTTCTATCTCAAGTTCCTCAAAATTTTTTATGTAACCTTCTTTTTCCATAATTTTGAGTATAGTAATAACTGCTTTTGAAGAAGGGACAAGTAAGGATTTATGCTTCGCATTACTTGCATTTTTTATTCGAGTTAGGACATCAGAAATTGAATCATTAACCATATCTTCCTCCCTACCAGCTAGCTTTCTTAACACCAGGAAGTTCGCCTTTTAGGGCAAGCTTCCTTAAACAATGCCTGCAAACGCCAAACCTGCTATAGTATCCTCTTGATCTGCCACAAATTTTACAACGATTATGTTGTCTTACCTTGAACTTTGGCTCTTTTTTTGATTTTTCTATCATTGCCTTTCTTGCCATATAGCACCTACCTTTCCCTGAACGGGAAACCTAAAAATTCAAGCAAAGATCTTGCTTCTTCATCAGTTTTTGCATTAGTAACAATGGTCAAATTAAATCCCCTTACTTTATCTACCATATCATAGTCAATATCAGGGAATATGAGTTGTTCCTTTATCCCAAATGTATAGTTGCCTCTTCCATCGAAAGAATCCGGAGGAAGACCTTTAAAATCTCTTATCCTTGGTAATGCTTCGTTGATTAACTTTTCAAGAAATGTATACATCCTGTTGCCTCGAAGAGTAACTCTTGCTCCTATGGGAGCACCCTGTCTTACCTTAAATGAAGCAATCGATTTCTTTGCTCTTGTAATAGATGGCTTCTGTCTGGTAATCAAAATAAATTCTTGAATTGTTTTTTCTAAAGCAGCCGGGTTTTCTGTAGCTTCCCCTATACCTCTATTCATTGCCACATTAACAACTTTTGGGACTTCCATGATGTTTTTATAGCCAAACTTTTCTATCATCCTTTTTTTAACTTCTTTCTCATATTTAACTTTTAGAGATGATAAGGAAATCTTTTCTTTTAGCATCTCCTTATATTTATTATCTAACTTTACTAAATTTTTCTTAGCCATAAACACCTCTCAAACTATATTTTATCAATAACTTCATGACAGTTCTTGCAAACTCTTGCACTTGTGCCATCTTCAAGAACTTTATGAGAAACTCTTGTCTTTTCATGGCAATGAGGACATATTAACATTACCTTACTAATATCAAGAGGTCCTTCTCTCTGAGTTATCTTCCCTTGTGGCATGCCTTGAGTAGGTCTTAAAAAATGAGTTTGCATATTTACTCCCTCTACCACAACTTTTGCCTCTTCGGGAATCGTCTTAAGAATTTTACGACGTTTATTTTTATCTTTTCCAGAGATTACTACAACAGTATCTCCCTTTTTAATTTCCAAATTTTTATTGTTCATACACTCCTCCTAAAGTACTTCAGGAGCAAGAGAAACAATCTTGAGAAATCCTTTTTTTCTTAATTCTCTACACACAGGGCCGAAAACCCTCGTTCCCTTCGGATTTCCTTCTTCATCAATGATTACAGCTGCATTATTATCGAATCTTATTATACTCCCATCCTCTCGCTTGACTGGATAAGATGTCCTTACGATTATAGCCCTCACAACAGTGCCCTTTGGAATAGGACTATTAGGCACAGCTTTTTTAACAGTTGCAACAATTTTATCACCAACAGTTCCTGTCCCTCTTTTCCCAACACCTAATACTGTTATACATGAAATCTCTTTTGCGCCTGTATTATCGGCAACTAAAAGTCTTGAATATGCCCTTATCATTTTTCGCCCCCAGAAACAATTTCTACAATTCTCCATCTTTTTAGCTTGCTTAAGGGCTTTGTCTCAATAATTCTTACGATATCACCAACTTGTGCTTTTATTTCTTCATCATCTGCATAATATTTCATAGCCTTCTTAACCTGTTTCAAGTATAAAGGATGACTCCTTAAAGTTTTAACCACAATAATGGCCGTATTACTATAAGCGCTAACTACTTCACCAATCAGTTCTTTTCTTGCCATATTACACCTCTTCTTCTTTTAATTCTCTTTCTCGTTTAATAGTAAGAAGTCTTGCAATATCCTTTCTAACAATTCTTATTCGAGCAGGGTTATGTAATTGATGAGTTGCAATTTGAAATCTTAAGTTAAAAAGTTCTTTGCGAAGATTCTTTAGTGAATCTTCAATTTCCTTGTCAGACATATCTCTGATTTTTTCTGACTTCATTATTTTCCCTCCTCGCGTTCTATAAGGCATACTTTAACGGGAAGTTTAAAACCAACATGTTTAGCAAGATCATTAGCAATTTCTTTACTTACGCCTGAAAATTCGAAGATTACTCTACCAGGCTTAACAACTGCAACCCAGTGGTCAACATCACCCTTACCGCTACCCATCCTTGTTTCAGCAGGTTTTTTAGTAACAGACTTATCAGGAAAAATTCTCATCCAAAGTTTTCCAGTCTTCCTGACTGCTGAAATAAGTACAAGTCTCGATGCTTCTATTTGTCTTGCAGTTATCCAACCGGGTTCAAGCACTTGAACTCCATATTCTCCAAAAGAAACAGAAGTTCCACCTTTGGCTTTTCCTTTTGTCCTGCCTCTATGCATTTTTCTATGTTTAACTTTTTCTGGCATTAACATATTCTTCACCTCCAATAGCTAAGTTATAGTAAAGAAAACAGATTCCTTAGCATCGCCCTTGTATACCCAGACCTTTACTCCAATTCTTCCAAACTTTGTTAATGCTGGAAGTTCTGAATAATCAATATCGGCACACAAAGACTGCAAAGGCACTCTTCCTTCCCTAAACCATTCAGTTCTTGCAATTTCTGCCCCATCAAGTCTTCCAGACACCTGTATCTTTATGCCTTTTGCACCTGCTCTAATTGCCCTGCCTATCGCTTGCTTTATTGCTCTTTTATGGGAAACCTTCTGTTCAATTTTTAATACAACTCCTTGAGCAATCAGCTCAGCATCAAGTTCTGGATGCCTTATTTCTTTAACTTCTATTTTCACAGGAACATCTTTTCTATTCACTGCAGATTTTACTATTGCTTCGAGTTTATTAATCTCTGACCCCTTCTTTCCAATGAGCATCCCAGGCCTTGCACTGTAAATAAGAACCCTAATTTCTCCTTCGCCTTTCCTAACAACTTCAACCTTCCCGATCGCTGCATCTGGTCCTAATTTTTTAAGTTCTCTTCTAATTCTGAAATCCTCGAGCGCAAAGGTTGAATACTTTTTTTTATTAGAGTACCATTTGCTTACCCAATCTTTTGTAATCCCCAATCTAAAACCGTATGGATGAACTTTTTGACCCACTCTAAGCCTCCTCTTTCTCTTTTACAAAAATCGTTACCTGGCTTACTGGCTTTCTTGTAATATCTGCCCTTCCAAAACCCCTCGGTAAGGTTCTTTTAAGAGGGGCTTCAGAATCAACAAACGCCCTATAAACATAAAGCGTTTCCATATCCATTTTGAAATTATTTTCAGCATTTGCAATAGCAGAATTTAATGCTTTTTCAATATATTTAGAAGCTTTATTCGGTAATACCTTTAATATTGCCCTTGCTTCTTCAACTTGTTTACCAACAATTAGTCTTGTCACTAATCTTGCTTTAGTAGCAGAAATTCTAAGGTGTTTAGCTTTTGCGTAAGTTTCCATATCCTCCCCCTATGTTTTTGTAATTACTCTTGCAGATGGAGTTCTATGACCATGGAATGTCCTTGTGAATGCAAATTCACCTAATTTGTGCCCTACCATATCAGGGGTAATATAGACTGGAATATGTGTTTTTCCATTATGAACAGCAATAGTATGCCCAATCATCTCTTCAGTTATCCCTGATCTTCTACACCAAACTTTCACGACTTTTTTCTCACCTTTTTCATTCATTTTCTTTATTTTTTCAAGTAATTTAGGATCAACATAAATACTCTTATTGCTCATTATTTCCTCCTCTTGATAATATATTTATTAGAAACATGTTTCTTATTACGGGTTTTATAACCAAGAGTAGGTTTTCCCCAAGGGGTAAGAGGACCAGGATGGCCAATTCCTGCCTTCCCTTCCCCCCCACCATGTGGGTGATCAACAGGGTTCATTGCAGAACCTCTTACTGTTGGTCTAATACCAAGATGCCTTTTTGTTCCTGCCTTTCCGAGATTAGTATTTTCATGGTCAAGGTTACCAACCTGACCAATTGTTGCTCTACAATTAAGGTGAATCTTTCTTATCTCACCTGAAGTTAACCTCACGTGAGCATAATCGCCTTCCTTAGCAACTATCTGTGAAACACTTCCAGCAGACCTTGATATTACAGCGCCATTACCTCTAACAAACTCTATATTATGAATAAATGTGCCTAAAGGTATATTGCTCAATGGCAAGCAGTTACCAACAGAAATTTCAGCTTTGTCACTAGAAACTACTTTGTCACCAACTTTTAATCCCTGAGGAGCAATTATATACCTTTTCTCTCCATCTACATAAACAAGAAGAGCTATGTAAGCGGAACGATTAGGATCATATTCTATTGCAGTAACTTTTGCAGGGATATCAATTTTGTCTCTTTTAAAATCTATAATACGATAGAGTTTTCTATTTCCTCCACCTTGGTGTCTAACTGTTATTTTACCAGTATTATTTCTGCCACCCTTCTTTCTTATACCAACCACAAGAGATTTTTCAGGCTTGTCTCTAGTAATAACATCGCTATGTCTAATAACTGTTTTCCCTCTTGTACCTGGTGAAGTAGGTTTATAAGATTTAAGTCCCATGTTAACCTCCACTAAACATTATGAATAACATCGATCTTGTAACCAGGATAAAGGGTTACAATTGCTTTTTTGTGAGCCGGGGTTTTGCTGAATTGGTATTTAACTTTTTTCCTTTTTCCAAAATCTTTTCCAATATTAACGCTTTTCACCTTTACCGAGAAAAGATCTTCAACTGCCTGTTTAATCATTTTCGTATTCGCATTCTTATCTACTAAAAAAACATATTTACCTTTTTCAGCAAGCATAGTTGATTTTTCAGTTACAGCAGGTCTTATAAGAACTTCAGATCTAATCATTAGGCCACCACCTTTCTATACCTTCAACAGCTTCCTTAGAAATTACTATAGAATCAAAAAGAGTCAAAGCATATGCATTTAAATACCTAAAGTTAATGGCACTACAATAAGGTAAATTCCTGGAAGCTCTCTCGATCTCTCCATTCTCTTCGGAGAATACAAAAAGGATCGTTCCAAGGTTCTTTTTAGAAATTTCTGAAACTTTATTGATAGTCTCTCTGAACTCCTTAGTTTTTCCAGATGCATTAAAACCTTCAACTATATAAATATCGCCATCCTTCATACGGGAAGAAAGTGCAGAAAAAATAGCATTTCTTCTTTCCTTCTTATTCATTTTTAAAGAAAAATCTCTTGGATGAGGTCCAAATACAACAGCTCCTCCCTTCCATATATTAGATGTTCTTGCGCCCTGCCTTGAACGACCTGTACCTTTTTGAGGTCTTACCTTTCGTGTACTATAATCAACATCTCCTCTTTCTTGAGTATCAGCAGTACCTCTTCTCATGTTTGCAAGATGCCTTTTAACCGCAAGATATAAAAGATATTTATTCACATCCCGGCTAAAAAATCTATCAGGAAGATCTATTTCCTCAATAGAATTTGATTTTATATTAACAAGACTGCCTTTCATAGATGCCCCCTTAAGTCCTTATTAAAACAAGGCCGTTTTCTGGTCCAGGAATACTGCCTTTAACAAGAATCAAATTTTTTTCAGGGGTTACCTTAACCACTTGAATGTTGCTTATGGTAATCGTATCGTCTCCAAGATGTCCCGCCATATGCATCCCCTTAAAAACTCTTCCTGGAGTTGATCTTTGCCCTATAGAACCAGGCCTTCTTGTAGAATTATGGCCATGAGTCTTCGGCCAACCAGCAAAACCCCATCTTTTTACAACACCTGCATATCCTTTTCCTTTAGAAGTACCTGTTATTTTCACAAATTTTTCGTTATTAAATTGTTCAACGGTAATTGCTTCACCAATTTCTCCTTCAACATTACGAATTTCTCTAATAAATTTGAAAGAAGGAAGATTTTTTTTGCTAAAGACACCTAAAAGTGGCTTATTTAATTTTTTAGGGTCAATTTCTACAAAGCCTACTTTTAAAGCATTATAACCATCCTTATCCTTTGTTTTCTTATCAATAACCATACAAGGTCCTGCTTTGATAAGAGTAACAGGTACAGCAGTATCGCCGACAAAAATAGAAGTTATACCAAGTTTTAATCCTAAAATACCTTTCGCCATAAAATCCTCCATTAGATCTTAATCTCCACTTCTACACCCTGAGGTATATCCATATCTGCGAGCTTTTGGGTAATTTCAGGCGTAGCATCAACTATCTCTATAAGTCTTTTATGAACAGTGATTTCAAAAGCCTCTTGCGAGTCTTTATCAATATTGGGAGCCCGAAGCACGTTAAAAATTGTTCTTCTAGTAGGAAGCGGAATAGGTCCTGAAACTGTGGCTCCACTCAATTTTGCCGCCTCAACAATTTTCGCAGCCCACAAATCGAGTATTCTATTGTCAAATGACTTTAACCTTATTCTTAAACGCTCTTTTTTCATCTTTTCTCACCTTATTCGATAACTTTAGTAATTACACCGGCACCTACAGTTCTGCCACCTTCACGAATAGCAAACCTCTGGGTTTCTTCCAAAGCAACAGGGTAGATCAGCTCAACTGTCATG
>Ga0210024_1001498_pt1 | contig 21152 bp, 20 predicted proteins | sample CryGeymeta201525_FD_183988 | JGI IMG/M metagenome (GOLD analysis project Ga0210024, IMG submission 183988) | Groundwater microbial communities from Crystal Geyser aquifers in Utah, USA - Crystal Geyser metaG 2015-25 (SPAdes) (version 2) | ecosystem: Environmental > Aquatic > Deep subsurface >...
CGTGGTGTCAATTGCCGGCTTCCCGCCGTTTGGCGTGTTTATCAGTGAATTTTTGCTGCTGGTGGCGACCATGAAGAGTTGGCCGTGGCTGACGATTCCGCTGCTGATCGGTTTTGGCGTGGCGTTCGCCGGGTTGTTCCGGCACATGCAAAAAATGGTGTTTGGCGAACCGCCACCCGGGCAAAAACCGGTCCAGGCCAACATGATCCCGGTGATCATTCACCTTGTGCTGGTGCTGTTCCTCGGGCTGATGATCCCCAACTTTCTGTCGCGCTGGTTTGAGCAAGCCACGTTGTTGATTTCCGGAGCGACGTTGCTATGACGCTGCATCCTGCACTGGAACCGCTGGTCAACCATCTGCTGTCGTCCGGCACACAAGCGCGGCACCTGTCAGACCAGTTGGCGCCAGCGCAACTGATTCTGGTGGAGTCGGATGCTTGGCTCACAGTCGCGCAAAGCGCACGCGCGCTCGATTTCCGCTGGGTCGCGGTGTGGGCCGACGACCTGCGAACCGACAACACGGCCACACCTCGCTTTGCCGTCAGCGCCTGCTTTGAAAAACGCGGAGCCTATCTGGTGGCGCGCACCACGTTGACCGGCGATCACCCGGTGCTGGCGTCGTACACCCCCATTTACGCAGGCGCCGACCGGCCTGAGCGCCACGTACACGACTTGCTCGGCCTTGTGTTTGAAGGCCACCCGGATCAGCGCCGCTGGAGCCGTCACCAGGCTTGGAGCGAAGGCGAGTTTCCGCTGCGCCGTGATGCGGCTGTCGCAGGAACGCCACCCGAGCGCACACCAGCCGACCACCAATACAACTTTTTGCTCGCGCAAGGCAGCGGTGTCTATGAAATACCAGTCGGCCCGGTGCACGCCGGCATCATTGAGCCGGGGCACTTCCGTTTTCAGGCTGTCGGCGAAACCGTGCTGCGGCTCGAAGAGCGCCTGGCTTACACCCACAAAGGTGTTGAAAAAATTGCGCAGGGGCGCGACGCGGCTGGCTTGGCGCGGCTGGCCGGGCGGGTGTCGGGCGACTCCACCGTCGCCCACACCTGGGCGGCCTGCCAGGCGATGGAACGCGCCACCCGGCTAGAGCTGCCTGAGCGCGCGCACTTCTTGCGTGCGCTGCTCTGTGAACGAGAGCGCGTCGCGAACCACCTTGGCGACATGGGCGCCATGCTCAACGACATCGGTTTTGCCTTTGGTGCCATGCAATTTGGCCGCTTGCGCGAGCTCTGGCAGCGCATGTCGGGCGACGTGTTTGGCCACCGTTTCATGATGGACTGCATCGTCCCCGGTGGCGTGGCGCGCGACCTGGAGCAGCGGTTTGAAGCGTCGCTGCGCGTGCAGAACGACGCCGTGCGCGAACAGGTCAGGCGGCTGATGGCCATCATCAACGATCTGCCCTCGGTCACTGACCGGGTACGTGGCGCTGGCGTCCTCAAGCCCGAATACGCCAAGGCACTGGGTTGCCTGGGCTACGTTGGCCGGGCTTCGGGCCACAATGTTGACGTACGCCACGACGCCCCCTACGCGCCCTACGACCGGCTCGACGTCAACGTTCCCCTGCACCATTACGGCGACGTCAACGCCCGCGCCCGGGTGCGGCTCGAAGAGCTGGCCGCGTCGTTTGAGCTGATCGAGTCATTGCTGGACGATCTGCCTGCCGGGGATTACTGTGTGCCATGGAAAACGCCTGTAGCTGAGGCCGAGGGACTGGGGCTGATTGAAGGCTGGCGCGGTGAAATCCTGACGTACGTGCGCTTCGGTGCGGATGCCCGAGTGGCCTGCTTCTTCCCGCGCGACCCCTCGTGGACGACCTGGCCGGCGCTGGAGCTGCTGATCCACGACAACATCGTGCCTGACTTTCCGGTCTGCAACAAATCCGTCAACGGCTCCTACAGTGGAGCGGATCTGTAAACCATGCTGCGCATTCTTGGAAAAATTCAACGTATCGGCATCCTCACCGAGGCCATACCCGATTCAGACGAACCCACCCTGACCGAGGTGGGCGAGCAACTGCGCCAGCATATTGGCGCGCGCTTTAACGGCAGCCTGGCAATCCGCGCGGTGGATGCCGGCTCGTGCAACGGCTGCGAGCTGGAGATCCAGATGCTGGGAAACCCCTACTACAGCATCGAGCGCTTCGGCGTGCATTTCGTCGCCAGCCCGCGCTTTGCCGACATGCTGCTGGTGACTGGCCCGGTATCGCGCCACATGGAAGAAGCGCTGCGCCGCACCTACGCTGCCACGCCCGAACCGAGGCTGGTGATTGCCGTGGGCGACTGCGGTGCCTGTGGCGGCGAATTTGGCACCAGTTACGCCAGCTGTGGCGCGGTGGCTAACGTGATCCCGGTCGACGCCGTGATCCCCGGCTGCCCGCCGACGCCGCTGGCACTGATGCGCGGCATCATCGCGGCGATCCGGTTGCGGTAGGCACCACCCGGTGATGCACCGCTAAAATACGTTCGAAAGGTTTTACCCATGAATATTTTTCACCGCCCCTACTACACCTCGGAAGCCACGCTGTTTCTCGACGGGCTGCGCGCCAAAGACCCCAAAGTCGAGCGCGGCCAGCAACTCGGGCGCAGCCTGCTGTGGGACAAGTCGGTCGACCGCGACGCCTGGCGCGAGTTTCGGGCGGCGCAGGTGCCGCAGCAGCCCTACGTCTACCAGACCCACAGCAAGTAAACGTCTTTTTTGCCTCCAGCCCCCGTTTTTAAAGCGCCGTCAGCTATTTTTATAATAGCACTCATGTCCTATGATCGCATCGGATACGGCGTTTTCGCTTGGTGAAGCTAGCTTGGCCGTGATGCCACTGGTGGTCGACCAGGTGGCCGTGGCGCGGCTCTATGGCGAGCCACTGTTCACCCTGCCGCAAGACCTCTATATTCCGCCCGATGCGCTGGAAGTCTTTCTGGAGGCGTTTGAAGGGCCACTGGATTTGCTGCTGTACCTGATCCGCAAGCAAAACTTCAACATTCTTGACATCCCGATGGCCGGGCTGACGCGCCAGTACCTGAGCTACGTCGAAGAAATCCGGCACCGCAATCTGGAGCTGGCCGCTGAATACCTGCTAATGGCGGCCATGCTGATCGAGATCAAATCGCGCATGCTGCTGCCGCCCAAGCCCAGCGCTGAGGGCCAGGAAGCCGAAGACCCGCGCGCCGAGCTGGTGCGCCGCCTGCTGGAATATGAACAAATGAAGCTGGCCGCCGCCCAGCTTAACGCGCTGCCGCAGTTGGGTCGCGACTTTCTGGCAGCGCAGGTTTACATCGAACAATCGTTGCAGCCAAGGTTTCCGGATGTATCGGTCACCGACCTGCAAGAAGCGTGGGCCGCGATCCTGCAACGCGCCAAGCTGGTGCAGCGCCACAAGATCACGCGCGAAGAGCTGTCGGTGCGCGAGCACATGAGCCAGGTGCTCAAGCACTTGCAGGGGCGCCGTTTTGTGGAATTTGAAGCCCTGTTTGACCCCGGCAAAGGTGCGCCGGTGCTGGTGGTGACTTTCATTGCACTGCTTGAATTGGCCAAGGAAGCGCTGATCGACATTACCCAGGCTGAAGCCTTTGCCCCCATTTACGTGCGCCTGGCGTACACCCCCTCTTGAACTTCACCGGATACCCACATGAATTCGCGCAATACCACCGCCCACGCTCCCCTGCAATTTGACGTGCTGATCGTGGGCAGCGGCCTGGCCGGCCTGAGCTCCGCGCTGCTGCTGCCGACCAGCAAAAAAATCGCCATCGTCACCAAACGCGCCGTCACCGAAGGCTCCAGCGGCTGGGCCCAAGGCGGCATGGCGGCCGTGTGGAACAAGAACGACACCTTTGACGCGCACGTGCAAGACACTTTCGTCGCCGGTGCCGGTCTATGCGACCCGGCTGCCACGCGCTTTGTGGTTGAAAACGCACCCAAGGGTATTGCCTGGCTGCAAACCATGGGCGTGCCGTTTTCAAAGGAAGACGGCGAGCTGCACCTGACACGCGAAGGTGGCCATAGCGCGCGGCGTATCGTGCATGTGACCGATGCCACCGGTGCGGCGGTGCAGCGCACCTTGATTGACGCTGTTCAAAAAGCACCCAACATCACGCTGTTTGAACAGCATACCCTGGTTGACCTGATCACCACCGACAAGCTGGGCCTGCCTGGGAAGCGCTGTGTCGGTCTGTACGCCCTGGACAGCGACACCGACGAAGTGCTCACTTTTCAGGCACCGCAGACCATTCTGGCCACCGGCGGCGCTGGCAAGGTGTATCTGTACACCACCAACCCTGACACCGCCACGGGCGACGGCATTGCCGCGGCCTGGCGCGCGGGTTGCCGGGTGCAAAACATGGAGTTCATCCAGTTTCACCCCACCTGTCTTTACCATCCGCACGCCAAGTCGTTTTTGATCAGCGAAGCGGTGCGCGGCGAAGGTGGCCGCTTGCTGCTGCCCGACGGCACCCGCTTCATGGAACAGCATGACAAACGCCTGGAGCTGGCGCCGCGCGACGTGGTGGCACGGGCGATCGACTTCGAGATAAAAAAAGGTGGCTTTGATTGCGTTTACCTCGACATCTCGCACCAGCCCAAGACCTTTTTGCTGGAACACTTTCCCAACATTTACGCGCGTTGCCTGGAGCTGGGCATCGACATCTCCAAACAACCCATTCCGGTGGTACCCGCAGCGCACTACACCTGCGGTGGCGTGCTGGCCGACCTGCACGGGCGCACCGACATCAAGGGGCTGTACGCGGTGGGTGAAACCGCCTGCAGCGGTCTGCACGGCGCCAACCGGCTGGCCAGCAACTCGCTGGTGGAGTGCATGGTGTTTGCGCAAGCGGCCACCACCGACATCGTGCAGTCGAAAGACGCGGACGCTGTCAACCTGCCCGCCTGGGACGACAGCCGCGTCAGCGATGCCGATGAAGTTGTGGTGATCTCGCACAACTGGGACGAACTGCGCCGCTTCATGTGGGACTATGTGGGCATCGTTCGCACCAACAAACGACTGGAACGCGCCGCCCACCGCATCGCCTTGCTGCAAGGCGAGATTCACGAGTTTTATGCCAACTTCCACGTCACACGTGACCTGCTGGAGCTGCGCAACCTGGTGCAGGTGGCTGACCTGATCGTTCGCTCAGCCCAGGCTCGGCACGAGAGCCGCGGCCTGCACTTCAGCCGCGACTACCCGCAGTTGCTGGACCAGGCCATCCCCACCACATTGAGCCCGCGCGCCTGAGACTTGCACCGCCGTACCAGCGCGTTAGACTCGCGCGACACTGACGAGGGACACCCCATGAACCTGCCAACCCAAAGCGCTTCACCCTACGGCACCTTGCCGCCGGCGAGCCCCTTGCCCACGCGCAAACCGGTTAGCCTGCCGCGCCTGCTTGAGATGCACGCACGCGGCGAAAAAATCACCATGCTGACCGCTTACGATGCCACCTTTGCTGCCGTTGCCGATGCCGCTGGTATCGACTGCATTCTGGTCGGCGACTCGCTCGGCATGGTCTGTCAGGGACTCTCCAGCACCATGGGCGTGACGCTGGAGACCATGCGCTACCACGTCGAGAGCGTGGCACGCGGTTTGCGCCGCGCCCAAGCCACCACCTGGCTGATTGGTGACCTGCCTTACGGCACCTACCACGAATCCAGGGAACTGGCCCTGCGCAGCGCTGCAGTGCTGATGCAGGCTGGCGCCCACATGATCAAGCTCGAGGGCGGCGGCTGGACGACAGACACGGTGCGTTTTCTGGTCGAGCGCGGCATTCCGGTGTGCGCCCACCTGGGGCTGACACCGCAAACCGTGCACGCGCTGGGCGGCTACCGGGTGCAGGGCAAAACGGTCGAGTCGGCCGCCGTCCTCAAGCGCCACGCGCATGAGCTGCAGGACGCCGGGGCCTCGCTGTTGGTGCTTGAAATGGTGCCCGCCGCCTTGTCTGCCGAACTGACCGCCGAACTGACGCATTGCGCCACGATTGGTATCGGCGCGGGCAACGGCACCGCCGGCCAGGTGCTGGTGCTGCACGACATGCTGGGTCTGAACCTGGGCAAGATGCCCAAATTTGTGCGCAACTTCATGGGCGAGCTGCCTGGCCTGCCCGGGCAGCATGGCATCAAGGAAGCGATGCAGGCCTACGTCAAGGCAGTCAAGGACGGTAGTTTTCCGGACAATTTCCTGCACGCATGGTAATCACCAGATTACGAGTCAATCCGGGGTATAGCCCTTATTTATCAAGTGCGACATGCTATGAAAATAATTAGAACCATTGCCGAGCTTCGCACCTGCCTGAGCGCTTTTAACCGCCCCGCGTTTGTGCCCACCATGGGCAACCTGCACGACGGCCACCTGGCACTGGTGCGCCAGGCCAAATCACTGGGCGACGTCCTGGTGGCTAGCATCTTTGTCAACCGCCTGCAGTTTTTGCCGCACGAAGACTTTGACACCTACCCGCGCACGTTGCAGGCCGACTGCGCCGCGCTGCAGGCCGCTGGTTGCGATGTCGTCTTTGCCCCCAGCGAAGCCGAGCTGTACCCGCAGCCGCAAACCTTCAGGATCAACCCACCCGCTGAACTGACCGATTTGCTGGAAGGGCACTTTCGCCCCGGTTTTTTTACCGGCGTCTGCACCGTGGTAATGAAGCTGTTTGCCTGCGTGCAGCCGCGTGTGGCGGTGTTTGGCCAGAAGGACTACCAGCAGTTGATGGTGATCCGCCAGATGGTGCAGCAGTTTGCGCTACCCGTCGAGATCATCGGCGGCCCCACGCTGCGCGCTGCCGACGGATTGGCGCTGTCCTCGCGCAACAACTACCTCAGCACAGCCGAGCGGCTGGAGTCGGTGCAACTCTCGCAAGCGCTGCAAGCCTTGGCCCAGGCATTGCGTTCGGGCGCCAGTGATGTTGTCGCGCTGGAACAGCAAGCCATGGCCACCTTGGCTGCGCGCGGCTGGCAGCCCGATTACCTGACCGTGCGCCGACGCACGGATTTACAAACACCCGCAGCGGCAGACGTCACCGCACTGGCTAACGGAGCTGGTTTGGTGGTGCTTGGCGCGGCCAAGCTGGGCAAGACGCGCTTGATTGATAACCTCGAGGTTTGAACTGTTGAGGCCGAATGTCTATAAGAGCATTGTTGAGGACGCAAGAGCCTGTCAGACACTTTGTGTCTGATGCCTCGGCGAGTTGCCGTTCCTGTATGCCCTGTTCATCCGCTGCCCAGCCGCCGCATTCAACCTAAAATTCCCGGCATCGCGTCAGTCGGACAGCCGCAGTTCGCCATCCAATTTTCCTGTTTCTGCCACCCCCCATTCGCCCCAACAAGGTGACTACCGCACCACCGTTTTTATGCCCGAACGCAAAACCATGCTTTTGTTTTTGCTGACCGCTGTGGCAGAAATTGTGGGCTGCTACCTGCCCTACCTTTGGCTGACGCAGGGCAAGAGTGTCTGGCTGTTACTGTCTGCGGCATGTAGTCTGGCATTGTTTTTCTGGCCGTTGACACTGCACCCCACAGCACGCCTGATTGTTTTAAGCAAAATCAGGCTCTAGCCCTTATATAACAAGCGCGAAGCGCTATTTATTTTGCTATCCCCGCTGCAACACCTTTGGCGCCACCCCGCCGCCCGAATGCGTCTACAAACCGAGGTGCGCGGCCTGTGGCATCTGGCCTGGCCGATTCTGGTGGGGCAACTGGCCAACGTGGGCATGGCGGTGGTTGATGTCGCCATGGCCGGGCACGCCTCGGCGCAAGACCTGGCCGGTGTGTCGATTGGCGTGTCGATCTGGAACATGCTGATGCTGGGCCTGATCGGGCTGATGATGGCCATCAGCCCGGTGGTGGCGCACCATGTGGGCGCCGGGCGCACGCCACAGATCGCCTCGGACGTGCGCCAGGGCCTGTGGCTGGGTTTGGGCGCGGGACTGCTCGCCATGGTGGCTGCCAACCTGGCCACGCTGGTGTTTGATGCGATGCAGTTGGAGCCCTACGTGCACGATCTGGCGGTGAATTTTGTGCGCGTCACCAGTCTGGCGTTGCCGCTGTTTGCGCTGTACCGCGTGCTCTACGGCTACAGCACCAGCCTGAACCAGACCAAACCGCTGATGCTGATAGCGCTGGCCTCTCTTGCGCTCAACATCGTCGTCAACAGCTTGCTGGTATTTGGCACGCTGGGTTTTCCGCGCCTGGGCGGCCTGGGCTGCGCCTGGGCCACCTTGATCACGGTTGCGTTCAATCTGCTGGGGTTGTTGGCCTGGATGCGCCGAAGCGCCGTATACCGCGCCACCTGGCCGCTGGCGCAGTGGGAGCCACCGCGCTGGGCGCCGGTCAAAAACCTGCTCAAGCTGGGTCTGCCCATTGGCATCACCTACTTTGCCGAGACCAGCGCCTTCAGCCTGATCGCGCTGCTGATCGCCGGCTTTGGCAGCGCCGAGGTGGCAGCGCACCAGATAGCGCTCAATTTCAGCTCGGTGGTGTTCATGGTGCCGCTGAGCCTGGGGCTGGCGCTGCTGACGCGTGTGGGCCATTCGCTGGGCGCGGGTGAGCCGGTGCTGGCGCGTTATCAGGCTTGGGTCGGTATTGGGGTCGGGCTGGCGTTTGCGTCCGTGTCTGCGCTGCTGATCGTGCTGCTGCGCACGCCGATTGCAAGCGCCTACACCAACGACGCGGCGGTCATCGCACTGACCGTGCAGTTGCTGCTGCTGGCGGCGCTTTTTCAGCTCTCGGATGCCACCCAGGTGATCACCGCCTGCGCCGTACGCGGCTACAAGGTCACCCGCGCGCCGATGGCCATCCATCTGACGGCGTTCTGGGTGTTTTCTTTGCCGCTGGGTTATGTGCTGGGGCGCGCGCCGAATTGGGCACCGCTGGCACCCGCGCAGCCGATGGGCGCTGCGGGGTTCTGGATTGCGCTGGTGGTGGGGCTGACCATTGCCGCCGGTGGGCTGGTGGCGCTGCTGCGCCACGTGGCGCGCTCGCGCATTTCCAGCTAGCGCTTAGCGTTTGAGCCGGTCGTCTATCTCAGCCAGCATAGCTGCCAACGAGTTCCCCGACTGCTCCACTGCCAGCTTCAGACTGGCTTCAACTTGCTCAATGCGCGTTACCTGCGTGGCCAGCGCCGCCTGGTTGGTTGCTTTCAGGCCTGTAATTTCGCCCTCCAGGTAGGTGCGTAATTCGGTAAAGCGCGAGGCCTCGGCCTGGTCGGCCAGTTTGCGGTTGGCCGCCAGTTCTTTGGCGTTGGCGCGCGCATCGAACATCACAGTGGTTTGTAAATACAGCACGTACACCAGAAACAACGCGATCAGGAAAACCACCAGGCCGAGCATGATCAGGCCCAGCGGTGCTTGCACGTCGGCCACGCCCAGATTGAGCGAAGTGGGCGTCAGGATGGCGCTCCAGTTCAGCACGGTAAAACCGGCAATCGCCACCAACACCAACAGCATAAAAAGTGAACGTAATTTCATCGGATAAGTCCTTTTAAAAAAAACAGCCTGTTTCAGTGCTTCATCAAGTCGGGCCGCAATTGCTCAAACAGCGCCAGCGCTTCGGGATTGGCCAGCGCCTCGGCATTGTTGACCTTCTCACCATGAATGATGTTGCGCACCGCCAGTTCCACAATCTTGTTGCTCTTGGTGCGCGGAATATCGGCCACCTGCACCACCCGTGCGGGCACGTGGCGCGGCGTGGTGTTGTCGCGAATCTGCTTCTTTATTTTTTGTACCAGCGCGTCGTCCAGCGCGACGCCGGCTTGCAGGCGCACAAACAGCACCACGCGCACGTCTTCGGGCTTTTCTGGCGGCCAGTTCTGGCCAATCACCAGCGACTCGGCCACCTCGGGCAGCTGCTCAACCTGGCGGTAGATCTCGGCCGTGCCGATGCGCACGCCACCCGGGTTGAGCGTGGCATCCGAGCGGCCATGAATGACGTAGCCACCGTGTTCGGTGTGCTCGATGTAGTCACCGTGAAACCACACGTTGGCGAAGCGGTCAAAGTACGCGGCGCTGAATTTCTTGTCACCCGGGTCGTTGAGCAGCCCAAGCGGCACGCTGGGAAAGGTCTGACTGCACACCAGTTCGCCCTTGACGCCACGCGCGACCTCTTTGCCGTTTTCGTCCCACACCTCGACGGCCATGCCCAGCACCGGCACTTGGATTTCACCACGACGCACCGGCATTGTGGACAAGCCGGCGACAAAACAGCCCAGCAGGTCGGTGCCGCCGGCAATGGAGTTGAGCGCGATGTCTTCCTTGATGTGCTGGTAGACAAAATCAAAGCCTTCAGGCACCAACGGCGAGCCGGTGGAAAACAGCGTGCGCAGCTCGCACAGCTGGTGCGTGTGCTTGGGCGAGAGCCCGGCTTTGCCCATCGCGTCGATGAACTTGGCCGACGTGCCAAAGAGATTGCAGTGCGCCGCGTCGGCGTAGTCCCACAAAATGTGGCCGTTGGCAGCGAAGGGCGAGCCGTCATAGAGCATCAGCGTGGCACCGCTGGCCAGACCACCGGCGAGCCAGTTCCACATCATCCAGCCGCAGGTGGTGAAGAAGAAAAAGCGGTCACCGGGCTTGATGTCGCAATGCAGCTGGTGTTCACACAGCAGCTTGAGCAACACACCACCGGCGCGGTGCACGATGCACTTGGGCACGCCGGTGGTACCGCTGCTGAACATGATGAACAGCGGGTGGTCAAACGGCAGTTGGGTAAAGGTCAATTCATGCGGCTTCTGTGGTGCCAAAAAAGCGTCCCAGGCGACCGCCTGGCGGATACCGTCAAGCGCGTCGGCGCCGTCGATGTAGGGCACCACGACCACCTGGCACAGCGTAGGCATTTGCGCGCTGACAGCGCGCACTTTGTCGCGGATGTCAAGCGTTTTGCCGTTGTAGTAATAGCCGTTGCAGGCCAGCAGCACCTTGGGCTCGATCTGGCCAAAGCGGTCGAGCACGCCCTGCACACCAAAGTCGGGCGAGGCCGAAGAAAACACCGCGCCAATGCTGGCGGCTGCCAGCATGAAAACGATGGTTTCGGGCATGTTGGGCATGTAGGCTGCCACCTTGTCACCGGCGACCACGCCCAGCGCCTGCAGCGCCTGCGCGCATTGCGACACCTGGGCGCGCAGCGCGGTGTGTGACACGCGTCGGCGCACCTTGTCTTCGCCCCAAAAAATCATCGCATCACCCAGGCTGGGGCGTGCCAGCAGGTTGTCGGCAAAATTCAGCCGTGCGTCCGGAAAAAAGCGTGCACCGGGCATCTGCCCGGCATCGATCAGCACCCGCTCGCCACGGTGGCTGGCGCGCACCTGGGTGTAGTCCCACACCAGCGCCCAGAACTGCTCGGGCTGCGCGATCGACCATTGGTGCAACTGCTCAAAATTGGCAATCTGCAGGCCATGGCGCAGGTTGGCCTGCGCGGTAAAAGCGGTGATGTGGGCGTCGAGTTGTCTTTGCTTTGGCGGTTGCCAGAGGATGTCGTTCATTGTTTCTCCAAACTTATTCGTTTTGCGCTGCCGCAGATTCATGTCGCATCGTAGCAAATCGGCTTCTTTTGATTTGCACCCAGCCACAACACAATTGGATTTCACTGACGAAAATCAGTACAAACCCTAGGTTCCACCTCTACAATCCCGCACAAACTCTGTCGAAAGGGACTGCCATGGCCACCGCTACCAAAAAATCTACTGCACCCGCCGCGCCAGCCAAGACCGTTGCGACCAAAAAAGTGGCAGCCAAAGCCTTGGCAGCCAAAAAGGTGGCTGTCAAAACCGCCACCGTGAAACCGGTTGCAGCCAAAAAGGTTACCGCACCCGATGTCAAACTCAAGGCTTCTACGGCGCCCAAACCCACGCTGACCACCGAGCAGCGCAACCACTACGTTGCGGTCGCTGCCTTTTATATCGCCGAACGGCGCGGCTTCACCTTGGGTAACCCGCAAGACGACTGGCTCGCCGCCGAAGCCGAAATTGACCGCCTGATCGCCAGCGGCCACTTCTCGTTCTGAGCCTACTCACTCACGATGTCGCGCAGCCACGGCGGCAAGTCGATGGCTTTCTGCTTTGGAAAGTCAACCCAGATCGCGGTGGCGCCACCCGCGGCGTAAATCACCCCCGGCTCGCCCACCCGTTCCAGCGTGGTCCAAGTCTCAAACGTCGTGCGTCCAGGGTCGCTGGCGTACATGCGCGTCAGCACCTCGCCCGGGTATTCAAGCTGCTTGTAAAAATTGCAAAACGCGTTGACGATCACCGGGCCTTCGCCCAGCGGGTTGGGCATGGCGTTGACCGAGCGCATCCAGTCGATGCGGATCGTCTCCATATACCTGAAATAAGACGTGTTGTTGACATGACCCATGGCGTCCATGTCGCCCCAGCGAATCGGGATCGTTGATTCAAAAATCAGTTTTTTCTGTTGCGGGATTTCCAGCTTCATGTGCGTCTCCTGTGACCGGTTTTGGCGTTGCGAGCGGCGTCAGACCATTGCCAGTCGGACGCCACAAAAATTTCCATGACCAGCAAGCTTTTAGCGCCACGGCGAAACGCCGAGCGCCGCGCTGGCAGCGCGCGCTGCGGCAGCGGTGCACCGGTGGCGCGAGACCATTGCTTTTGCGCGGCACGCTGTGGCGCGCTGGCGGGCGTGAGCATGGCGTACGACAGCTGCGCGCGCGCAATGCCCAGGCGCTTGAACAACACGTCGGCCAGCGGCCGCGTGCCCAAGCCGCGTACCGCGCGCCAGGCCCCATGCGAATCGGTCAACGCGGTGACGCTGCGCGCCAGCACCCGCGGCGCGTCATCTACCCGTAACAACACCTCGCGCCTGTAGCCCACGCGCTGCGCCGGATGCCCCAGCGCACGCGCCTCGTCCATCGTCAACGGTGCCCGCCCCTGGCCGAGCACCTGCACCGAAAAGCGCGGCCCGGTCGCCGCCAGCCTGGCGCTTAACGACCCCGGCGCCTGCAGCCAGCGCCGCAGCGCACCACGGGCAAAATTGCGACGCATCCAGCGAATCATTGGTGCGCCCTTACCGACGCCACAATGCCCAGCGTGAACAGCACCGCAGCGAGCCACTGCGTCGGCGTCGGCCAGGCACCATCCCAGGCGAATGAATACAACAAGGCGAACAGCGTTTCGCTCACGATCAGCTGGCCACACAGGCTCACACTCAGGCGCTGGCTGGCCAGGTTCCACAAGATGCTTGCCGCCCACCCGGCACCCAAGCCCGTCACTATGCAAACAGTAGCTAGCCACGCTTTATTATCAAGGGCTAGAAGCTGATTTTTATCTGAACCAGCAAGCAACCACAAAAGCACCGAGCCAACGCCGGTCGCCACCCCCAGCCAGTTGGTCCACTCGGTGGCACTGACCTCCGGGTGGCGCTTGAGCCAGGCTGAATTGAGCAGCGCAAACGCAGTCCAACTACCCATCGACCCCAGCGCCAGCAGCACACCCCACCAGAAATCTGCACCTGCGTGCGGCAAGGCCAATGCCTGCACCAGCGCCGCCTGCATCATCAACACCAGCCCCATTGCTGTGAGCAACAACCCGGGCAACAGTGCGCGCCACTGCAGCCCGTGCGGCTTGCCCAACACCATCACCCAAATCGGAATGGTGCCGATGATCAGTGTCGGCACCTCGGTACCAGCGGCGTTGATGGCCAGCGCCAGCAGCAGGTAATAACCGGAGGCACCCAGCGTGCTCATGCCCAGGGCGGTGACGGCCTGGCGCGGTGTTGGCCAGGTGTGACTGCGCCAGCGCAAGCCCATCACCAGCGCAGCAACACCGCCAAAACTGACGAAGCGCCCGGCCGTCACGTCCACCGCCGACAGCCCGACCGTCATGCGCGGCACAACAAACACCATCGCCCACAACGCCCCGGCACCCAAGCCCGCAGCGATGGCAAACCAAAATGTGTTCGTGCGCGTGAGCGCCAGCTCAGACGCCAAAACCGTCATCGGCTGAAATCACTGCACCGTTGATAAAGTGGCTTTGGTCCGAACACAGCATGACCAGCAGCGCATCCAGGTCTTGCGGCAGGCCGACGCGCTTGCGCGGCAGCATGTTGATCAGCTTTTTCCCACTTTCGGTCTGCCAGTGCGCATGGTTGATCTCGGTATCGATGTAGCCGGGGCAAATGGCGTTGACGTTGATGCCAAAGCGCCCCCACTCCAGCGCCATCGCTTTGGTCATCTGGATCACCGCCGCCTTGCTCATGGCGTAGACACCAATTTTGGGCAACACACGCAAGCCGGCCATCGACGCCACGTTGACAATGCGGCCACCGGTATACGTGCCCGGTGCGGCGCCCTGCGCGCGCGCCAGCATGCGCTTGCCAACTTCCTGCGCGACGAAAAACGCGCCCTTGACGTTGGTGTCAAAAACAAAGTCGTAATCGCGTTCTTCAACGTCCTGGATCCGCTGCGTGGTGCTGACGCCCGAGTTGTTGACCAGAATGTCGATGGAGCCGACCTCGGTCTCGGCGTGCGCAACCGCAGACCTGATTGACGCGGGGTCGGTTACGTCGAGTTCGATTACATGCGCGTCACCACCCTCGCCTTCGATCCGGGCGCGCAACTCCTTGAGCTTTTCAACCCGCCTGCTGGCCAGTACCACGGCTGCACCGGCACTCGACAGAGCGCGCGCAAACTGCGCACCAAGTCCACTCGACGCGCCAGTGATGAACGCCACCCGGCCCGATAAATCCAAGCTGTAAGCCATGTTGCTTTCTCCAATTGAAATAGAACGGTCGTACTATTATCTGTAGCTTCGACTCTAAAATGCCATTTTTTCTCTGACAATCCGGGCATCGGCCCAGCCTTGCGTAACCCATCCATTATCAAGCGAGAACCCCCATGACCCCCGAAGAAATCCTGGCCCAACACGGCCCGCGCGAATCGATGGACTATGACGTGGTGATCGTCGGTGCTGGCCCGGCGGGCTTGTCCACCGCGATCCGGCTGAAGCAACTGGCGGCTGAAAAAGGCCAGGACGTGTCGGTGGTGGTGCTGGAAAAAGGCTCCGAGCCCGGCGCGCACATCCTCTCGGGTGCGGTGCTCGACCCGCGGTCCCTGAACGAACTGTTCCCCAACTGGAAAGAACTCGGTGCGCCGCTGAATCAGCCCGTCACCGACGAAGCCATGCTATTCCTGTCCGAGAAGACCGGCTACCGCACCCCCAACTTCCTGCTGCCCGAGTGCAGTCAGAACCACGGCAACTACATCATCAGCCTGGGCTCGCTCACCCGCTGGCTGGCCACGCAGGCTGAAGGGCTGGGCGTGGAAATCTTTCCCGGCTTTGCCGCTGCGGAAATCCTGTACGACGACGCGGGCGCCGTGCGTGGGGTGGCCACCGGCAACATGGGCGTTGAGAAGAATGGCGAGCCTGGCCCCAATTTCCAGATCGGCATGGAGCTGCTCGGCAAGTACACCATCTTTGCCGAAGGCGCGCGTGGCCATCTGGGCAAACAAGTCATTGCCAAATACAAGTTGGACGAAGGCTGTGATCCGCAAAGCTACGGCATTGGTATCAAGGAAGTGTGGGAGGTGGACCCGTCCCGCCACGAACCCGGTCTGGTGGTGCACACCGCCGGCTGGCCACTGGACAACAGCACCTACGGCGGCTCGTTTCTGTACCACATGGCCGACAACAAAATAGCCATGGGTTTCATCACCGGGCTGAACTACCAGAACCCGTACCTGAGCCCGTTTGAGGAGTTCCAGCGCTGGAAGACGCACCCCAACATTTGCTGGTACCTGACCGACGACAAGGGCGAAGTGAATGCAAAAAGAATAGCTTATGGCGCCCGTGCCATCACGGCTGGCGGCCTTTTATCCTTGCCAAAAACCGTCTTCCCGGGTGGCGCCCTGGTGGGCTGCGATGCCGGCTTTTTGAATGTGAGTCGCATCAAGGGCAGCCACAGCGCCATCAAGAGTGGCATGCTGGCCGCTGAAGCCGCGTATGAGGCACTCACCGCTGGTAGAGCGCACGACAAACTCACCGCTTTCCCGGAATTGTTTGAACAAAGCTGGCTGTACACCGAGCTCAATAAATCGCGCAACTTCAAGAGCTGGTTCAAGTACGGGCTGCGCGTAGCCACTTTCATGAACGGCTTTGAGCAGTTTGGTCTAAAGGCGGCCATGCCCTGGACGGTGCACCGCGACAAGCCTGATCATGCGTACCTGAAACCGGCCGCCGAGTGCCAGCCGATCGACTATCCCAAGCCCGATGGCAAGCTGACCTTTGACCGCTTGAGCAGCGTGTTCATCAGCAGCGCCAACCACGAAGAAAACCAGCCCTCGCACCTGACGCTCAAGGATGCCCGGGTGCCGGTGAGCATCAATCTGGCCAAATACGCCGGACCTGAAGCGCGTTACTGCCCGGCTGCTGTCTATGAGTTTGTCAAGGACGAGGCCGGGGCTGACAAGCTACAGATCAACGCGGCCAACTGCGTGCACTGCAAGACTTGCGACATCAAGGACCCCACGCAGAACATCATCTGGGTCACGCCCGAGGGTGGGGGTGGGCCGAATTACGCAGAAATGTAGGCCTACCCAATCCGACGCGCTTCCATGTAATAGCGTTTCTCACGCGCTTGCCCCAGCGAGAAAGTCTTGCGCGGTAGCGCGCCCTCCAGAATCACGGTTTTGAACAGGTCAGACTTAGGCATCCCAGCCAGATAAAAACCGGCATTGCCGGGCTGCAAGGCCAGACGTTCCAGCACGTCGGCACCGTGCACGTAGTCAATCGACTCAGCACTGCCGTTCTGCAAAAACTTGTCCAGAAAATTTTGCAGTGTTCCCACCGGCAGGTTGGATGCCGGTTGCGTGATTTCAATCACGCCAAATTGCTGGCCACCACCGATCCAGCCAACGGCGTGTTGACTGCCTTGTTCGCGGTCAACTCGCGCGCGCATGGCCTGTGCCGAGACCATGGGGGTGTAGCTGAAGTGGCGACCAAAAGCCTGTTTCAGTTCAGCCAGCAGGTCTTTTTTCAGGCCGAACAGCAGCCGGTGAATGGCCTCGAATTCCAGTGCCGCGTCGTGCACGTTCTCGATTTCCACCAGCGCGTAGCGGCTGGGGTGATCCATGCCAACTTGCGCTTTATTTTTCTCCCAGATCGCCTTGGCGGTAGCCAGGGAGTGGTTGCCGTCGCCCATGGCGAACAACAACACTGGCTGCTCCGGGCCCACGTCATAGCGGGCGGCAAAGCGCTCGGGTTGCGCCAGCGCGCGCAGCGCCTGCACCACGCCGCATTGGGCCTGCTCACCCACGGCAAACCCGGTCAGATGGCCACCGCCTTGCATCAGCTCAAAGTCGTACAGCGGTTTCTGCCCCACTTTGGCCGCAGCGAGCGGCGCAATGACCGTGTGCCCGGGGTCGTCAATCAGCACCAGAATATGTGGCAACTCCAGCGCCGCAGATTCCCGAATCTTGATGCGCGGTGGCAAGCGGTCGACGATCGTGCCCTCGGTAGCGCGGATCAGGCTGACCGAGCCCGCCCGGTAGTCATAACATTCCAGATCCAGACACACCATGATGCCGTGGCGCGTTTTGTCGGCCACGCTGCGCTCGACGTACACCATGCCTTCATGCGGCACCAGCACACCCGCCTGCAGGTAATCTTTCATGGTCTGGCCAATCGCTGCGATGCGCTCGGCCGCGTCCGGCTGGCCCAGGTACACCTCGGGAAAAATCAGCTTCAGCGTCGACGGCGCAGCGCCCACCGTTTGCTGCACCGCTTGCCAATAGTCCGGCTCAGCGGTGAACTGGTCACAGGCGACCACTGCCCACTTTGGCAGGTCCACCCCGGGGGCGGGCAATAGAACCTGTGGAATCTGAATACCAATGTCGCTTGTATCTTGCATGGATAAACTTTCTGGATGGCGGTGTGGTTGCCAACAAGCTGCAGATTATTGTCTGGCTGCATATTCGTCCCGGGCGCGGCGGCTTAAAAGTCGGCCATGTAGAATTCCACCCGGTCAGGAGAGAGCCGCCTTCAGGGTGGTCGCCGAAGGCGCAAAGCGGCTGATTGCAGCCGTTTGAACGCTCAGGCAAAAGGACTGACCAACGCGCTGTTTGTCTGAACGACGGCAGGGCGATACCCCACTGGAGAGAGGTGCGCGGCCACATCAGCCCAGCATCCACCGAAGGAGCAACCTGCCACGGCAGCGAATCTCTCAGGTAAAGCGGACAGCGGGGGCAGCACAGGGCCGCCATTGCTTTGGCCTTGTATTTTTTGACCTGCCCCTGGAGCGACACCATGTCCGCCACGCCCGATACCTTGTTGAAAGTTCCCCTCAATGACCTGCACGTCGCACTCGGTGCGCGCATGGTGCCGTTTGCCGGCTACAGCATGCCGGTGCAATACCCCGAAGGCCTGATCGCCGAGCACAAACACACCCGCACGGCGGCGGGTCTGTTCGATGTCTCGCACATGGGGCAATTGCGCCTGGTCGGCCCCGATGCTGCGGCCGCCTTTGAGAGCCTGATTCCGGTCGATGTGATTGACCTGCCGGTGGGCAAGCAGCGCTACGGTCTGCTGACCAATTTTGAGGGCGGCATCATCGACGACCTGATGTTTTTCAAGAAAAGCGCCACCGAACTGTTTGTCATCGTCAACGGCGCTTGCAAGGTCGGCGACATCGCGCACATCCAGGCCCAGATCGGCACGCGCTGTCAGGTCATCCCGATGCCCGAGTACGCGCTGCTGGCGCTGCAAGGCCCCAAAGCCGTCAACGCCTTGTCGCGCCTGGCGCCGGGCGTGGAAAAACTGGTGTTCATGACCGGTGGCAACTTCAGCGTGAACACCGGTGCTGAAAAAATCAACGTGTTTTTGACCCGCAGCGGCTACACCGGCGAAGACGGCTTTGAGATCTCGGTACCCGCCACGCAAGCCCTGGCGCTGGCCAAAGCGCTGCTGGCACAACCCGAGGTCAAACCGATTGGCCTGGGCGCACGCAATTCGCTGCGTCTGGAAGCCGGTTTGCCGCTCTACGGCAACGATGTCGACAGCACCACCACGCCGGTCGAAACCAGCCTGCAATGGGCCATCCAGAAAGTGCGCCGTATGGGTGGCGCACGCGCGGGCGGTTTTCCGGGTGCTGCAAAAATACTAGCGCAACTCGCAGATCCTACGGGCGCTATCAGCCGAAAACGTGTAGGCCTCATGGCGCTGGAACGGGTGCCGGTACGCGAGCATGTCGAGATTCAAAACACCGCCGGTCAGCGCATTGGCGAGGTCACCAGCGGCCTGCTGGGCCCCACCATCGACCAACCCATTGCCATGGCCTATGTGCCGCCAGACTATGCCGCCTTGGGCACGCAGGTCAACGCCATCGTGCGCGGCAAACCCGTACCCATGAATGTGGTCGCCATGCCGTTTGTGCCCACCCACTATTTCCGCGGTTAACGCCCAAAGCCATCCCTGAACCATGCAATTTCCCCAACAACGTCTAGCAGCGTGCGTCGGGTGTCTGACTTAGTTTTCCACTGTCTTCAAACTTTTCAACGGAGCATCACATGAGCATCAAATACACCCCCGACCACGAATGGGTCAAGCTTGAAAACGGCATCGCCACCGTCGGCATCACGCAGCACGCGCAAGACGCGTTGGGCGACGTGGTGTTTGTCGACCTGCCCGAAATTGGCAAGACCTACGCACAAAAGGATGCCACTGCGGTGGTCGAGTCGGTCAAGGCCGCCGCCGACGTGTACATGCCCGCCAAGGGCGAAATCACCGAGGTGAACGAAGCCCTGCGCGCCGACCCTTCCCTGGCCAACTCCGACCCACTGGGCGCAGGCTGGTTCTTCAAGGCCCGGCTGGCCAACCCGGCCGACCTGGACAAGCTGATGGACGAAACCAGCTACACCCAATACGCCGCCGACAACGCCCACTGACTGTCGTCACCAAGGCAGATACCCCGAAGCATTAGAGATGAGCTGCATCGCGTAGGGCGGGTTTCAACCCGCCATGGCCGACTGAAGTCGGCCCTACGAAGGCAAGTCTTTTACGTTATTTCACGTTAACTCACCGCCAGAGGCATCCCCATGTCACCACGTCCCCCACTTGCTACTTTGGAAAACGCCAGCGAATTTGTCGCGCGCCACATCGGCGTGAGCGCCGCCGACGAAGCCGTCATGCTCAAGGCCGTGCAAGCCAAGTCGCGCACGGCACTCATCAAAGAAATCGTGCCGCGCGCCATTGCCCGCAAGCAGCCCATGGCCATCCCGGCAGCGATACCTGAAACCGCCGCACTGGCGGAGCTCAAGGCCATAGCCGCCAAAAACAAAGTACTCAAAAGCTGCATCGGCCAGGGCTATCACGACACCCACACGCCCGGCGTGATCCTGCGCAACATCCTGGAAAACCCCGCCTGGTACACCGCCTACACGCCGTATCAGGCCGAGATCAGCCAGGGCCGCATGGAGGCGCTGGTCAACTTCCAGACCATGATCATGGACCTGACCGGCATGCCCATGGCCAACGCGTCGATGCTCGACGAAGCCACCGCTGCCGCCGAGGCGATGACGCTGGCGCGCCGGGTCAGCAAATCGCCGTCCAACCGCTTCGTCGTCGATGCCGAGGTGCTGCCACAAACGCTGGCCGTGCTGCGCACCCGCGCCGAACCGCTGGACATTGCCGTGGTGGTTTGTGCTGCCGACCAGATCGCCGCGCAAGACGGCTTTGCCGTGCTGCTGCAATACCCCGGCACCAGCGGCGTGCTGCGCGACGACCGGGCGCTGATTGCGGCGGTCAAAGCCAAAGGCACAGCGGTCATCATGGCGGCCGACTTGCTGGCGCTGACCGTGCTCACGCCCCCTGGCGAACTGGGGGCCGACATCAGCATCGGCAGCACGCAGCGCTTTGGCTGCCCCATGGGCAACGGCGGCCCGCACGCCGCCTACATGGCCTGCCTGGACGCGCACAAACGCGCCATGCCCGGCCGCCTGGTGGGGGTGAGTGTGGACGCGCACGGCAACCCGGCATACCGGCTGGCGCTGCAAACACGCGAGCAGCACATCCGCCGCGAAAAAGCCACCAGCAACATCTGCACCGCGCAGGTGCTGCCCGCTGTGGTGGCCAGCATGTATGCCGTCTACCACGGCCCGCAAGGCTTGAAGCGCATCGCCCAGCGCGTGCACCAGTTTGCCTGCGTGCTGGCCGCCAGCCTGCAAGGCATCGGCTACAAACT
>Ga0210024_1001505_pt1 | contig 21137 bp, 21 predicted proteins | sample CryGeymeta201525_FD_183988 | JGI IMG/M metagenome (GOLD analysis project Ga0210024, IMG submission 183988) | Groundwater microbial communities from Crystal Geyser aquifers in Utah, USA - Crystal Geyser metaG 2015-25 (SPAdes) (version 2) | ecosystem: Environmental > Aquatic > Deep subsurface >...
TTCTTAAATCCTCCATTAATTTGCGATTTTTATGACTTCTTGAACCATATAATCTAGCACTAAAAACAGTGATAATTTCTAACACATCATTAGCCAAATCTTCTTCAAAACTAGCATCCTCTGTTCTATTAATTATAACAACTTCCGTGCCAAAAATTTCACACAAACTAAAAATTAATTCACTGCCAAATCTTAGTAATCTATCTTTATGAGTTAAGATTAATCTTTCGACTTGATTATTAGTAATTAAACTGATTAATCTCTTGAGTCCTTTTTTGGAGTAATTTAATCCACTACCTAAGTCAGAAATAATTTCAATTTGCCAACCATTTTGAGCAGAAAATAACTCTAAAACTTGAACTTGTCTAGCTAAATCTTCTTTTTGGTCATGACTAGAAACACGGGCATAACCGATGGTAAAAGATAGCTCTTTTTTAATACCTAATAATTGATTTAAGTCATATCTACGATGACCATTAGCGGTACGTTCAGGAATTAAAATCCCTTCAGTTTCCCACCTTCTCAGTGTTGAGGTACTCACACCTTTTAGTTTTGCGGCTTCAGAAATAGATAATTTACTCATTACTAGAGTATAGCTTAATAAATGAGTAAGTTTAAGAAGATTTAAGTAACTTTTTGTTAACTGTTAAAAGCCCTTTCTGCACCTTTACACTACCGAAAATTTTATATTTCACGGATGGTATAAAGTAACTTATACAATATTATCACTTAAAAACTCCTATCTCCCTATCTCCCTATTTACTCCGATTTAGTTGATAAAAACGAGCAAATTGCGGTAAATCTTCTTGATGTCCTAATACAATCAAAATATCTCCTGAATTTAGTAATAGAGAAGGATTAGGATGAGTGATTAAAGGTTCATTGCCACGGCGCAAAGCCACCACAATAAAAGCTCCTTTACCCCTTATTTCTAGCTCTCTGATGGTTCTTCCCACTAAACGAGAAGTATTACCAACTACTAATTCTTCCATTTGAACATTAATTTGCATTAATAAATCATTAAGGTAACTTTGTTCTTCTTTTTGAGCTAAAAAATCCACCATACTAGGAGAAGTAATTAAATTTGCCATGCGTAAACCGCTCACACTCGCTGGTAAAACCACATGATTTGCTCCTGCTAACCTCAATTTTTTTTCGGTGCTAGGAAGCTCCCCTCTAGCTAAAATGATCAAGTCTGGGTTTAATTCCCTTGCGGTGAGAGTAATAAAAACATTAGTAGCATCATTAGGCAAAACCGTTGCCAATACCTTTGCTTTTTGAATACCTACTTCAAGAAGTACATTTTCGTCTGTAGCGTCTCCTTCTTGTACTAAATAGGATCTATTTTTAGCCGTAGTCAAATTTTCTACGTCATTATCTATGATTACAAAAAATTCTTTCCCTTCATTTAATTGTTTAGCTAAAACTTGTCCAATATGTCCAAAACCACAGATAATAACGTGATTTTCGAGATTAGCTAAGGTTTTTCTTTGTCTATCGGCTTCAAAGGCTCGATTAATTTCTCCTTCTGTTACCATTTGTATAAAGCCTCCTACCCCATAAACGGCTGATGATGTACCTGCAATAATTACTAACATGGTAAAAATTTTTTGAGTAGGAGTTGTTAAAGGTTGTACTTCGCCATAACCCACCCCAAAAATCGTAATTACTACCATATAAACAGATTCAAGCAATGACCAACCAAAGGAAACATAACCAAAAATAGCGAAGATCATCGTTATAACGAAAAGAATTGCCCCTAGAATAACTTTTTTAAAAGAACCTTGCATTGCTTGATTTAACTATTTTTATTTAGATCATTCGTAACACATACTTTTATCTTTGATCATCATTTTTTGTCCGCAATTTTTTGTCTAACTTTAAGTTATTAATCTAAAAACCTTAAGAAAATTGTTCTCCATGAACTTTTTTATAATCCTCTAGTTATTAAAGTGATATATCATTTTAATAAAAAGTCACTATGAGCGGAAATAAATCACGGGTTCAAGCCATTCATCAGATTACTAATAGAGAAATCAAAGCATTTAATACCCCAAAACGATTAGAGGATATGTGGGCAAAAGATGTTTTTACTCTAAGCAAAATGCAGGAATGTCTCCCTAAAAGTATTTTTAAATCTTTGAAAAAAACCATTCAAAGTGGAGAAACTCTTGATGTCTCCATTGCTGATGTGGTTGCTACTGCTATGAGAGATTGGGCTATTTCTAAAAAAGCTCTTTATTACGCCCACGTTTTTTATCCTTTAACCAACTCTACGGCTGAAAAACATGACGGTTTTGTGTCAGTACAAGGTGACGGTTCTGTTATTTCTGAATTTGCTGGTAAAGTGTTGGTAAAAGGCGAACCCGATGGCTCATCTTTTCCTAATGGTGGTATTCGTTCTACTTTTGAAGCTAGAGGTTATACCGCATGGGATGTCACCAGCCCTGCTTATGTTATGGAAACCGATAACGGCGTAACTTTATGTATCCCTACTGTGTTTGTGTCTTGGACTGGTGAAGCCTTGGATAAAAAAACACCCCTGTTACGCTCTAATGCCGCTATGAATAAGGCCGCCCGAAGAGTTTTAAAATTATTAGGACACACAGACATCGCTCCCGTTAATTCTAGTTGCGGTGCGGAACAAGAATACTTCTTAGTGGATGCTAATTTCGCCCATAGTCGCCCTGATTTATTATTAGCTGGAAGAACTTTATTTGGTAAAGCACCAGCCAAAGGACAACAATTTGATGACCATTATTTCGGTGCAATTCCTGAACGAGTACAAGTATTTATGCAGGATGTAGAAGAATCTATGTATCGTTTAGGTATTCCTGCAAAAACTCGTCATAATGAAGTTGCCCCCGGACAATTTGAACTTGCACCCTTTTTTGAAGCCGCTAACGTAGCAACAGATCATCAACAGTTAACCATGACGATTTTACGCAAAATGGCTAAAAAACATGGTTTTGTTTGTTTACTTCATGAAAAACCCTTCGCGGGAATTAATGGCTCTGGTAAGCACGTTAACTGGTCTGTCGGTAATGCTACTCAAGGTAATTTATTAGATCCGGGTGACACTCCCCACGCTAATGCACAATTTTTGGTTTTCTGTGGTGCGGTGATTCGAGGCGCTCATATATATGGTCCTCTTTTACGCGCGGTAGTAGCAACAGCTAGTAATGATCATCGTTTAGGTGCAAATGAAGCTCCTCCAGCTATTATGTCTGTCTATTTAGGTTCACAATTAGAAGATGTTTTCGAGCAAATTCGTAACGGTGAAGCAAAAACCTCGACAGCCGCTCAAACTATGAATATCGGTATTGATACTTTACCTGAAATTCCTAAAGATCCGGGTGACAGAAATCGTACATCTCCTTTTGCATTTACTGGTAACCGTTTTGAGTTTCGAGCTGTAGGTTCTGGTCAATCCGTAGCAGGGCCATTGGTAGCCATGAATACTATTTTAGCTGACTCTCTTAATTGGATTGCCGAACAATTAGAGGCTAAATTAAAAGAAGGAATTGAATTAAATACTGCTATTCAATCCATCCTCAAAGAAATTATGGATAAACACGGTAATGTGGTTTTTGGTGGTAATGGTTACTCTTCCGAATGGCACAAAATGGCTGTAGAAGAAAGAGGTTTAGCTAATTTACCTACTACTGCCGATGCTTTACCCGTATTAAAAGAAAAATATATTGAAGAATTATTCGACAAAATTGGCGTACTTTCTCCCGTAGAGTTAGAAAGTCGTTTTGAAGTCTATGCTGAACAATATCTCTTATCCATTGAGGTTGAAGCTAAATTAGTCATTAGCATGGCGAAAACTACTATTTATCCTGCCGCTATGAAATATTTATCGAACCTTACCAGTACTATTGCTAGTCTTAAGGATATGAGCATCGAAATAGATACAACTACCGTCAAAAAAGTTGCTCAATTAGCTGATTTGATGATGACTGAAGTTAGTAAATTAAGTGATGCTATCGCTAAACATGATTTTGAAACCACCGAAGCCCATCTTCAATATTTTGCCACCACTATTCGCTCATTAATGGAGGAAGTGCGTAAATATGCTGATGCTTTAGAGGCTGAAATCGCCGATGAATTATGGCCTTTACCTACCTATGAAGAGATGTTATTTATTAAATAGGAATTAGAAAGGAATCGGGAATTAGAAAGGAAACAGGGAATTAAATTTCTCCTAGTTTCCTATTCCTGAGTTACTTTAATAAAGAGGAAAAATTTGAGCCGTTTGAGGAAGAATATCTAATCTAACTTTTGCACCTACGGGTAACTGAGTTTTAATATCTGTACGCGCATGAAGTCTTTTTCCTGAATTGGTTTGTAAACAGTAACGATATTCTCTCCCTAAAAATTCTCTCTCCTGAATTATCGTCACACCTTCCTCATCCGCTTCTAAAATAACGTCTTCCTGACGAAACATTAACTCTCCTTCTCTGACATTAACTGGAGTATCTATACACCATTGCCCTAATTCTGTACACCACAGACTATCTTTTTTGGTGGCTTGTAAAAAATTTGCTTGAGTCACAAATTCCGCTACAAATTTACATTGAGGATAACTATAAATCTCTTCAGGTGTACCTATTTGAGCTAATTTTCCCCTTTCCATTACCCCTATTTTATCGGCGATCGCCATAGCTTCTTCTTGATCATGAGTTACAAAAATAGCAGAGGTATTAGTACTTTTCAAAATAGTGCGCACTTCGTGGCGTAGTCTCTCTCTAACTTGTACATCTAAATTGCTTAAAGGTTCATCTAATAAGATTAGCTTAGGTTGGGGTGCTAAAGCTCTAGCTAAAGCGATTCGTTGTTGTTGTCCTCCTGATAATTCATGGGTATAACGTTTTTCAAAACCACTTAAACCAACTAATTGCAAGACTTCCGCAACTCTATCTTTAATTTGTTGATTATTGGGGCGAGGTTTTTTCGTTTTTAAACCAAAAGCAATATTATCAGCTACATTAAGATGAGGAAATAAAGCATAATCTTGAAACACCATTCCAGTATTACGTTTTTCAGGCTCTAACCAATGGCCTTCTCCAGCAACTATCTCCTTTTCTAACTCTACCGTGCCTTGAGAAGGTTTTTCAAATCCAGCAATTATTCTCAATAAAGTAGTTTTACCACATCCAGAAGGCCCTAACAAACCTAATAATTCCCCCTGTTTTAAATCAAAACTAACCTCATTAACGGCAAGAATTTGACTTGTGGTGAATTGTTTACTCACTCCTTTTACTTGAAGAATTACTGATTTTGTCATGATTACACAAAAATTTTATAGTTAACTTTAATAATAATTATTCTCAATAGCTTTTACTATACCATAACCATGAAAAAATGTCTTTAAATTATCTGTTTTGTCGGTAATAATGGTAAAAAAAATCTGAATTTGTCCTGAAATTTGACATTGAAGGTAGCAGGTATCAGTTTTGAGATTTCAGTTATCAGGTGACTTATTAATGTAAAGAATTTAAAATAAAAAAATCAATTTTAGTATAGTTTGAGTCAATTTTAATCCCCTTGCCCTTTACTTTGGGCTACTTACTTATAATATTTTATAAACGAATGGGAGGGCGTAAATTATGATAACGATAACGTTGATAATCTTCTAAGATTAAATCATGATCAAAACAAAGATTTCGAGGAATTTCCCAAGTAGGAAAAACACCTAAATTTTTAGCATCATCTGCTGCTATAGGTTGCCCTACGGCTTCAGCAATAAAGACAATGGCAATAGTATGCTTTCTTAAATCTCGTTGAGGATTAGAATATACATAAAATTGTTCTATAAGAGTAACATTTAAACTAACTTCTTCTAAGGCTTCCCTTATGGCTGTATTTTCTACTGATTCCCCATAATCCATAAAACCGCCGGGTATTGCCCATCCGAAAGGCTCATTTTTCCGCTCAATTAAAATAATTGGACGATGGGGACGATCTACTAATTCAATGATAATATCAACAGTAGGAGCAGGATTGCGATAATTAGTCATTTAGCTAATAATTTCTAAATAATCTCGTAACTGTTTTTTCTGAGTTGGTTGGCGTAACTTTTGAATTGCTTTAGCCTGAATTTGTCTAACTCTTTCCCTTGATAAATCCATCATTAAAGCTGTATCACTAAGAGAATAAATCTTACCGTCTTCAAAACCAAAACGCAAACGCAGAATTTTTTGCTCTCTTTCATTTAAACTCGACATCATCAAAAGTAAATCTTGTTGCATCGATACTCGCATTAAGTTTTCTTCTGGTGTAGCTGATCCAGCTTCAATTAAGTCCACTAATTCAGTGTTATAATCTTCTCCTACCTTCATCTCTAAAGAAATTGAGCGAGGAATCTGATTTAAAAATTGTCGCAGTTGGGGTGCTGTCATGGACATTTTTTCGGCTATTTCCTCTATGGTTGCCACTCTTCCTAATGTTTGAGATAATTGTCGTTGAACTTTTTTGAGTAAATTTAATTTTTCCGTAATGTGAATTGGTATTCTGATTGTACGTCCTTGAGTGGCGATCGCTCTAGTCATACCCTGACGAATCCACCAGTAAGAATAAGTACTAAAATGATAACCTTTAGTGTAATCAAACTTTTCTACAGCTTTTTCTAAACCTAAAGTGCCTTCTTGAATCAAATCTAATAACTCTAAACCTCGATTTTGATACTTTTTGGCGATAGAAACCACTAAACGCAAATTAGCATTAATCATCTTTTGTTTTGCCTTGATTCCTAATGCTAAAACATTATCTAATTCTTGAAGGGATAAATTAGCTAAACTAGCCCATTGTTGTTTACCTTGGGTAACAATTTTTTCTATTTTTGTAGGAGAAAGATGTAACTTTTCCGCTAAGACTAGGATAGTAGGAGGTTGAGAATGATGCCCTGCTAAAGATTCATAATCCGACATTACCCTAATATATTCCCTAATTTTCGGCATTGTTTGGTTTTCAGTTTTAATACGATATAGAGATTGTGCTGTTTGCACTTGTCGAGCAAGGGTAATTTCTTCATCCTTGGTTAATAAAGGAATACGCCCAATATCACGAAGATACAGGCGCATTAAATCACGAGAATTGATGTTTTGACTACGTTGAGATTGTGGCGGAAAATGTAGCTTCGGCGAGTCATGGTGAGGAAAAGGAGAGCGAGAAATTGACGAAACCGACGAATGATCTTCTAAAGGTTGAAAATAAAACTTTGACATAATCTCTGTTCCTTTCCTAAATGACTAATATTGATATAAATTAGATTGTTTTAAATCTTAACTCTCCCTAAATATACATCAAAAAAAACAATTTGAGTCATTTTTGCCATAAAAATTTAAAATTAATTTTCTTTTCTTACGGATAATGAATTGACAAAACTTTTTTTTTTAATTGTATTCTATCTAACCAAAAATGGGAGTAAAAATTATCTTTTTTTGAAGGGACATGATATATTGAAAAATGAAAAGAGTAAGAGCGGTAGTTGCAAATTAAATTGATCACAAAAAGATTTAGTTTGAGGAAAGTCCGGGCTCCCAAAAGATCAAACTTGCTGGGTAACCCCCAGTGCGCGTGAGCGTGAGGATAGTGCCACAGAAAAATACCGCCCGTTTTCGGGTAAGGGTGCAAAGGTGTCGGTAAGAGCGCACCAGCAATATCGAGAGGTATTGGCTCGGTAAACCCCGGTGGGGAGCAAGGTCGGAGGAATTACGGTTGATCTTTTTCCGATTTCGTATTTGGTGTACCGCTTGAGGTAATTAGTAATAATTATCCTAGATAGATAACTACCCTTTTAACATAGTTGAAAGAACAGAACCCGGCTTACTCCTTACTCTTTTTTTTCTCAAATTATTATTTCCCTAAAGACAATTATCGCATTTTCCTTCCACAATCACTTCATATTTATCAACTTTTAAACCAGATCTCAATTTATCTAAAGTAAGATTAGAAAAAGACTCCCAAGCAATATCTTCAATTTTTCCACAGCACAGACAACGGAAATGATGATGAGGTGAAATATTAGCATCGTAACGACAAACTCCCTCTTCTAACAAAACCTGTCTAACTAATCCTGTTTGATGTAACGTTTGTAAAGAAAGATAAATGGTTGCTTGAGATAAAGTCGGCACATCTTGATTCAAGTCTAACAAAATTTGTTCGGCTGTCGGATGATCGGTTCTCTGTAACAAATTAGCATATACAGCAAATCTTTGAGGGGTAACTCTTAAACCCTTTGATTTTAAACTTTGAATAATAGTATTTTTATCGTGCATTGTTAAAAATTTCTGATCTTAAATAATGGAAATATAGCTCATCTTTAAAAAATATTTATCTCTTCTAAGATAACAAATTAAAATAATTCTGGTTATTGACAAATTCTTAAATAAGAGTTATTCTTAATTATGTAGCAATAAGTTTGCTCTTAACAATCATATTGATATATTTACAATTATTTTGGGAGAATCAAAAAACATGGCAGTAATCGAAAAAGTACCTAGTGTTGTTTTTAAAACTCGTGTGCGTGATGAATCCATCCAACCTAATCCTTACCGTTGGGAAGATAAAACCACTGAAGAAATTTTTGGCGGTAAAAAAGTAGTTGTCTTCTCTTTACCCGGTGCATTTACCCCTACTTGTTCTTCTAATCACCTTCCCCGTTACGAAGAGTTATACGAAGAATTTAAAGCCCTTGGTGTTGATGAAATCATCTGTATATCTGTAAACGATGCTTTCGTCATGTTCAAATGGGGTAAAGAAATCGGCGCTCAAAACGTATTTTTATTACCTGATGGTAACGGCGAATTTACTCGTAAAATGGGGATGTTAGTAGATAAGGCTAATTTAGGATTTGGCCCTCGTTCTTGGCGCTATTCTATGGTAGTAAATGACATGACTATCGAAAAAATCTTCGTGGAAGCTGGATTTGCTGATAATTGTCCTACCGATCCTTTTGAAGTATCCGATGCTGATACCATGTTAGCTTATCTTAAAGGTGTTGCTCCTTCTGGAGTATGTCAACCTGTTAAAGAGTTTGTAGGTTAATAGTAAACAGGGCGATAGTATTCGCCCTAACTCCAATCTTCTGAATTTTCATCTTTATGTTGACGATAAACTTTTCCTTTACTATGTAAAACTCTCGTTTGAGCAAAAAGTTCTTCTTCCGTTAATTCCCATTGTTTTAAAATTGATTCTAAGTCATACTGTACATCCCTTGCACCCGGAAAGTTTTGGTAACGTATTTTTAATCGTGCAACTTCGGCTATATTATAATCTGTTTTACCCTCCACAAATATTTTTTTAATGATTTCTCGATCAATATGACCTAATGGATGTTTTTGATCTATACTCATGGGTTATTCTTATTGTTGCTGATAGTTAAATTCTATGCAATCTTACTCCCTATTTGCCCCCGCTAAAATTAATCTTCATCTCGAAATTATTGGCCATCGCCCTGACGGTTATCATGAGTTAGTCATGATCATGCAAAGTGTTAATCTAGGGGATGTTATTCACTTAAGAGCTAATGGGAAAGATGAAATTCGCCTTTTTTGTCAAAATCCAGAAGTACCCCTCAACAATACCAATTTAGCCTATAAAGCAGCTCATTTAATGCAACAACAATTTCCTAAATTAGCTCAAAATTTTGGTGGGTTTGATATTGTCATCGAGAAAAATATCCCCGTAGCGGCTGGTTTAGCAGGAGGCTCGACGAATGCGGCGGCGGTGTTAGTGGGTATTAATTTAATGTGGTCACTAGGTTTGACTCAACCTGAATTACGAGATTTAGGAGCTTTATTAGGTTCAGATGTTCCTTTTTGTATTTCTGGAGGTACGGCGATCGCCACTGGTAGAGGAGAACAAATCGAACCATTACCAGATTTAAGCGATATTTGGGTTATTTTGGCAAAATATAGTAATTTAAGCGTTTCTACTCCTTGGGCTTATAATAGCTACCGAGAGCAATTTAATCATCTTTATATCTCTGATTCTCAAGGCATTAATCAACGTACTCGCCAAGTTCATAGTGGTGATTTAGTCAAGGCAATTAGTCAAAGAAATTCAGAGCAAATTGGAGCTTTATTATATAATGACCTCGAAAAAGTCGTTTTACCTGAATTTCCCACCGTCAAAGCCTTAATAGATGCCTTTAAAGCCGAAAATGTCTTAGGTTCGATGATGTCTGGATCTGGTCCTACGGTATTTGCTTTGTGTGATAACCAAAATCAAGCAGAGGCGATCGCCAATAAAGTACAAAAAACTATCAATGATTCTAACTTACATTGTTGGGTAGCTCAGATGTGTACTCATGGCATCATAAAACAATAGTAAAAGCCTTTGTTTGATTCGCTTTCTACCCCCCAAGTTTGATTCGCCCCCTACCCCCCAAGTTTGATTCGCCCCCTACCCCCCAAGTTTGGGGGAAAAACAAAAAAAGTCTCCAGAATTGTGGATTTAGGGGCGTTTCTTACTTATGACTAAATCGAGAGTATCGGATAAATTTTCAAATATAGAAATAGATACCTTATAGTTTGGTAATTTTTCCTGAGTTTCTTTACCTCTACCAGTTAATAATAATACGGGTTGACAACCAGCGTTGATAGCACATTCAATGTCACTAGGTGCATCTCCCATAAACCACGATTGGGATAAATCAATATTCTCTTTTTCACTATAATTTAAAAGTAAATAAGGGGAAGGTTTACGACATTGACAATTATCTGAAGGTTGATGAGGACATATTAAAATATCTGCAAATTCTACTCCAAAACTGCGATATTCTTCAACTATGCGCTGGTGTATTTCTTCTACATCTTCCAAGGAAAAATAACCTCGACTAATACCCGATTGATTAGTGACAATAACCAATTGATAACCCTCATCTTGCCATATTTTTAATGCTTCCCCTGCACCTTCAGGCAAGGATACTTGTTCAGGGCGACTAAGATAAGGAATATAATCGATTGTTACTCCATCTCTATCTAAAAATAAGGCTTTCATTGGCAGTGGATTATTAATATGAGAAATCAAGATAAAACTCCTTCATAAATATCAGATAAAAGCATTTGTATCTTTGCAGATTCTAATTGTAATATATCAGTTGAAGTATCAAGAATATCTAATAACCACTTTTTCTGATTGTTTCGACGATAAATCATGATTAAAGTTTTTTCTGGTTCAATTAAAACATATTCTTGTAAACTCTCTAAAGAACGATAATACTCAAATTTACGCCCTAAATCATAATCTCTAGTCGAATTAGATAACACTTCCATCAAGGCAATAGGATTCGTAACAGTGGTTTTATTCTCTCCGTAATAAATTGGCTCTTCTGCCATTACCATTACATCAGGATAAGTGAAAATACTATACTCAGGTATCCATAATCTAACGTTTTCAGTGTAAATTTTCCCTTTGTGTTGACGTAAAGAAGGTTTTATTAATAAACAAAGGTTAGTAATTATTTCATTATGATTAGTTGTACCTCCTGCCATTGGTATCATCTGCCCGTTAATAAATTCGTGTCGAAATTCACCTTGTGTTTCAATTTCTAAATATTCAGTTATGGTATAGGTTTTTTGAGCTAGTTGGGCAACCATCATTAATCCTCTTTTCTGGCTATTTATCAATTATATTTCTTGATCTTCTCCATCTGACAACGATTTTCTAAATTTTATTTGTTAATTTTGCATAAATTCCCAAAGTGAGACTGATAATTAAATATTATTATTATCACTTTCTCAATCAAAATGAGTATTTTTACTTAAATTTGATGTTTAATTATTCTAGTATGATAAACCTTACGAAAAAGATATGCTTAAAAGTCAAAAAATCACAGAAATTATTGCTCAACGGCAACCACAGGCTCAAAAATTGATAACAGTAGAGAAAAACCTGAATCATTTGCTGATTACTTGGCATAAACTCGAAGATTATCGTAATCAGTTACAAGCCAAAACCCAAGACGAAAAAGTATTAGGTAAATTACAAGAAATCAATTTCAGTGACTCTAAAACTAAAATACAAGAATCCTTAGAAAAACTGAGCAAACTATCGAGCCGTTTCCAAAGACAAACATTGAATATAGGAGTAGTGGGACGTGCTAGACAAGGAAAGAGTCGCTTATTACAAAGTATTACGGGTTTAGGAACTGGAGAAATTCCCGACGGTAATCGTCAACACTGTACGGGCGTTCGCAGTACCATTCATCATAATCCCCATGTGGAAACCTATGGCGAAGTATGGTTTTATACAGAACGCAGTTTTCTCCATGAAATTATTTATCCTTACTATACTGTCTTAGATTTAGGACAAAATCCTATTTCCATTCAAGATTTTGCTAATAATCCCTTACCTACTCTAAGATTAGACGACTCTGAAAATCAAGCTAAATACGAACACTTAAAACGTTACCACGTCCATTTTTCCCAATATAGTCATCTCTTAAAATCTCCTTCCTCTCGCAATATCCGTCAAGATGAAATTCGTCAATATGTAGCCCAAGATGACAACAACGGAGAGCGTATTTATTTTAATTATTTAGCGGTTAAAGAAGTCAAAATTACTTGTCAATTTCCTAATAAAGAAGTAGGACAAATTGCTGTAGTAGATATGCCGGGGTTGGGAGATACTGGAGTTGGTGACGAAAGAAGAATGATTCAAGTCTTAGCCGAGGATATTGATTTTGTCTTGTTTGTCAAAAAGCCTAATGCTTCAGGAGCTTATTGGGAGGATGTGGATGTTAAACTTTACGATGCCGTTAACACTTCTTTGAAAGATTTACCCGTAAAATCATGGTCATTTATGGTGTTAAATCAAACTAATAAAAATTCAGATTATGGTGATAACTCTGCTAATTGTCAAGATTTAATTCAATCCATGACAGAAAAACACATTAACGTAAGCGATTGTATTATAGTTAATTGTGCGAATCCCGAAGAAGTAAATGAGAAAATTTTAGAAAAAACCCTCGATTATTTAAGTCAGAATATCAGTCAATTAGATCAAAAATATGTCACGGCATTTTATGATCAATTAGCTCAGTTACAATCAACAATTAGAGGCGAATTGCGGAAAGCAAAAGAGACATTAAATAAAGTTGATAGTGTTGAATCTGAGTCAAAATTTGATGATCTTTTTGATAACTTTTGGGATAATCTTACCAATGATTTAACAGATTTATTAGAAAATTTAAGAGAAAAAAGAAATGATCAAGATGATTATTTTAAAGAACAAGTAGAAAAAGTTTTTCAAGAGTGCCAAAAAGATGAAACTATTTTCCCTAATCTCGAACAGATCAGAAAAAGAAAAAATAGCATTATACAAGGTGATTATCCTAGTGCTTATGGTACTTATATTAATGAAATAAGAACAGGTTTATCTCGTCGTTTTCTTAATTTAGATGATGGGTTAAAAAAATTGATCGAAGAATTAAAAACAGAGATTACTAATGTTTTAACTAATCAGTGTAATTTGAAAGGTTTAAGCATGGAGAAAGGTAGTAAATTTTTGCAAGAAATAACAGATTTAATTCCTGATTCCTGTACTACTTTGAAAGAAGGTTTTACTGTTATGGGAAATTTTGAGTTATCTTATCGAGGCTTAATTCAATATCATATTCGAGAAAATTTGGACAATTTAAGACAGGATAATAGTCCATTACCAAAAGGAGGAAAAGAGCAAGATGTTTTAGATAATCTGCAAGAATTATACAAAGAAACGATTTATCTGTGTAAAAATGCCCTAGATAACAACTTTTTGCGGATACCAAGTCAAGCGGCTTTTGCCATTGTGGAGGAATTTGTCGATTTAGTTTTGAGAAGTAAAGATGCTCAAAGACAATGGCGTAAGTTTTTATTACCTTACAGAGCGGACATTTGGAGTGATACCTTTCAAATTTTGGGAGATAATACCCGTTTACGTCAACAGTGGATTCAATTAATTGAAGAAACAGAAAATATCAATTCTTCTTTACTCCAATAACTAATCATTAAATTAAGCAACAAAAATTATGTTTTCAAGAATATTGCAACCCTTAGTGAAAAAACAGACTCTGAAAGTGACAATGTTAGGTCATTCTGGAGTCGGGAAAACAAGTCTTTTATGTGCTATGTACGATCAATTCGATCAGATTATTGGTAAAACCAATTTACAGTTAACTCCTGATGATGAAACCAAAACTATCTTAGATAACCGTTTAAAGCAATTAAAAGAATCGGCACAGCAAAACAGCATTAAAATTCGAGGAGGACTTGATAAAACAATAACAACAAGGACTTATAATTTTGACTTAGGAAAAACAGGAAAGACTCCTTCAATTGAAATACAATTTCAAGATTATAAAGGAGAGTATCTAGTTAAATCAGAAGAACTCCAAAAGATAAAAGAATTTATCGATGAATCTGTCGCCATTATTATACCTATTGATACTCCAGCTTTAATGGAAAATAATAGTCAGTGGCATGAAAAATTAAATCAACCTCAAGTTATTTATGATTTATTTAAAAGCAGTTTTGCCGATCTCGATTTCCCTAAATTAGTTATTTTTGCCCCTGTTAAATGTGAAAAATATTTACGAAACACCACTGGAGAACAACAATTGGTCACGGCAATACAAGAAAAATATAGCAACTTGCTCAGTTTTTTCCGTAATGATGCTTTAGTTCCCTACGTTGCGGCAGTGATGACACCTGTAGAAACTTTAGGCAGTGTTGATTTTTCTAGGGTAGAAGAAGATGAAAATGGTGAATCGATTTTCTATTTTATTAAACGAGATCCCAATCGTTTTTATGAACCAAAAAATAGTGATCAACCCCTCCGTTATCTACTCAGATTTTTATTAAAACTGCATTTACAAAAACAAAAAATGTCAAAAGTCCAAGAATTATTTTTTATGATGCTCGATCGAGATAAAACTTTTCTCAATGCCATGAGTGAATTTTCTAACGGGTGTAAAAATAATGGGGCTTTTACCATTTTTCAAGGTGCGAATTTATTAAATATTAATTAAACAACAAATTTTTTAAAAATACTATGATAGAAATTTTTATTGAAACAAGTAGTACATCAAGAGGGTACGATTGGTTTGATGCTAAACCTCCAATATTCAATGATTCAGTTAAACAATTAGTAGATACTGAATTTGAATCTCTCATTTTATATCGTAAATCAGATCAATTAATCCTTGCAGTAACTGCTTTAAAAAGTGGTAGAACTGATAATCGTACTCGCCCTATTCGTAATTCTTTAATTTGGATTGCTGATAATGCTGATAATGATGATGAAGCAAAAAAAATTAGAGCGATTATTTATGAATACTTAACCAATAAAGAGAGCTTAGAAAAGCAAATTGCAGAAGCTATTACCGAAAAACCAGAAATTATGATTGATTATCAAAAAATTAAGGCTATTGGTAATCAAAATAATTCTGAGATTAAGCAAGATTCATCACAACTAGATTTAGATAATAAAATTGGAAATTTAGATAATTGTAAAAAAGAATTAATTGAGGAGATAAAAAGCTATAGCTTACCAGAAAAAAAAGACGGTTTATTAATCTTTATTACTGACAGTAAATCAAAAGAAACCTTTGAGGAAGTTAAGCCTTGGCGTGGATTATCAAATAATATTCCTAGCGGAGGATGGATTACTTTAGGAAATAGAAAAACTGTAGCAAATGAAAAAAAGTTCCAGCCACTGAAATCGGAGAAATCATTAACGAATTCCAACAATATGGAAGGGAAACAATCCAACCTATTATCGATCGTATTAGCAATTCTTTTAATCGTAAGTAATGTTTTCTGGTTTTATCAAACTAATCAATTAAATCAACGTATTAATGAACTGGAAAAAAAGTTTAATGAAATACAAACTTTACAATTAGTGATTGATCGATCTAAAACTGATGTGGAAACACTTAAAACCAATTTAGAAAATGATATTATTACCGCTAAAAGTAAGTTTGATAAAGCATTTATGGAGGCAAAAAAACAATTTAATGAAGATATTTTAAAGGCTACTTCTAAATATGAAACAGACATGAATAAAATTAAAAAAACTTTAGATGATAGTCTAAAAAAGATTAACTAATTTAGGATCATTAAAAGAAAAATTGCATAATATTTTGAATAGAAAAACTCATTATTGACAAATTAACATCAATGCTCAATTAAATTCAGATATTGCTTACTCAATTCTTTTTTGCCTATTGTTAATTATTCAAACAACTTTTATTCTTAAATAATTAAGAGATCAAAATTTCATCAGATTTTACTATGACTTACCCTATTTTAATCAGTTTTAGCTTAATTTTACTTGCCTATCTACTCGGTTCGATTCCCACTGGTTATATACTAGCTCGTATGGTAAAAGGTATTGATATTCGTGACCATGGCTCAGGTTCTACTGGTGCGACTAATGTACTAAGAATTGTCGGGAAAGAAGCTGCGATCGCCGTATTATTAATTGATATGTTAAAAGGTGCATTAGCGGTATTTTTAGTAAAACTATCCTATAATTACCTAACTTTATTACCTTCTCAGTGGCAAGGATCGTTAGTCGCTATTTGTGCATTATTAGCGGTTATTGGTCATAGTAAATCAATTTGGTTGAATTTTTCTGGAGGAAAATCTGCCGCCATTAGTTTGGGTATTTTATTAACCATGAATCCTTATGTGGGCTTGGGTACTTTGTTAGTATTTCTAACAGTTTTAGGTGTGTCAAAAATTGTTTCTCTAAGTTCCATCAGTGCTGCGATCGCCGTTAATATATTAATGTGGATTTTTAATCCTTCCATACCCTATATCGGTTTTGCCCTCATTGCCGCCGTTTATGTGATTGTCAGACATCGCAGTAATATTGAAAGAATTATAGCTGGTACAGAACCTAGAATTGGGCAACCTGTAAATTCTTAGAAACCCCTATGGGATTTTAATGTAGGGGTTAATGATATTAACCCTTGGTTAATTGTAACAAAAATGTAATATATTGTTTAAGCTAAAACGAAATCAACATTATCAGTACCAGTTGCTTCACCATCTCCTGATTGTAGTTTTTTTCCATTGAATGCCACCGCAAAAGGAGTATTTCCCATTTTTAAACGATAATCAGTCTCAGAGGAGGTGTAACCAACACTGCCAATCATTTCTCTGCCTTTATCGGTATATAAAAACACCAACATCTGATTTTTAGATTGTTGTTGATCATAAGCCCAGATTACCATATACTGCTTATCTTGATAGTCAAAAATTTTAGGAGATCGATTAGGTTGATAACGTCCCTGAATACCAAAAGTTTTATCTAAAAATTCTTGTACCGAATTAGTTTCAACTATAGCAAAAGCAACTTCTTCTTGAGGGTTAGAAATAGAGACATCTTCAGCAAAATTATTAATAGAGACATTTTCGGGCAAATTATTAACTGCCTCATCCTCTTTTTTATTTTGAAAATAATCTACCGCCTTTTTTACACCGATAGCACCCACAGAGACGATACCAGCACCAATAAGGATATTGCGTAACTTATTCATAATGAGATTAAATATATTAACTAAATTAGATGACATTATCCTTTAAAGAAAAGTTCCCCAATTCTAAATTTTTCTATCAAATTCAGGCTTTACATAGCACACAACCAGTTGATTAGGACATTATTAAGTAACTATAGTCTATATTTTAAATTTGCTTTTTGCCATATTGTTACAACTATAATCATAAATAAGTTCTACAGTTTATTTTTAAAATTGTTGGCATTTTTAGAAAAAGTTAGTTATAATAATTAAATGTGAAAACAAATGGGTCGATGCCCGAGTGGTTAATGGGGGCGGACTGTAAATCCGCTGGCTACGCCTACGTTGGTTCAAATCCAACTCGGCCCATAGGCCTTTGTAGCTCAGTGGTAGAGCACACCCTTGGTAAGGGTGAGGTCACGAGTTCAATCCTCGTCAAAGGCTTTCTCTCAATTCCTTACTCTCTAACTGTTCTAAGGTTTTAATATAAATACTCTTTGTGTATTTTATTTTTTAGAATATTTTTTAGACCAAATTTAGACCAATTACATAAAAAAGATTATCAGTGTTTACTTGATTAATTGATCCGAGTTTACATCAAAGGGGATGGACAGAAGATCATATTCGTAGAGAGGAAACGGCGGGGAGTATCGTTATTATTGATGATCAACCCCGTAAATTAGCTAAGGGTAGGGTGGACTATATTTTAAGGTTAAGATTATCAGAAACCACTCAACCCGTAGCAGTGGCGATCGTCGAAGCTAAAGCGGAATATGCACCGCCGAATCAGGGTTTAGAACAAGTAAAGCGTTATGGTAAGTTGTCTAATGTGCCTTTTGTTTATAGTTCCAATGGTCATTTATTTGTGGAATATGACGCATTTACGGGAAAAACCAGTAAACCTAAACCTTTAAGTGAGTTTTCTACTCCTCAAGATTTACAAGCTAGATATGAACAACACAAGGGTTTTAAGTTGGATGCGGAAATAGCGAAACCGTTATTAACTCCCTATCGTGGTGGGGAAGCATCAAGGCGGTATTATCAAGATGCGGCGATTCGAGCGGTATTTGAGAAGATTGCTTCTTGTCATGAGAGTAATGAGGCTTTAAGGGCTTTATTAAGTTTAGCAACTGGGGCGGGTAAAACCTATATTGCGACTCAAATTCTCTGTCGTATAGCGGATGCAGGGCAGTTAAGAAGGGCTTTATTTATCTGCGATCGCACTGAATTAAGAGATCAAGCTAGTGGGGGGTTAAAGGGTATTTTTGGGGATGATGTGGCGGTGGTTTCGGGTAAGAATCCTCAGAAAAATGCACGGATTTTAGTGGCTACCTATCAAACTTTAGATTTCGAGAGCGTTATGAATGTACTAGCTATGAGCGTCGCATTGAGCTTCCTGACAGGGTTTTAGTCATGTGTCAAGATTTATTCTCGGCTTTAGTACAAAGGGGCAAACCTGAGCAAAAAACCGTTATCTTCTGTGTGAGTGATAAACACGCTGATGAGGTGGCGATTACCATGAATAATATTTATGTTGATTGGTGTGGTCAAAATAACCGTCAGCCTTTGCCTGATTATGCTTTTAAATGTACGGCAAAAGGTTCGGGTAATGATTATTTACCAGATTTAAAAGAGTCTTCGAGAAGCCATTTTATCACTACTACGGTGGATTTGTTGACGACTGGGGTGGATGTGCCTCCGTTGCAAAATATCGTCTTTTTCCGCTATATGCGATCGCCCCTCACTTTTTATCAGATGATTGGTAGGGGTACAAGGTTACATCCGCCATCAGGTAAGTTGATGTTTCGGGTTTATGACTATACCAATGCTACTCGTTTATTTGGGGAGGAGTTTTTAACGAAGTTATCTCCCCGTAAAGATGAGAAGACAAGTGATCGAGTTAAGGAGAAGGGGGGTAATTATAATGTCGATTCTCAGAAAATTATTACGGTAGAAGGTTTTGATGTACGCATTAGTGCAGGGCAAAAGTCCATTTTAACCATGGTAAATGGTGAGACGATTCCTGTGAGTGTGGAGGAATACCGAGAAAGATTAGGGAAACGGTTAATGGAGAAGGTGTCGAATATTGCCCTATTTCGGGAGATTTGGATTAAGCCTAATACCCGTAATCAGTTAATGAGTATTTTCCCCGATGGGGGGCGATCGCCTCTAGTATTAAGAGCTGTGTCGGAGTTGGAAGACTATGATTTATTTGATATTTTGGGGGAGTTGGGTTATGGTATGCAGTTACGCACCCGAAAACAACGGGCAGAAGCCTTTGAGTATAAGCAAGAAAAATGGTTAGAAATGATGCCAGAAGCCACAAGAACGACGATTAAAGCCATTACAGGTCAATTTTGCTCAAAATGGTACGGATGAGCTAGAAAACCCCAAATTATTTCAGTTACCAATGGTGAAAAAGGCAGGGGGAATAGGTGCATTAAAAGAGTTTGGCGATCCTAAACAGATATTATTAGAGACTAAAATGAGGTTATTTGCGGCTTAATGAAAATACCAAATTATCAAAATGCTGTCATTGAAAAGTCCAAAATAGTTGATTATCTATTAAATCGAGATCATCAAAAAGGAGGAAATAAAGCAAATTTTTTACTAAAAAATGGTTACACTCAGGCAAATTGGCAACAGTTAGCCGATGATCTAAAAATATATCATTTAAGTAAGGACTATTTCAGAGAGCGTGACACAATTTATGGTAAACGCTATGAAATAAAAGCGGAAATTATTGCCCCTAATGGTGAAAAACTTTTACTTATTAGTGCTTGGCAAATAGATATAGAGAAATATTATCCCAGATTAATAACTGTATTTCCAGATTAGAGGAGACTAAACGATGTTTGATTTATATTCTGATGTAATTTTACTTAAAGATATACCTGAAGATAATTTACAAGCTGGAGATATTGGCTGTGTGGTAGATTACCATGGGGTAAAAGGTTTAGAAATGGGCTATAGTGTCGAATTTTTCGATTTATTGGGCAATACTGTTGCTTTAATAACTGTGCCTTGTAGTTGGTTAAGAAAACCTCATCAGGGCGATCGAGCTACCATCAGAAAAGATGCTTTATTAATAACATAAAAGGGAAAAATTATGACAAGTTTAATGTTTAAAAAAGTCATTGAAAAAGTTAATCAATTAGATTTTGATGATCAGTTAGATTTAATGATTTATTTAGCTAATTCAATTAAAAATAATCAAAATTACTCTGCACAAATGAGAGCAGAAATTAAATTAAAAGATGAATTAGATGAGGATTAATGGATAACAACCATTGATGAAAATGAGGAAAAGCAAAGGAGCGAAAATAATTAAAAATGACTAAAAATAAGCACAATTTACCTGATGGTTGGCAATGGGTTAAATTAGGTGATGTTTGTGAGATTATTAATGGTTCAACCGCTCTATGAAACTTACTCAAACTTGATCAATGAGTCAAGTTCCCACTCTTCATGGGATGGACGTTCACTTCCTGCTTCACCGAATCCTTAATAGACTTGCCACTAAGTTGGTTTGACTCTCCACAGGCTTTACTTCCCCACAAGCTGTGGGTAGTTGGATATAACTCCAAATTAATACTAGCATTCAAATCACGATCTATTTTTAGAC
>Ga0210024_1001506_pt1 | contig 21135 bp, 26 predicted proteins | sample CryGeymeta201525_FD_183988 | JGI IMG/M metagenome (GOLD analysis project Ga0210024, IMG submission 183988) | Groundwater microbial communities from Crystal Geyser aquifers in Utah, USA - Crystal Geyser metaG 2015-25 (SPAdes) (version 2) | ecosystem: Environmental > Aquatic > Deep subsurface >...
AACCAGTTTTTCTCGTATCCTCGCAGGCGATAATATCAACCGATGATAAAACTTCAATCGCTCTTAAAGTGATATCCTTGAGATTACCAATCGGCGTAGAAATAAGATAAAGAGTTGCCATAATGCTATAATAACCCAAAAATGATTGAAAGAAAATTCTTTATAAGAGGAGGAACCGAACAGCTGGCCAAAAAAATGATGGGAGCAGAAAAACTGGTGATTATTTGTCCTCAATATGTTTATCCTGACTCACATCAAATTCGCTCGTCTGATGTTAATAATTCTTTCTCTATTGACACTCAAGCTCTTTTTGAAGTTTTAGAAATATCCAAAGAGAATTTAAAAGAAGTTTATGAATTTAAGAAAGAAATTGGTCTTTTTATTGGTAACTTTACGAAAAATGGCAAACAAAACTTAGCCAATCTTTTAGGAAAAACTTTAGAAATTTATCCACAGTTAATTTCTAAGCCAATTTCAGGCAGCGACTTTAAAGAAGTTTTTCAACCACAAAAAGCTAAAAAATAAAAATATCTTATAAATTGACTTTCTTCTGATTTTTTTATATCATTCAGCCATCAACGAATTAATCTAAACTGCAGAAAAAATTCGTTTTTAAATATTTGTTCTTTGAAAATTAGGCAAACAGAGGTGAGAAGTATGAAAAAGTTAGGTATTTTTTTTGAAAAAGTCTACTTAAATTACTCCTCAGCCAAAAAAAAGTTTGTTAAAACCAAAAGGATTAGTAAAATTTATTCATTTTTCAAATTGGTTCCGTGGTATTTAATTCTTTTAGTCTTGTTCCCTTTTGTATTCCTTTATGGTTTTATCTCTTTTGTGGCTGACATTGAAGATGAAGAAATGAGATGTAAAAATATAAAAAGTGGGAAAAGGATAAGAAATTAAATAAAAAAACTGATAGAAAGGAATAATTTAAATGAAAGAATTCTTCAAAAAATTTATTGAGAGGTTGAGGCAGTTTTTCAGAGAGATGGCATTTTACAGTGGTTTTATGTCAGCGAAAGAAATGGAAAAATTTCTAAAGGAAAGAGATTATGAAGAATAATAAACTGTTTAGTCAAAGAGGTGATTAAAAATGATTGGATAATAAATCTATAGCCGGAGCACTCTAAAAAAATTTTTAGAAATCATAGCTCCGGCTTCTTTTATGGTAAAATAAATTGATGAAACAATTTTTAATGGGTAATAAGATTCTGGCACAGGCAGCCAAAGACGCTGGAGCCAAAATAATGTTTGGTTATCCGATTACTCCCTCCACCGAAATTCTTGAAACTTGGGCCAAGTTTTGTTTAAAAGATAAATCCTTAAAAATTTTACAGACTGAAGACGAAATGGCCGCTGGTTTTGGTGTCATCGGTTCTTGTTTGGCCGGAGTGCCGGCTTTTACCGCCACCGCCGGCCCAGGCAACATTCTTATGCAGGATGCTTTGGTGATGGCCGAAGCTTTACGGATACCAATGGTAACGATGATGATGCAAAGAGGCGGCATGTCAACTTCAACCGTTATTTACTCCCAAGAAGAAGTCCGTTTGACTTGTTTTGGCGGTAATTCCGAAGGTTTTCGTATTGTTTATTCAACTTCTAATCTTCAAGAACTTTATGATTACACTTTAAAAGCTTTTCAGATGGCCTGGAAGTATCGTTGGCCAACTTTTGTTTTAGCTGATGGTTATCAGGGAAAAATGATGGGGGAGGTAGAGATTTCTAATTCAAAATTACCCCTGACCAATTTAAAACCGATTTTAACCAAAGGCGTTAATCTGAGAAACTGCTATAACTTGGAGGAAGAAATTGGTGAAAAAATTGCTGATTATAATGACGAATATCAACAGACAAGAAGTGAGATTGAAGAATATGAAGATTACCAAACTAAAGACGCTAAAATTATTTTACTGGCCCACGGCATCGTCGCCGCCGCTGTTAAAATTGCCGTTGATAAGCTGAGAAAAAGGGGACTTTCTATTGGTCTATTTAGACCAATTACTTTAAGACCGTTTCCCACTCAAGCCGCTGTTAAAATTTTAGATAAGGCCGAAAAAATCATTGTCATTGAATCAGCCATTGGGCAATTAGCCGAATTATTTAAAGCTGAACTTTTTGGTTTAAACACGACTTTAATTGAAATTAATAAACCAGCTTTAGGCTTTACGCCAGAAGAAATAGATAAACAAGTTTGTTTTTTCGCTGACGCTCAAAAATGAAACAATCACCAAAATTTCCTAAATGCTATAAGATAGAAAGTAAGCCGCATAAGTTTTGTCCTGGCTGCGGTCATCCCCTTGTTCTCAAAATGCTTGGTCAAGTGATTGACGAAATGGGGATAGCTGATAAAGTTGTTTTGATGGTTGATATCGGCTGTTCGCTTCTCGCCTGGGATTTCTTTGATTTGCCCACTACCCAAACCCATCATGGACGAACGGTACCCACCGCTGTGGGTTTCAAAATGGCTGACCCCGAGAAGATGGTTATTGCCTACCTGGGTGACGGCGGAGCTTATGCCATTGGCTTGCAACACACTCTGACAACTTGTTTAAGAAACGATCCGATTACCACCATTGTCGTTAACAATACTCTCTATGCGATGACTGGCGGGCAGTTAGCCCCGACGACCGTTGATAACGAAATTACAGCGACGACACCCGGCGGTAAAACTGAATTTACTACCCTCAGGGGTCCGGAACTTTTAAGAACCATTGCCCATAAGGAAGCCTACCTGGCTCGAGGAACAACCAATAAACCTCTCGTTTTGAAACAATATCTTCAAAAAGCTTTAGAGGTCCAGATGAAAAAAAATTATGCCTTTGTCGAAGCTCTTTCCTTTTGCCCAACCAATTGGAAAACCAATGCGCAAAAAACCATTGAAAGAATCCAAGATTTAGAAAAAACATTTAAAACAGGAGAATTTTGATGATTAAAGTTTTGATTGCCGGTGAAGGTGGACAGGGAGTTCAGGTTATCGCCGAAATCCTGGCCAGAGCGGCTTTTTTGGAAAACAAAAAGGCTCTTTATATTCCTAATTTTGGCGTAGAGCAACGTGGGGGAGTTTCCTTAGCTTTTGTAATTATAGATGATAAATCAGTCGTCTACCCCAAGTTTGCCAAAGCTGATATTTTGGCCGTTTTGGCTGATCGCTCATGGGAAAGGGTTAAAAATTACCTTGGTGAAAAAACCAAAGTTATTGAAGGACCAGCTATCACTGGTCAAGATAAAGGCCTGCCAGTTAAAACTTGGAATATTTTGGTCTTAAGACAAATTAATCAAGCCGGCCAAATAGTCAGCCAAAAGAATCTAATTCAGGCTCTTGAAGAACGTTTGGCTGGACAATTTAAGAAAAATCCGGAGCTAAAAGAGCTGGATTTAAAAGCCGTTAATCAATAGATATAACAAAGATGAAAGACTTTAAAGCCAAAGATTTTAAAAAAGTCGTTGTTTTCCACGGTCTTTGTAAAGGCTGTGGTCTTTGTATTGAAAAATGTCCTTTTAAGGCGATAAAATTTTCTCCAAAAGATTTAGGCTACTATAGTACGCCGACGGTTGAAATCGATATCGAAAAATGCACCGCCTGCGGTCTTTGCGAAATTATCTGTCCTGATTCAGCCTTAAAAGTAAGAAAAAATAAATGATCAATTTACCTCCTGAATTATTAACTTTTTTAATTGCTATGACACCTATTGGCGAATTGCGAGCGGCAATTCCCATTGCCCTAAGCGTTTACCATTTAACTCCCTTAAAAGCCTTTTTCTGGTCGGTTTTGGGAAATTTAATCCCTGGCTTTTTTTTCCTTTGGTTCCTGACCCCCTTAACCAATTTTTTAGAAAAACATTTTTACCTTTTAAATCGGTTTTTTGTTTGGCTTTTTGAAAGAACAAGAAAAAGACATTCGCAAAAATTTGAGGCTTGGGGAGCTTTGGCTTTAATCAGTTTTGTGGCGATTCCCTTGCCAATGACCGGCGTCTGGTCAGGAACCATTGCCGCTTTTGTTTTTGGCATTCCTTACAAAAAAGGCGTCTTGATGATTAGCTTGGGGGCGATGATTGCCGGCATTATTGTGACTTTAGTTAGTTTAGGGATTTTAAAAATTTAATCTAATGTCTGCCCTGAAAAATAAAAAGAAGAGAAGCCTTGTTAAATTTTTCCACGGGATTATTACCGGCGCGGCTGATAATGATCCAGCCGGAATTACCACCTACAGTGTGGTCGGCGCCACCACCGGTTTAACTCAGCTTTTTTTAGTCCCTCTTTCCACTATTCTGCTAATCGCCGTCCAATCAATCTGCGCCCGCATCGGCGACGTTAAAAAGAAAGGTCTGGCTTTGATTATCCAAGAGCGCTTTGGCCAAAAAGTGGCTTTTCTGGCGATGATTTTTCTGATTCTGGCTAATTTAACCACCATGGGCGCTGATTTGGCCGCCATCGGCACGGCCTTTGCCATTATTTTTCCGAAGATAAACGTTGTCTTTATTCTTCCTTTAATCTCACTTCTTGTTTGGTATGTCGTTGTTTTCAAGAGCTATCAGGTCTTAACCAAGTTTTTGCTTTTCTTAGCCTTAATTTTTGTTTCCTACATTGTTTCCGGCATTCTGGCTAAACCAGACTGGTCTCTGGTTTTAAAAAACACTTTTGTCCCGCAGATTGTTTTTTCTAATAAATTTTATTGGCTAGCCATGGTTGGCTTTTTGGGAACAACGATTACTCCCTACCTTTTCTTCTGGCAAGTCAGCGAGGAAATTGAAGATAAACCTTGCGTTAAAGACGCCAAGGTTGAAGTTAAAGAAAACGCGCCGGGTTTAATTTTTTCCAACCTGATTGTTTACTTTATTATTATTTGTACGGCCACGGTCTTGTTTGCAAAAAATATTAAAATTAACTCAGCTGAAGAGGCGGCTTTAGCCTTAAAACCATTCTTGGGGAGCAACGCTTCTTTACTTTTTGCCTTGGGAATTATTGGGGCCGGACTTTTAGCTTTGCCGGTTTTGGCTTCTTCAACGGCTTATGCGGTGGCCGAAACTTTCAAATGGAAGGAAGGTTTAACGAAAAAACCTTCTAAGGCCCGGGGCTTTTATACTGTTTTATCTTCAACTTTTTTTGTTGCTCTAGCTATTTCTTTATTAAAAATCAATCCGGTTAAAATTCTTTTTTACTCCCAGGTTCTCGACGGCATGTTGGCGCCGTTTTTATTGGTTTTGATTATGATTATTGCCGGCAGCAAGAAGATAATGGGGGATTATCGCAACGGATTTTGGGCTAACTTTTTTGGTTGGGCCACAACGATTATTATGTTTTTAGCGGCTTTGGCGGTCTTCCTTACCTAATATTTACGGATGACACCGACAACTTTTCCTTGAATCTGCACGTCTTTGGCAAAAATCGGCGCCATTTGGGAATTGGCTGGTTCCAAACGAATCCGGGTGGCTTCCTTAAAAAAACGCTTTAAGGTGGCAAAACCATTTTCTAAAATGGCGACCACAATTTCGCCATTATTGGCATTTTCTTTTTGCTCGATAACGACAAAATCACCATCAAGGATGCCGTCTTCGATCATCGAATTGCCTTTAACCTGTAAAACATAAGCTCTTTTTTTACCAGAAAGCATGCCTGGGGGAACAGGAAAAGAAGCATTAGGATCAGTGTGGGGTTCGATTGGCTGGCCAGCGGCAATCAGGCCTAAAACCGGCAATTCGACTTCATTCATGGAAGAGGGGAATTCTTGTTTAATAATTTCGATGCCCCGCACTGAACCTTGATAACGCTTAATAATCCCTTTTTTAACCATCGTCGCCAGATGCTCATGAACCGTGGCCAAAGAAGAGACACCTAAAGCCTGGGCGATTTCCGTTAAAGTCGGGGAAAAGCCATTCTTTTGAATATATTGGCGGATAAAATCCAAAATTTGTCTCTGTCTTTTATAAAGAGTAATTGGCATCTACCCCAATATTACCCGAAACTTAAAATTCTTGTCAAGGGGGAAATTTTCCTTTAAAATAAAAAGGTGAAGAAAATCTGCCAGTTATTCTTTTTTTGTTTCTCCTTAGTTATTCTTTCTTGTTTGCTGGCTCCAACAGCCCAGGCCACGAGTGAAATCGAAACGAAGTATGACTTTCGTTACCAGGTCAATTCTGATGGCGTGACCAATGTTTCACAAAAAATCAGTCTGACCAACAAAATTTCCGCTGTTTATGCTTCCCAATACTCCTTTAATCTCTCGATGACCGCCATTAAAAATATTAAAGCTTTTGACGGCGAAGGTCCCTGCCGAACGGAAATTAAACAAGAAAATAATTTAACTTCGGTGACAGTTTATTTTAACCAGCAAGTGGTTGGCGTTGATAAAACTTTAACTTTTAATTTAGATTTTGACAGTTTGGAAACAGCTCATAAAGAAGGCGAGGTTTGGGAAATTACTATTCCCAAAATCGCCAATCTCACTGAACTTGATGATTACCAGCTAACTCTGGCTGTCCCCGTTTCGTTTGGCCATCCGGCTTTTATCCGGCCCTCGCCCATCGAGGAAAAAGATGAAAATGGTTTTAAAATCTACCGTTTTGTTAAAAGTCAAAACATTGGTGGTGGGGTTCTCGCCACCTTCGGCCCCTTTCAGATTTTTGATTTTACCTTGTTCTACCATCTGCAAAATTCTAATCTTTCTTTAGGCGAAACAGAAATTGCTCTGCCTCCGGATACGGCCTTCCAACAAATCTCCTACCAAAAAATTGAGCCGGAACCGGTTAACATCCGTGTTGATGAAGACGGTAATTGGTTAGCCAAATATCAACTAAAAGCCAAGGAGAAAATTGATGTCGTGGCCACCGGTCAGGTGAGAATTTTAGCTAAACCGCAGCAGAATTTTCCTTTGCCTGATTCTCAAAATTTAGAAAAGAATCTGCAGGCGGACGTTTTTTGGGAAGTTGACAATCCTCAGATTAAAAAGTTAGCGGCCGAATTAAAAACAGCCAGGGCTATTTATAATTTTGTCGTTGAGAGTTTAAGTTATAATTTTGCCCGGGTTGAAGAAGAACCTGAGCGCTTGGGCGCTGTTCAGGCTTTAAATAACCCAGACCAAGCGATTTGTATGGAGTTTACTGACCTTTTTGTAGCTTTGGCCAGAGCTGCGGGGATTCCGGCCCGGGCCGTGGATGGTTTTGCTTATACTGAAGACAGCCGTCTGCGACCTTTAAGTTTAATGATTGATGTTCTTCATGTCTGGCCGGAATATTATGATGAAGAGAAAAAAGCCTGGATTCCCATTGATCCCACCTGGGGGAAAACCACTGGCGGTATTGATTATTTTTCCCAGACTGATTTACGCCATTTCGCCTTTGCCATTCATGGGGAAAACAGCCAGACCCCTTATCCTGCCGGCTCTTATAAACTACCCGCTTCTTTGGGCAAAGACGTCCAGGTGGCTTTCGGTGATTATCAAAAGAAAGAATCAACGTCTAATCTTAAACTCATCTTTGACTTGCCGGAAAAGATTTTTTGGGGGGAAAACAAAAAAGGAAAACTTTTAATTCAGAACGCCGGTCAAAGCGCTGCCTATCAAGTTGAAGTTAAAATTGAAAGTCAGGGATTAAATCTGATTTCTTCTAGTCATGAAAAAATCAAAGTCATGCCGCCTTTTTCTTCAAAAGAGATTCCCGTTGAGCTAACCACTAAAAATATTTTTGGCAATGGCGGCCAGATTAAAGTTTGGGTGGATAACCAAGAATTTGAGGCGAAGATTGAAGTCGGGTCGTTAATCGAGCAGATCATTCTTCCTGTTAGTGGCGGTTTGTTAATTTTACTAACCCTCTTTATCTTTTTGAAAAAATATAGTTAAATAAATCCGGATGACCTTAATTAAAAAATATCTGCGTCTTTTCCTGATTAGTTTTTTAGCTCTTTGGCTGATAAGCCGTTTTATTCCTGGTGTCCAGTTCATTGGCGGCTATCAAACCATGGCTTTAACCGCTCTCGTTTTAACCTTGGTTGGTTTTCTTATTAAGCCTCTTATTGGTCTTCTTCTCCTACCGATTAATCTTCTAACCCTAGGGGCTTTTCGCTGGCTGATTAATGTTATTGCTCTTTGGCTGGTGACTTTAATTATCCCTCAATTTAAAATTTCCGGCTTTGTTTTTGAGGGTTTTGTTTACCAAGGTTTTGCCATCCCCCAAATGTCTCTGAATATTTTTTGGGCTTATGTTGTGGTTTCTTTGACTTTGAGTTTAATCACCACCTTCGTTCTCTGGCTAACTAAATAAATTTTATGTTATAATTCCTTAAGGATGGTTTTTCTTTTAATCCAGATTCTCATTGCGGTCTTGTTAATCGTGGCCGTTTTAATTCAAGCCAGAGGCGCCGGCCTAGGTGAAGCTTGGGGTGGTTCTTCGGAATTCTTCACTTCCCGCCGGGGCATGGAAAAAATTATTTTTCTGGCGACAATTGTTTTGGCAGCGCTTTTTTTTCTTTCTTCAATCGTCAGTTTAATTTTAAGATAAAAAATGTTTAAAAGATTTTTTCGCAAGGCTCGTTTTTATCAACATATTATGGCGGCTTTTTGGCAGACAAGAAAAAGGTTAGTCATCTTTAGTTTTTTGCTGGGAGTGGGTAGTTTTTTTTTGATTTATCATCTCTTTAATATCAGTCAGGTAAAAGTTGAAAAAATCGGCATCGTCGGAAAGTTTACCATCAATGAACTCCCCCTTGAAATCCAAAAACTAATCAGTGACGGGCTAACTGAAGTCGCTTCAGACGGTTCGCCCCAGCCGGCCCTAGCCGCTCATTGGCAAACTCAAAATGAGGGCAAAGAATACTTTTTTACTCTTAAAGACAATCTTTTTTGGCAAGACGGCAAAGCTGTCGTAGCTGGTGATATTAATTTGAAGTTCAGTGATGTCGCCTCAACTGTTATTGACCAAAAGACAATTAAATTTCAACTCAAAGAGCCTTTTTCTCCTTTTCCAGCGGTTGCTGCACGGCCTATTTTTAAAAAAGGCTTTATCGGCACCGGACCTTATCAAGTCAAAAGTATTAAAAGAAATGGGCAAATTGTCGAAAAATTGGTTTTAGTGCCAGCCAAAGATAAAAGCCAGCCGGGAAAAGTTTTTCATTTTTATCCAACCGAAAAAACAGCCAGAATCGGCTTTAAGCTAGGCGAAGTCAATTTACTCCAAGAAATTGTCAGACCAGAAGACTTGTCTAATTGGAAGAAGGTTGAAGTTATCCCAGAAATTAAAAAAAATCGCTTTGTCGCCGTTTTCTTTAATACCAATGACCCAAAACTGGGCAATAAATCAAACCGCCAGGCTTTAGCTTACGCCCTTAAAAAAGACTGGGAAGAAAGAGCCTTAAATTCGTTTAATCCCAATTCCTGGGCCTACAATGACTCCGTTAAACATTATGATTATGATTTGGAGAATGCTAAAAAACTACTGGCCACAGAAGAAGGCAATGGGGAAGGGGAACCCTTGCGGGAAATTGAGCTGGCAACTTTTTCTTCTTTATTACCAGTGGCGGAACAGATTAAAAAAGACTGGGAAGAATTGGGTGTCGCTACACAAATTAAAGTGGTCAACGTTCCCTCTGATGATTATCAAGCTCTTTTAGCCACTCAAGAAATCCCTTCTGACCCTGACCAGTATCTTTTTTGGCATTCCACTCAGGCCACTAATATTGTCCATTATAAAAGCCCGAAACTGGACAAACTTTTGGAGGATGGTCGAAAAGAGTCGGACCAGGAAACAAGAAAAGCTATTTATGCTGATTTCCAACGCTTTTTAGTTGAAGAAACGCCGGCTGTCTTTCTTTACTATCCCACTGTCTACAATCTCTCCAAGAAGTAGAATTAGCCTGAAAAGTCTGTTATAATTTTAATGCCAAGCCGAAGTGGCGGAATTGGTAGACGCGCACGGTTCAGGGCCGTGTCCTTTACCGGGTGTGGGTTCGACTCCCACCTTCGGCACTTAAAAACTTAAAAAATAAGCCGGGATGCTGGAATTGGTAGACAGGCTGCCTTGAGGAGGCAGTGCTCTTAAAAAAGGCGTGCAGGTTCGAGTCCTGTTCCCGGCACAATAAGATTAAGGACGAGTAGCTCAGCTGGTTAGAGCGTCTCTCTTACACAGAGAAGGCCAGAGGTTCGAATCCTCTCCCGTCCACAAACATGTTAAAATAAAAGCGTTGCCAGGATAGCCAACGTAGTGACGGCGCGACTCTGAAAAAGTTGAGATCTCAGTGCAACTCTGAGTCCTGGCACTAAGCGGGTGTAGTTCAGCAGTAGAATGTTTCCTTGCCAAGGAAAAGGTCACGGGTGCGAATCCCGTCACCCGCTCCCAATCCCAAAAATTTATTGCGAGGTCGTCTAACGGTAGGACAGCGGTCTTTGAAGCCGTCGATGATGGTTCGATTCCATCCCTCGCAGCAGAATAAATTTTTAATGACTAAAAAGAAAAATTGGTCAGGTTATGTTACCAAACATAGTTTTGCTCTTGATTTAGAAGAAGGCGTTTTTACCTGGAATAATCCTAAAAAAATTGCCGCTTCCTTAAAAACTTCAGCGGAGAATTCTTTAAGAAGAAAAACTTCGCCTTTTCAATCGGCGATGAGTATGTTGAATTTCTATATTAACCGCGCTGGAAAAAGCTTACCTTCTAAACAGAAAAAAATTCTCAACGAGACAAAAGAAGAGCTAAGAAAATTATTTGGAAAAGAATAGACATTCTTCTCTCCGCCTCACCCTTTTTTGATGGGTAAAATTTTGCTATAATAGAACCGTGGGTCAGTGGCGGAATCGGTATACGCGCGACACTTAAAATGTCGTCCCGTCAACGGGGTGAGAGTTCGAGTCTCTCCTGACCCACTAGGAAAATATTTAAAATCCCGGGGAGTAGTTCATCAGTAGAACGCTCGGTTTGGGACCGAGAGGTGGCAGGTGCGACTCCTGTCTCCCCGACAAGAAGTTATTCAATACAACAATCAATCACTTTTTTAACCAACTCCTGAAGCTTGCCTAAAATTCCGCCTTTCTTCTTGTCTTCCACATCCAATTGATTTTCACCAATTTTTCTAACCTGGCCGACATCAATCACCTTCAGATTTAAACCCCAGAAAAGAGAATAGAGTTCATAAGCTTTGCTATAAAAATCATAGGCTTCTTTTTTCTTACCCTGTTTGTCATATTTGGTGCCGACTTCAATCAATCTCATCGAAGCGGCCAAAAGATGCTTGGAAAGACACCAAACTTCGCCTTCCGGCTCCTTGACGATTTTTTTCATCAAATCACCGCGAATTTGTCTGGCTTTTTGCAATAAATCAAAATATTCGGCTTTATTGGTTTTCGCTCCAGTAAAATAAAAGTGCTCTTCAATAGAAACCAAATTCATAATAGCAATTGACAAATCCTCGTCAGAGGACAAATCAATTTTCTTTTCAGAAGCTTTTTTAATGAGTTTTTCTATTTCTTCTTTTGTAGACATTTCGAGTTTACGAGAAACAAGGTTCTGCCAAAGGCAGGTTCTTATTTGAAAAACAAGGTTCTGCCAAAGGCAGGTTCTTATTTGAAAAACAAGGTTCTGCCAAAGGCAGGTTCTTATATTATTATTTTATTTTTAACAAACGCCAAAATAGATAATCAGACTAGCAATTAATAAAAAGATAACAGGAATCACCACTTTTTGAAAGAGGAAAAAGACTTTATGATTATTTTTCTTCTTTAACCAAAGATGGAATCCATATGATACCAAGAAAACAGCCGAACCAATGATGATACCCCAAATGATTCTATCCAAACCCCAGATATGGTTACAAGGATTACCGATAACCTTGGTCCAATACAAAGGACCAATGGTAAAAAAATAGTAAAGGGAGATAATTAATAATCTTAAAAGATTATTTTTGAGATTTTTCTTGTTCAGCCAAAGAAAGGTCATCCCAATTAAAGAAACAAGTAAACCGCCAATCCAAAGACCGGAAACCAAATCATCAACCCCCAGCCAGCGGGATAAACCGATACCAGCGCCAACAGCTACCGTACAAACAGGACACATAGGTTTATTTTATCATGAATTTTTGTTAAAATGACACTATTGCGGGATTAGTTGAGCGGCTCAACGTCAGCTTTCCAAGCTGAAGAGATGGGTTCAATTCCCATATCCCGCTCCGAAGGCAAGGGACAAGCTTTGCTTATCCCGCTCCGAGCGCCTGTAGCTCAACGGATAGAGCAGGAGTGTTCTAAACTCAAGGTTGGGGGTTCGATTCCCTCCAGGCGCGCTAACTGCCCTTCCTAATATGGCCAACGAAATTATTGTCTTTCAATCAGGTGTTTCTCAACCAAAAGGCTATGTTTTAGTGGCTGAACCGAAAAAATTCCATTTTCCCAAAAGGTTTTTTTCTTTCTTAATCGCTCTGCCGATAATTATCATTCTTTATGTTATTTCACCTTTAATTATCGGTGAAATTCGCTATCATCTGGTCGTAGAGAAACAACCAGAGGTGGTTCGGAGTAAATTCAGCTATATTTTATCGCCCAATGACAATGAAATGGAGCTAATTATCCCTAAAATAGCTGTCCGCACCAAAGTTTTGGTCAATATCGACCCCGCCAAAGAAGAAGAATATAACCAAATTTTAAACAATAAAGCGGCTCACGCCTTAGGCTCAAGCTTACCTGGACAGGAAGGTTTGATTTATCTTTTCGGCCATTCAACTAACTCGGTTTTTAATCTTAACTTCTTCAATCCAGTTTTTTATGCGGTCAAAAATCTGGAGAAGGGTGATTTGATTACCCTTCTATATCAGGGTAAGCTTTTTAATTATCAAATCAACGAAAAGAAAATTGTTGAGGCAGACGATTTAACCGACCTTCGAGCCGGAAAAGACGAAGAGAAGCTGATTTTACAGACCTGTTGGCCCCCAGGAACAAGCTGGAAAAGACTTTTGCTAATTGCCAATCCCATAACTTGACAAAAAACTGATTATTGTGTATATTAGGCGCACTGCCTGTTACAACAGGCATTTTTAATGAAAAATAAAATTTTACTTATTATTCTGTTAGCTGGTCTGATTTTGACTTTAAGCAATAAAGCTGTCTTGGCTCGTTGCGAACAGCAATACGGCGGGGGAGAGACTTGTTATGAAGGCGAATTAAGACTAGATAAAGTCGTTAAAAATCCTTCAACTGGAACTTACGTGGACAATCTTTTTTCTTCTGACCCTAATTTTTCGGCTGACCAAGAAGTTTGGTTCAAGTTAAATATTAAAAATACCGGTTCAGATGATTTAGATAACGTTGAAGTTAAGGATAAATTTCCTAGCTATGTTCTTTTTGTTTCCGGCCCTGGCAACTGGAATGATAGCGACAAGACTTTAGCCTGGACTATTGATCATCTTTCGCCCGGGGAAAGCAAGGATTACGAGATTAAAGGTCAAATTGTAAGCGAAGGTAGTTTACCGACCGATTCAGGTACTTATTGTGTCACCAACTACGGCGAAGCCAAAAAAGACAACAAAAGTGCCAGTGATACTTCACAGCTTTGTATTACCAAAAAAGTCTTGGGGATGGCAATTATGCCTCCAACCGGCGCCAATTTATATTTGATTATACTTTTATTAATTTCGTTTTTTAGCTTCGGGATCATTTTCCGAAAGCAGTTCTTGAAATCTAAATAATCAGAGCTTAATTTACGATTTCCTGAACAGCTCTTTTAAATAGGCATCTTAATAAACCAGGGAAGATTTAAGGGGTGATTTTTATGGCACAGAAAACGAATAATAACTGGCTAAAACCATTAATTATTGGAGGAACAATTATTATAATTTTTCTTCTGATATTAGGTTTTGGGTCAAGATATGGATTTCAATTTTATATTAAATATGGTCAGCCGAAAGTAGAAGCAGAAGAAACAGTAGCTGAAGAAGAAGGGCCAACTGAAACAACGATTGTTGAAGAAAAAGCAACCGCAGAAACATTCACCGAAGTTGTTCCTGAAGGAATTATTCCTGAACCATACGAAAGTGAGGGGGGAATTCCTTATAGCGGATCTGAATGGACATGCGATGTTGCACCTGATGAAATAGAATGTCTTAGTGTGGGTCCAGGAGAATCTGCTGGTGTTGAATTTAAAGGTGGAGCGAATCCCGATCGAGGGGGTATCTTTATTTTTCTCCCCGGAGAACAAGTAATCAGATATCAAGCATCAAAGCTTATTGAAGGATCTAACTGGCACGGAGCTTATGATTATAATCGTGTTCCGAAAGAAAATGATTGGAAGTTGTTGCTTGATGATAGAGTTAAAGCGATGATGGAAGCTCCAAATGGGACATCGGGAAAAGGTTGTCAAATTGTTGATGTTGCAGTTATTTCAGATGGCAGCGTAGTTTTTCAAACAACCTATCACAAATAATAAATATAAAATTCCTGGTTACAGGATGCCTGAGGCAAGGGGTAGAGAGTCTGATTTGATCTTCAAATCAATAAAAAACTCTCTGCCTCTTGCCCACAAAAAATTCTCCCTTTTCTGCTTAAATAATTTTTTTTGTTAAAATATAAGTATGCTTTCCTTTTTTAAAAAAAATCTTTTTGTTATTCTTTTAATTCTTGTTCCTTTAATCATTGCCTTTTTGAATTTTACTCCTGATACATGGCTTTCAGGCTGGGATACGCTTCATCCGGAATTTAATTTCTCTTTGAATTTTCAAAGGCTCTTTAATGGTGTCTGGCGACCCGAACAGGGTTTAGGGGCTGTGGCCGGTCATTCTCATATGGCTGATTTGCCCAGAGTTGTCCTTCTTTGGCTTTTCCATTTTATTCTGCCATTGTCTTTTCTCCGTTATTTCTACATCTTTTTATGCCTCATTTTCGGCCCCCTGGGTGTTTATTTTTTCTTACAAAAAATCATCTTTCAAAAATCAAAAGAGAAAAATCTTTTTGCTTTTTTAGGAGGATTGTTTTATCTTTTCAATTTAGGCACTCTTCAACATTTCTTTGTTCCTTTTGAAATGTTTGCCACCCAATATGCCGCTTTGGGCTGGTTATTTCTTTTTGCAACAAAATATTTGCAAAGGCCAGATAAAAAGACTTTAATCTACTTTGGTTTAGTTACTTTCTTGGCTACACCACAGGCCTACGCCGCCACCCTGTGGTATATATTCTTTGTCTCTTTCATTGCTTATTTGCTAACTTGGTTAATCATTAATCGATTTAAACAGTTAAAGCAGGCTCTAATTTTAATTGGCATCACTTTAATTATCAATTCTTTTTGGTTGTTGCCTAATTTGTATTTTGTTTTTCAGCACAGTGGGGAAGTCGTTCAGGCAAAAATTAATCAGCTTTTTTCCGAAGAAGCTTTTTTACACAACTACGAATACGGTAATCTGCAAAACGTCGCTGTTTTGAAAAACCATCTTTTCTCCTGGACCCAGTTTAATTTTACCATTGGTAAATTTGAGCCGTTGTTTAAAACATGGCTTTACCATCTTAACACTCCTTTTGTTATAGCTTTAGGTTATCTTTTTTCTTTTTTAATTTTTTCCGGCCTGATAATGGTTCTGGTTAAAAGAAAAAAAGTCCTTTATCCTTTAATTCCGGTTTTCTTCTTGGCTTTGTTTTTCTTAATCAGCGCCACTCCGCCCTTTACGCTGATTTTCTCTTTTTTAAGGAATCATTTTTCTTTGTTTAAGGAAGCTTTACGTTTCCCCTTCACCAAATTTTCCCTAATTTTGATGTTTACCTACGCCGTCTTTTTTGCCTACGGGCTTTGGGCTTTAAAAGAGATTCTGGCTAAATTTTTCCGCCGAAAAAAGATTATTTTAACCACGATTTTCTTTTTGTTCACCTTGGCTTTGTTTTTCTTCACCAAACCGTTTTTTCAAAGCCAGTTAATCGATCAGAAAATGAGAGTCAAAATTCCCACTGAATATTTCGAGGCTTTTGACTGGTTCAACCAACAGGAAAACGGACGGGTTCTTCAACTACCGCTTCACACTCTTTGGGGTTGGGAATATTACAATTTCGGATTCCAGGGGGCTGGTTTTAATTGGTTTGGGTTAAAATCACCGCTATTAACTAGAGATTTTGACAGATGGAATTTAAAAAATGAAAAAGCTTATCAAGAATTGTCTTATACCTTATACAGCCAAGATTTGATGCTTCTTGAAAACCTTTTGGATAAATATCAAATCAAATACCTTTTACTTGATAAAAGTATTATTACCCCGGAACAAGACAATAAAGTTTTATTTTTTGATGAAACAGAAAAACTTTTATCCTCTTCCTCAAAAATTGAGCTTGTTAAAAAATTCAATTTTCTTAAAATTTACCACTTTAATGAAATGAATCATTATAGTGAATATCCTGAAATAATTGATTTTGAAAATCCCCCGCAAGAATTAAAAAAAATGGCTGAAGAAAAAGCCAATCATTACGGGGTGATTAACTTTGATAATTTCTGGTTAAACCAACCATTTAATTATCAAATTGATTTGAAAAAATTAGATTTAAAACCGGAACTTTGCGGCGAGCCAGGGGAAAATCAAGTTTTTGGCTTAAATTTAGTCACTCAAGAAGAGTTTGGCATCTATGGCAAAAATTCTTTAGCCTGCATTAAAATCGACCTAAATAAAATTATTAAAAGCAGACCATCTTCAAACTTTCTTTTGGAAATAAATTATGAAAATGAGGGAGAAAAAGCCAAAGTTTGTTTGGCTAAATGGGGGACAGGTGATTGTTTAAAAGGAGAAACAAAGGATAACAATTTATTTTTCCAATTCCCTAAAAACCGTGAATTAAAAAATTATGAATTAAGGTTTTTGTTGGATACGGAAAATCAATTTGAAGAAAAACAATCTTTAGTCAAAGACATTAAATTAACAACTTATTTGGCTAAAAAAACACTTTCCGAAGAAATCGTTGATAATGTTGACTTGGAAACTAAAAAAACCCAATATGTTTCCTTTAAAGAGGAAAAACGTGGTAGCTTATCTTTCCCGGAACTGCCTCATAATCAAAGTTATGTTTTGTTAATGGAAGCAAAAAACGAAAGCGGTCTGCCTTTACGTGTTTGCCTCACTAATTACACCTCAAAACGCTGTGATTTATATACCAATCTTAAGGACGGTCAAAATATCTTTTTTATTCCTCCGACAGATCCGCAAGGTCAAGGTTATGATGTTAATTTAAGTAATTACGCTGTTGGCCCACTCCAATCAATTAATTCATTAAAGTCGATTAAAATCATTCCTTTGGATTATGAATTTATTAAAGATAATAAAAATCCAGAAGGGGAATATCTAACTAACAATCAATCTTATGAGAAAAACTGGCGGGCTTTTGAATATCTGGGGGGATTAAAGATAAAATCATTAGGAGAGCCGGTGATAATTAATGGCTGGGAAAACGGCTGGCTGTTAAAAGAAGAGACAAAAGGTCAGATTGTTTTCTTTTTTCTACCTCAACTGCTTGAATATTTTGGCTTCTTCTCAATCCTCGTTTTAATTGTCTTCATCGCTATTTTTTGATAAAATCAAACTTGTTATGGTGGTGTTAGCTCAACGGCAGAGCGTCTCCCTGTGGAGGAGAAGGTTGCGAGTTCGATTCTCGTACACCACCCATACAAATTATACGTTAGAAGGTATTTTCTATAGCGATAAATTCTCGAGTGCTTCTTTGGCCTGTTGAGTCAGAACTTCAACCTTTTGATGGTAATCGGGTTTATAGCTTTGACCAATAATAATATGAAGCATTTTTTCTTTATTCCGCCAAACTCTCACCGGTAAGACTCTTAGATTTTTGTCTTTTACACTTTTAATCATCAAACCGATGCCGTCGTGGAAAGGTTCCAGTTGATTATTTTTTTCAAACTCGGCCTCAGGCAATATTCCTACCCACTGGTTATCTTGAAGAAGTTTAATTCCCTTTCTTAAAGCGGCTGGTCTTTTGCTATTGGCATTTTCCATATCTTTTGTCGGAACACCGATAAAATCATAAGTCTCAATAATCGATTTTAAAATTGAATCAATGCCTTTAAATAAGGTTTTCTCGAAAATTGGGCCAATTATTTTTTTATGGCGCAGGTTTCTTCGCGGAATATTTTCGCCGATAAACCAATGAATACTATCTGGAGAAAAATAGGAGATGAAAAAAGCACCTTCAAGAAAATCTCTTATAGGAGGATGGTTCATCTCTATAATCAATGACGAATCGTTAGATTGAGGAATATTATCTAATCCTCGGATTTCATATTTTAGTCGCTCAATGATTTTTTCGACATCCTGGGCAAAATTTCTCTTCTCGTCCTTTTTAAAAGAGGAGCGAATGTTTTTGATAAAACGAAGAGTATCTTTATTAAGAAAGCCGCCGACTAAATCAGTTCTAAGAAAATTAAGTTCATGATAAGTGGGTTGAGTTTCTTTCATGGGCGTATTTTATACTTGAAGTGGGGAAAAAGTCAAATTATAGGCCGATAAAACGGGAAAAGAGACTTCGGTCGGAAGATTTAAGAATTTTAAAATAAAGCTTGTTTTTACCTATCTTATCTTACTTATCTTACAATTTTCAAAGAACTGAAAATACTAATGGCGTGATTATATTAAAAGTTATAGGGTTTGTCAAACCTTTTTACCGAAGAGTTGTGTCTGTATTTCCTTTTTATCCTTATCAATTAGCAACCTGATATTTTCGGCTTTGATTTTCTCCAAAGTTTCTTCCCCTAATTTTTTAGATTCTTCAAAAATTTTTAAAATTATCTGGGGGTCATCATCAGCAGCCAGACGGTTAATGGAAATCTGCCCACAATCTTGACATTGATGGATAACCATTAATTCTCCTTGTTTTGGTTTCCCATATTTGTCAAAACCTTCTTTTTTAAAAGTTAAACCAATTGGCTCCATATCACCACGGCAAAAAGCCTGGCGATCACCGGATTTTTTCTCATCAACGTGTTTCGACCAAAGGCAATGGGGACAATGGTTGCGAAAATGAGTCCCAATAAACTTATCAAAAGGAACCCACTGATGACAGTGAATACATTCAAAACCTCTAACTTTCTTAAAACTCATTTTATATGCTTATTTGAAAAACAAGCTATGCTTATTAAAACCCATCTTGAGGCTAAAAGCAAGAAAGCCGCTTGACAATTTGAAGAATTTGAGGAAAATTATTAGAGGATATGGGTAAGGAAGATGAACCAAAAAAATTTAAGTTACCTATCAGTAAAAAATATTACGTTGAATTCCTCGATGAGGTATTATTAATAGAAAATTCTTCCGAGGCTTATCAAGCAATTCTTCCTCTCGCTAGAAGAAGGCAAAATATCACTGGTTTTAAACCTCGAACTTATGCTGAAGCTAACTTTATTCTCCCTCAATTAAAGATAATTAATAATGCTTATGAAAATGCTCTTTATCAATTTGTGAATTTTGCTGAATCTCCAATGTTGGACGCACAGGAAAATTTTAAATTTTTAATTGAATCCATCAATGATTTTAAAGAAACCAAATTAAATGAAGATCAACGGACAATTTTCAATGACGGCAAACGTCTCTTAGACGCCCTCTACCCAGAAAACTTTGGGGCAACTCCGGCTATCCATTCCTTCTGGTTCAATTATATAGGCAGACTTCATCCAAAGGAAGAAATTTTTCAAATCAAACCCGATCCTTTCGCGATTTATCTTAATTTTCATGAATTAGGAGTTAAACCAGTCTATTCGTATAAGGAAGAGTTTAGAATTGATATCCCCATTTATAATGGTAAAGGTGAAGAATTTTATTTAGGTTGTTGGTCTCCAGAAGAAGGTCCTTTAATTAAAGAGGGGCACTTTGAGGAGCAAGCTTGTAGTAACAAAAAGGCTCTTGAAAAGGGCCGGCTGATTGTTGATAATAAAGATAATGCCCAAGAACGATTTAGTTTTTACCGTCCCGGTGGGTAAAAATCCTCCTTTTGAAGTCAACTGTGTGGTCGAAATCCCCAAGGGTGCCACCAATAAATATGAATATGATGAGGCAATCAATGTCTTTAAGTTGGACCGGGCTTTGTACGAAGCTGTCTTTTATCCGGCGGAATACGGTTTTATCCCTCAAACTTTAAATAAACAAGATGGCGATCCTTTGGACGTAATGGTTTTATCGACCTTTCCGACTTTCCCCGGCTGCCTGGTTGCTTGCCGGCCCATCGGGGTCTTGCGCCTGATTGATTCCGGTGAGGAAGACAACAAGATTATCGCCGTTTCGGCCAATGACCCGCGCTTTGATGAAATAAAAGAATTGGATGACTTATCAACTCATGCCAAAAAAGAAATTAAAAACTTTTTTGAAAACTACGCCGAACTGCAAACAGAAAAGAAAATCAAAATTGAAGGTTGGAGCGGCAAAGAAAAAGCTTACGAAATTATTAAAAAAGCCATTGAAGACTACCAAAAGAAAAAATAGGCAATATTAAACCTCTTGCTTCATCTCAACAATTTCTTGTTAAAAATCCACAAGAGGTTTCAAAATAAGTATAAGTGAATTTTTGAAAGAAAAGCTGCATTAAAACTCCTCCTTCAACTAGATTGGCTATCCTTACTCTTCTTGCTTTTATTAAGAAGCAGGCTCCTTGCTCCTAAAAAAGCGAAAACCAGTATAGCACCACCAATTAGCGTACAGCCAACGATCTTTATTACTATATAAAAATCAATCACTATTCTCACCTCTTCCTTTTCTTAATTTTAATTTTGGTCTTTTTGGCCCTTATAGTAAAACAAGTGGCGACAATCGCGATGACTATCAAAGCGTCTCCAGCTATTAAAAGCCAGTAATTTAAGGCTTCAAAAGCAGAAAGCAAAAGCCAGATACCACCACCAAGCAGAAACACCACTAAAATCAAGGCTAAAATTAACCATTTAAAACGTTTATCGCGGAGATAAATAATTAAAACAGCCAATAAAAATAGTGCTATTATTATACCTATCCAATAGGTATCGCGAAGATATTCAATCTCAACTGGGTTCATTCTCTTTTCCTTCCTCTTAGTTAATATTTTAAATCTATATATAAAAACTCTTTTTATTTTAAAAAGAATTTAATTTTCAAAGAACTTAGCCTGGATTATAGTCAAAGAGAATAGAGAAGTCAAGTTATAGGATTGATTAACAAAATATCTCTTAAATGTTA
>Ga0210024_1001518_pt1 | contig 21038 bp, 18 predicted proteins | sample CryGeymeta201525_FD_183988 | JGI IMG/M metagenome (GOLD analysis project Ga0210024, IMG submission 183988) | Groundwater microbial communities from Crystal Geyser aquifers in Utah, USA - Crystal Geyser metaG 2015-25 (SPAdes) (version 2) | ecosystem: Environmental > Aquatic > Deep subsurface >...
CCGCCGCGATGGCCGGGGCGCGGGCGGGATGATCCAGCCGGACGGCCTGCCGCCGCTGCGCGAGGTGATCGCGCGGCACGGGCTGGCGGCGAAGCGGTCGCTGGGCCAGAACTTTCTGCTCGACCTGAACCTGACCGGGCGCATCGCGCGCGCGGCGGGCGACCTCAGCCAGACCGACGTGCTGGAGATCGGCCCCGGCCCCGGCGGGCTGACGCGCGCGCTGCTGATGCACGGCGCGCGGCGGGTGGTGGCGGTGGAGCGCGACGCGCGCTGCCTGCCTGCGCTGGCCGAGATCGCCGCGCGCTGGCCGGGGCGGCTGGAGGTGGTGGCGGGCGACGCGCTGACGCTCGACGCCGCGCCGCTGCTGGGCCGCCCTGCGGCGGTGGTGGCCAACCTGCCCTACAACATCGGCACCGAACTGCTGGTGCGCTGGCTGCGCGCCGATTTTCCGCCGTGGTGGACGCAGCTGACGCTGATGTTCCAGCGCGAGGTGGCCGAACGCATCGTCGCGGCGCCCGGCTCGGGCGCCTATGGGCGGCTTGGCGTTCTGGCGGGGTGGCGTACGCAGGCGCACATCCTGTTCGATATTCCCGCCAGCGCCTTCACGCCGCCGCCCAAGGTCACCTCATCGGTGGTGTCGCTCACGCCGCGCGCGGCGCCGCTGGCCCCCGCCCCGCTGACGGCGCTGGAGGCCGTCACCGCCGCCGCCTTCGGCCAGCGGCGCAAGATGCTGCGGCAGGCGCTCAGGACGCTGGGCGTGGCGCCCGCGCCGCTGCTGGCGGCGGCGGGCGTCGAGCCGACGGCGCGGGCCGAAACCCTGACCGTCGAGGCGTTCTGCGCGCTGGCGCGCGCGTTCGCGGCGCAAGGTCAGTCGGCGGTCGCCTGATCGGCCGCCGCCGGGCTGGGCGTCTCGCCGCCCGCCGCATCCGCGTCGGCGACGCGGCGGCGGCGCCTGCGCGGCGCGGGTTTCTCCGGCGCCGCATCGGCGGCGGCGGCTTCTGGCGCTGCGGTCTGGGGCGCCGCGGTCTGCTGCGCCGCGGTCTGGGGCGCTGCGGTCTGCTGCGCTGCGGTCTGGGGCTCTGCGGTCTGCGGCGCCGCATCGCCGGGCGCGGCGACTTCAGGCGCGAATGAGACGGGCGCGGCGTCGGCGGGCGCTGCGTTCTGCTGCGCTGCGTTCTGCGCCGCTGCGTTCTGCGGCGGCGCGCTGTCTGACGCGGCGTTCTCCGGCGTGGCGACCGGCCCGAGGCCGGCGTCGTCAAGCGTGTCGATGGTGTCAAACGCCTCGGGCGTGTGCGCGACCGGGGCGCCCTCACGCCGCCGCTCACCGCCTCGCGGCGCCGGATCGTCACGCCGGGGGCGATCCGCGTCGCGATCCCGACGGGACCGCTGCTCGCCGCCCTCGCTGCGCACCCTTTCTTCGCCGCCCTCGCGGCGGGCTCTCTCTTCGCCGCCTTCGCGGCGCACCCTCTCTTCGCCGCCTTCGCGGCGCACCCTCTCTTCGCCGCCTTCGCGGCGGGGCCGGTCATTGTCGCGGGGGCGCTCCTGGCCCTGCTCCCGGCGCGGGCGATCCTGGCTGCGCGGCTGGTCCCTGGGGTCGGCGGACTGCGCCACGCCGTTCGCCTGCGGCGCCGCACGTTCGTCATGCTGCGGCGCCGGGCGCTCGGGCTGGGTGAAGCGGTCCACAAAACCCTCGAAATCGTCGTCGTCGCGGCCCGACTCGTCGCCCTCGCGCTGGCCGCCGGGCTGGCCCTGCGCCCGGCGATCGTCCAGCGCCTGTTGCGCGGCGCTCAGCAGGCGGATGTAGTGCTCGGCGTGCTGGAGGAAGTTCTCCGACATCACCCGGTCGCCCGAGGTCTGGGCGTCGCGCGCCATGTTGAGATATTTCTCGATGATCTGTTGCGGCGTGCCGCGCACCTTGCCCTCCGGCCCCGCGCTCTCATAGACGCGGCTGGAGACGTTGCCGATGGGCTTGCGACCGCTCTTGTTGCGGTTGTTGCGGTTCTTGTTGGGTGGTCTCATCTGCACTGTTGGTTCACCTTTTGCCCGAGGGTCGGCCGGGCGCACGATGCAAGGCGCGCGCGCTGAAGCGCCTTGCGCCCCGCCATCCGCCTTGCATGCCCGATATCGCGATCTGTATCGCGCGCCAGCGTTCCCCCGACGCACGCCCTCGCGCGCATCCGCTGCACATGCAGCTTATAACGCCGCCGCGCGCGCAAACAACAGCTAATCGCGCCGCACGCGGACAACGCGCGCGCGCCCGTCCAGATCGGCGCGGATCCCGATCGCCCCCAGCCCGGCGGCGCGCAACAGCGCGGCCACGTCCTGCGCCTGCCCGGCGCCGACCTCGAAGAACGCCGCGCCGCCGGGCGCCAGCGCCGCCGCCAGCCCGGCGGCGATGGCGCGATAGGCGTCCAGTCCGTCGGCGCCGCCGTCCAGCGCCAGCGCCGGCTCGGCGCGCACCTCGGGCGACAGCGCGTCCATCTCGGCGCGGGTCAGATACGGCGGATTGGCGGCGATCACGTCAAAGCGCCCCTCGACGCCGCGCAGCCAGTCTCCCGCGACAAACCGCGCCCGCGCCGCCAGCCCCAGCGCGTGGGCGTTGCCGCGCGCCACGTCAAGCGCCGCTTCGCTGGCGTCCACGCCAAGGCCCTGCGCCTGCGGCCACGCCGCCAGCAGGCTGAGCAGGATGCAGCCCGAGCCGACGCCCAGATCCAGCACCCGCGCGGGCGCGGCCTCCTCCAGCGCCCAGGCGACCAGCGCCTCGGTCTCGGGCCTGGGGTCGAGCACCGCCGCGCTCACCGCAAAGCGGCGCCCCCAGAATTCCCGCGCGCCGGTGACATGGCTGAGCGGCGCGCGCGCCGCGCGCCGCTCCACAAGCGCGTCAAACAGCGCGGCCTCCGCCGCGCCCATCGGCGCGTCGAGCGCGGCGGACAGCGCAACCGCCTCCAGCCCGCTTGCGTGGCGCATCAGAAGCCGCGCGTCGCGCGCCGCGCCCTCGACGCCCGCCGCCGCCAGCCGCGCGGCCGCCGCCGTCAGCGCCGCCGCGCGGGTGGCTTGTCCGGTCACGTCTCCATCTCGGCCATGCGCGCCGCCTGATCCGCCGCCGCCAGCGCATCGGCCACCTCGTCCAGATCGCCCTGCATGATCTGGTCGAGCCGGTAGAGCGTGAGGTTGATGCGGTGGTCGGTCATGCGGCCTTGCGGAAAGTTGTAGGTGCGGATGCGCTCGGAGCGGTCGCCGGAGCCGACCTGCCCCTTGCGCTCGGCGGCGCGGGCGTCGTCGGCCGTGCGGCGGGCCTTGTCGAACAGCCGCGCGCGCAGCACCTCCATCGCGCGGGCGCGGTTCTGGTGCTGCGATTTTTCGGCGGAGGTCACCACGATGCCGCTCGGCAGATGGGTGATGCGCACCGCGCTGTCGGTGGTGTTGACGTGCTGGCCGCCGGCGCCGCTGGCGCGCATGGTGTCGATGCGGATGTCCTCGGGGCGGATCTCGACGTCCACCTCCTCGGCCTCGGGCAGCACCGCCACCGTGGCGGCGGAGGTGTGGATGCGGCCCTGCGCCTCGGTGGCGGGCACGCGCTGCACCCGGTGGACGCCCGATTCGAACTTGAGCCGCGCGAACACGCCCTCGCCGCGCACCGCCGCCACCACTTCGCGATAGCCGCCCAGCTCGGCGGGGCTTTCGTCGAGCAGCTCGACGCGCCAGCCCTTCACCTCCGCGTAGCGGCAATACATGCGGAACAGATCGCCCGCGAACAACGCCGCCTCGTCGCCGCCGGTCCCGGCGCGGATCTCGAGGATCGCCGGGCGCGCGTCGGCCTCGTCGCGCGGCAGCAGGGCGAGCGTCACGGCGCGCTCGGCCTCGGGCAGCTTCGCGCGCAGCGCCGACAGCTCCTCCTGCGCCAGCGCGCGCATCTCCGGCTCGGCCAGCAGCGCCTCGGCGCCCGCGATGTCGGCGGTCAGCCGCCGCCACGCCTGCACCTGCGCGATCACCGGCCGCAACTGCGCGTATTCGCGCGACAGCCGGATGAAATCGGCGCCGCCGCCCCCGGCGGAGAGCTTCGCCTCAAGGAACTCGAACCGCGCGATCAGCGCCTGCACTTTGTCATCGGGGATCATGGGCGCGGTCTTTCGCCTGCGCGGGCCGCGCGGTCAAGCCGCGCGCTCAGCACGCTCGCGCGCAAGGCCGGCTTGCGCTAAGCTGAACGCCATGAGAACGCTGGTCGCGATCCTCGTCGCCCTCGCCGCGCCGCTGGCCGCGCAGGACTATCACCAGACGCGGCCCAGGCCGAAGGACGGCTTCTCCTATCCCGATTGCTACTGCACCAATCGCGGCGCGCGGGTGGAGCTGGGCGATACCGCCTGCCTGCGCGTGGACGGGCGCAGCTTCACCGCCCGCTGCGCGATGTCGCTCAACACTCCGGCCTGGCGCAAGGAGCGCGACGGCTGCGCGCCCGAAGGCCTCAGCCGGATGTCGCCGCCAGCCAGCGCCCGACCCGCGCGCGGTTGACGCCCATGTCGCTGTAGCCATAGCGCGAGCGCGACCATACGGCGAGCGCGGCGCCGCCCTCCACCGCCACCGCGCGCACGGATATGTAATCGGGCCAGCCGAACATGGCGGAGCGCTGCACATAGGTCGCAAACAGCGCCTCCGTCCCGCCCGCCAGCCGCGTCACCCGCGCGTCGGCCATGGCGGCGGCGTCGAAGCGGCGCATCAGCGCCTCGGGCGTCATCGCGAAAACCGGGCTGACGACCGCATCCGCCGCGCCGCCCTGCGGCAGGATGCGCGCCTCGTTGGGACGCCCGGTGCTGGCGTCCGACAGCGGATCGACATGCCACGCGGCGGGGTCGTCCGGCGCCAGCCGCACATAGGCGGCCCCCGCCACCGCCGCGGCCAGCAGCAGCGCGACCAGCCACAGCGCCACGCGCCGCATCACTCCGCCGCCTGCGAAAGCACGCGGGCGGCCTCGATTTCCTCTGCCTTTTTCTCAACCAGTTCAACCAGATGGTCGAGCATCTTCGCGTTGTCGATCTTGTGGTCCTGCAAGCCGGCGAGATAGACCATGCCCGCCCCGGCGCCGCCGCCGGTGAAGCCGATGTCGGTCTCGCGCGCCTCGCCCGGCCCGTTCACCACGCAGCCGATGATCGACAGCGTCATCTGCGTCTTGACATGCTCAAGCCGCTTTTCGAGGGCTTCGACGGTGCGGATCACGTCAAAGCCCTGCCGCGCGCAGGACGGGCAGGAGATGATCGTCACGCCGCGATGGCGCAGGTTCAGCGACTTCAGGATGTCGTAGCCGACCTTCACCTCCTCGACCGGATCGGCCGAAAGGCTGACGCGCAGCGTGTCGCCGATCCCGCCCCAGAGCAGGTTGCCCAGCCCGATCGCGCTCTTGATCGTGCCCGCGCGCAAGCCGCCCGCTTCGGTCACGCCCAGATGCAGCGGATGGTCGCAGGCGTCGGCCAGCGCCTGATAGGCGGCGGCGGTCAGGAACACGTCCGAGGCTTTCACACTGATCTTGAATTCGTGAAAATCGTTGTCCTGCAATATCTTCGCGTGCTCAAGCGCGCTCTCCACCATCGCGTCGGGGCAGGGCTCGGCGTATTTCTCCAGCAGGTGCGGCTCAAGACTGCCGGCGTTGACGCCGATGCGCATCGCGCAGCCGTGGTCGCGCGCCGCCTTGATCACCTCGCGCACCCGGTCGGCCTTGCCGATGTTGCCGGGGTTGATGCGCAGGCAGGCGGCGCCCGCTTCGGCGCTTTCGATGGCGCGTTTGTAGTGAAAGTGAATGTCGGCGATGATCGGCACCGGGCTTTCGCGCACGATTTCGCGCAGGGCGCGGGTGCTGTCCTCATCGGGGCAGGAGACGCGCACGAGGTCGGCGCCCGCCTCGGCGCAGGCGATCACCTGCGCGATGGTGGCGCGCGCGTCCGAGGTGAGCGTGTTGGTCATGGTCTGCACCGTGATCGGCGCGTCGCCGCCCACCGGCACGTTCCCCACCATGATGCGGCGGCTTTGGCGGCGCGCGATGTCGCGCCAGGGACGGATGCTCATCTGCGGTCTCTCAACGACGGAAGCCTGCGCCAGAAACTAGCCCGAAGCGCGGCCTGCGTCGATGGTCATGGCGTCGCGAGCGCGGTTTGCGCCACGCCTGCGGCAGGCTCGGGCCGCGACGCGCCCGCCACCGAGAAAACCCGGCGCACCGCCTCCGCGTCGAGCAGAATGTTGGAGACCACGGCGCCCGGCTGGCCCAGCGGGCCATAGCGCGCGCCGTCAACCTCAAGGAACACGCCGCCGGCGTTGCCCGCGCGCAGGGTGAGACCCTCGGCGCCCTCGGGCGCCCGCCAGACCTGACCGGCCTTCATCAGCGCCTCATGCACCACGCCGCCGGTGGCGTTGCGCACCCGCACCCAGGCGTCGCCGTCCGCGACCAGCGCCACGCCTTTCGGCGCGCCGGGCGCCGCACCCACGGGCGCCGCCGCGCTGTCGCTCTCCGCCAGCACCGTCTCCACCGCCGCCGCCACGGCGGCGGCGAGCGCGGGGTCGAGCGGCAGGCTCAGCGCGTCGCCGCCGGGGGCCTGCGGGGCCGCCGCATAGACGCCGCTGCGCGCGGGGTCGAGCGCTGAGATCGGGCCGTCGCGCATCTCCAGCCGGGGCGGCGCGACCTCCTGCATCGCATAGACCGCCGCCAGCGCCGCCGCGTCGATGATCGGCGCGGGCACGGCGCCGGCGCGGGCGATGCGCGTCATGGCGTCGAGATCGGGCGCGGCGGCCAGCGCGTCGGGCGCCTGCGGCAGCGGCGCGAAATCGACGCGCTGGATATTCTCCAGCAGGCTCCACGCGCCATAGCCAAGCCCGCCGACCAGCGCCAGCAGCACCGACAGCGAGCCCAGCCCGCGCAGCGTCGAGCCCAGATCGGCGCTGACCGACGCCGAGCGCGACGCCGCCGCCAGCCGCGACCCTGCGATCACCGCGTCCAGATCGTCGCGCCGATTGCCTGAACCGGCGCCGGAGCGCCCACCTGCGGCGCGCCCGTCCGCAGCGCGCAGATCGGCGGCGCGCCCCGCTGAAACGCCGGTCGGCTCGAACCCCGACTCGGCGCAGAAGCGGCGCAGCACCACGTCCTCGTCCATGCCCAGATAGCGGGCGTAGGCGCGGACATAGCCGGTGACGAACCCCTTGTAGGGCACGGCGCCGGGGTTGGAGTTTTCGATGGCGTCGATGTGCGCGGCCTTGATGCGCAGGTCGCGCTGCACGTCCAGCAAGGACTTGCCGAGCGAAGCGCGCTCACCGCGCATCTCATCGCCAAGGCTGACCCGATACGAGTCGAAGCCCCGGAGGGTTGCCGTCCCGGTTGTCGCCATCTCTTGCTCGTCGTCCACGCTGTTTCGCGTTCTTATTACGGGGGCACTGCACCATCAAGCCGACCCGTATCGCCTCGCGCAAAAAGCTACTCTGTTTCCCTTGATTCGTCGGCCCTTTCTTGATGCGCCCGGACCAGTTTTTTTTTCGTTTCCGCGCCGACGCCGCGCAAAAGCGTCGCAAGCCGAAAAATCCCGACGATTGCTCAGTAGATATAGCGGATCTGCTCGGTCCAGTAGCGTTCGATCCGGCGCAGGCCGCTGGCCACCTCGGCGCCCGCCTCGCCGCCGAACAGGCCGCGCGCCGCCAGATCGTCGGCGTGGCGGTCGAACAGCGCGCCGACCGACTGCCTGATCGCGCGGCCCTTGTCGGTCAGCTTGATGCGCACCGCGCGCCGGTCCACCCCGCACCGCTGGTGGTGCATATAGCCGGCCTCGACCAGTTTCTTGAGGTTGTAGGAGACGTTGGACCCCTGGTAATAGCCGCGCGACTTCAACTCGCCCGCCGTCACCTCGTTGTCGCCGATGTTGAACAGCAGCAGCGCCTGCACCGGGTTCACGTCCAGCAGGCCCAGCCGCTCGAATTCGTCCTTGATCACATCCAGCAACAGACGGTGCAGCCGCTCCACCAGCGCCAGCGTATCGACATAGCGTCCGGTCGGGGCGTCCGCCGGAAGGTCGGACGGCGCGACGACGGCCTTGCCCTGAATGCTCATAGCCTGCTCCCGATGTATTTCACGTTCGTCGCGACATTTCGCGATAAATCGGAACAGTCGGTTAATGCAGGCGAAAATCCGTCAGGATTGGCCGTCGAGATAGCGGATCACGCCGGAAAAGTCGTCGCCGCCGCGCCCGGCGGCGGCCATCATCGCGTAAAGCTGCGTCGCCTGCGCGCCCATCGGCGTGATCGCGCCGGCCGCCTGCGCCGCCTCCATGGCGATTCGCAGATCCTTCAGCATCAGGTCGGCGGCGAACCCCGGCGCATAGCCGCGATTGGATGGCGCCGCCGGAACCGGGCCCGGCGCCGGGCAATAGTCGTTCAGCGACCAGCAGCGCGCCGTCGCGGTCGAGGAGATGTCGTAGAGTTTTTGCGCCTCCAGCCCCAGCTTTGCGGCCAGGTTGAAGCCTTCGCTGACCGCGATCATCTGAATCGCCAGCATCATGTTGTTGCAGATCTTCGCCGCGGCGCCCGCCCCCGGCCCGCCCGCGTGAAAGATGTTCTTGCCCATCGCGCGCAGGATCGGCTGCGCCGCGTCGAAATCCGCCGCCGCCCCGCCGACCATGAACGTCAGCGTCCCCGCCGTCGCGCCGCCGACGCCGCCCGACATCGGGCAATCGAGCATCCTGCGCCCCGCCGCGCCCGCCGCCGCCGAGACGGCGCGCGCGGTCTCGACGTCGATGGTCGAGCAGTCGATGAACAGCGCGCCCGCAGGCGCGGCGGCGAGAATGCCGCCTTCGCCCAGATAAACCGCCCTGACATGCCGCGCGGCGGGCAGCGCCGTCACCACCGCCTCGGCGCCCGCCACGGCGTCCGCCGCGCTGTCGGCCGCCGTCGCCCCCGCGTCGCGCGCCGCCGCCTTGGCCGCGTCGCTGAGGTCGAAGGCGCGCACCGCGTGGCCGGCCTTGAGCAGGTTGCGCAGCATCGGCAGGCCCATGTTGCCCAACCCGACGAATCCGATCATCGTCCCTGCGGTCGCCATCGCGCTCACCCCTTCTGAAACGGTATTCCGTGATGCGCCGCCACTTGCGCCAGCGCGGGAACATGGCGCGCGTCGGCCGCGGCGGCGCCGCTGATCCAGGCGTAGAGGTCCTGATCGTTCTCGGCGATCATCGCCTCGAAGGCGTCGAGCGCGGCGTCGTCGAGCGCGGCCAGCGGCCCGTCGGCGAACGGCCCCAGCAGCAGGTCCATCTCCTTGGTGCCGCGCCGCCAGCAGCGGATGCGCAGGCGCTTCAGGCGTGTCTCGCGTGTCTCGGCCATCGGCGGCCCCTTCCCTTTTCAGTGATCCCACAGCCGCGCCGCGCCGCGCACGCCGGAACTATCGCCATGGGCGTTGCGCAACAGCCGCGTCTCGCAGACGCCGCCGAACACATGCGGCGTCATCAGCGCGGGGGTGTTGGCGTAGATGCGCGCGACGTTGGAGACGCCGCCGCCGAACACGAAGGCGTCCGGCTCGATCAGGTTGACCACCATCGCCAGCGCGCGGCCCAGACGCTCCTCATAGCGGTCGAAGGCCGCGCTCGCCTGCGCGTCGCCGGCCTCCGCCAGCGCGGCGACCGCGCGCGCGTCCGCCGCCGCGCGCCCGGTGACGCGGGTGAACTCCGCCGCCAGCGCGCCGCCGGAAAGCAGCGTCTCGAGACAGCCGAAGCGGCCGCAGCTGCACGGCCCCGCCGCCAGTTCGTCCGCCGCGGCGCGCGGCAGCGGGATGTGGCCCCACTCGCCCGCGATGCCGCGCGCGCCGGTCACCAGACGGCCCTCCACCACAAAGCCGCCGCCGACCCCGGTGCCCAGGATCACCCCGAACACCGAGCGCAGGCCTGCGCCTGCGCCGTCCGCCGCTTCCGACAGCGCGAAGCAGTCGGCGTCGTTGGCCAGCCGCACCGGCGCGCCGACCGCCGCCGCGATGTCGTCGCGGAACGGGTGGCCGTTGATCCAGCGCGCGGTGCCCAGCCGCACCTCGCCGCTGGCGCCCTGCACGTTGCCCGAGACGCAGACCCCCAGCCGGTCGAGCGCGACGCCCAGCGTCTCGCACAACGTGCGCGTCACCGCCGCCACGTTGGCGATCGTGCCGGCGTAGTCGCCCTTCGGATTGGGGAGCCGCGTGGCGGCGATCTCGCGCCCGTCGGCGCCGATCACCGCGCCCGCGATCTTGGTGCCGCCGATGTCGATGCCGAATTTCACCGCCGCCGCTCTCCCCGACTTTTCCGCGCGACCATAGGCGCGGGCGCGCGGCGCGCAAAGCCCCCTCAGGCGCGGTTGACCAGCGCCTGCACCTGATTTTCCAGCCGCGCCAGCCGCTCACCCACCCGCGCGTGGGCCAGCCGCGTCTCGCGCAGCGCGCCCAGCGCCGAGAGCAGCGCCGCGTCGCGCGGCTCGGCGCCGGGGGCCGCCACCCCTTCGCCCGCGCCGGTCATCAGCCAGACCATCGACACGTTGAGCATCCCCGCCAGCATCTGCAACCGGTTGGCGCGCGGTTCGGCGCGGTCCTGCTCCCACGCCGCGATGGTCTGCGCCTTCACGCCGATGCGCTGCGCAAGCTGCGCCTGCGTCAGGCCCAGCCGGTCGCGCGCCGCCGCCATGCGGTCGCCAAAGGTGGCGGCGGCGTCGTCGAAGTAATCCTTGGTCATCGGGCGGCCCTCCTGTCCTGTCGCGACCCGACCCTAACGCCTCGGCGCGCGCGCAGGAACCGGGTGGCGCGCACCCCGCCGCGCGGCCCATGGTCCAACCGAAGCAACCGGAGCATCGTCATGCCGCCTGCGCCCATCCGTCTTTCCCGCGCCGCATGGGCGCTGCTGACGCTGCTGGCGCTGATCTGGGGCGGCTCGTTCTTCTCCATCGCGCTGGCGCTGCGCGAGATGGGGCCGCTGACCGCCGTGCTGCACCGGGTGTTCTGGGCGGCGGCGCTGCTGTGGCTTGTCGCGGCCTTGCGCGGCGAGGCGGTTCCGCGCTCGGCCCGCGCATGGCGGGCGCTGGCGGTGATGGGGCTGCTCAACAACGTGATTCCGTTCTCGCTGATGGCCTGGGGTCAGACCCATATCGAGACCGGGCTGGTGGCGATTTTCAACGCCGCCACCGCGATCTTCGGCGCGCTGGTCGCCGCGCTGATGCTGGCCGACGAGCGGCTGACCGCGCGGCGCGCGCTGGGCGTGGCGCTGGGCTTCGGCGGGGTGGTGACGATCATCGGCGCCGACGCGCTGCGCGGGCTGGACCTGCGTTCGGCGGCGCAAGGCGCGGTGACGCTGGGCGCGCTGTCCTATGCGCTGGCGTCGGTCTGGGCGAAGCGGCGGCTGGGCGGGCTGTCGCCGGTGGCGGCGGCGGCGGGGATGCTGACCGCCTCCACCCTGATCGTGGCGCCGCTGGCGCTGGCGGTCGAGGGCGCGCCGTCGCTGCGGCTGAGCCTGACCGCCTGGGCCGCCGTGGCGTGGTATGCCGCGATCGGCACGGCGGCGGCGTATCTGTTGTATTTCCGCATCCTGCGCCTTGCGGGCGCGGCGAACCTGATGCTGGTGACGCTGATGATTCCGCCGGTGTCGATAGCCTTGGGCGCCGCGTTTCTGGGTGAGCGGCTGGGCGGCGCCGCGCTGGCGGGGTTCGCGCTGCTGGCGCTGGGGCTGATGGTGATCGACGGGCGCGCCTTCGCCCGCTGGACCGGCGCGCGGGGCGGGCATAGACAAGATGACGCCCAACCCCGGAGCCCGCGCCGATGACCCTGCTCTCCCACGCCCTCGCCCGCGTAAAACCCTCGCCCACCGTGGCGATCACCCAGATGGCGCGCGCGCTCAAGGCCGAAGGGCGCGACGTGATCGCGCTGTCGGCGGGCGAGCCGGATTTCGACACGCCCGACAACATCAAGGCCGCCGCCAGGGCCGCCATCGACCGGGGCGAGACCAAATACACCGCGCCCGACGGCATCCCCGAGCTCAAGGCGGCGATCGTCGCCAAGTTCAGGCGCGAGAACGGGCTTGCCTACGATCCGTCTCAGGTGATGGTCTCGACCGGCGGCAAGCAGGTGCTGTTCAACGCGCTGCTCGCCACGCTGAACCCCGGCGACGAGGTGATCATCCCGGCGCCCTACTGGGTCAGCTATCCCGACATGACGCGGCTGGCGGGCGGCGAGCCGGTGATCGCGCCGACCACGCTGGCGGGCGGCTTCAAGCTGACGCCGCAGGCGCTGGAGGCCGCGATCACGCCGCGCACGAAATGGTTCATCTTCAACTCACCGTCCAACCCCTCCGGCGCAGGCTATTCCGCAAGCGAACTGAAGGGATTGACCGACGTTCTTGAACGCCATCCGCATGTCTGGACGATGACCGACGACATGTATGAGCACATCGCCTACCCCGGCTTTTCCTTCGCCACCCCGGCGCAGGTCGCCCCTGCGCTCTACGAGCGCACGCTCACCGTCAACGGCGTCTCAAAAGCCTATGCGATGACCGGCTGGCGCATCGGCTATTGCGCCGGGCCGAAGGCGGTGGTGGACGCGATGCGCACGGTGCAGACCCAGAGCACCACCAACCCCTGCTCGATCAGCCAGTGGGCGGCGGTGGAGGCGCTGAACGGGCCGCAGGACTATATCGAGACCAGCCGCACGGCCTTTCTGCGCCGCCGCGATCTGGTGGTGGCGATGCTGAACGACGCTCAGGGCCTGAGCTGCCCCACGCCGGAGGGGGCGTTCTACGTCTATCCGTCCTGCGCGGGGGCGATCGGCAAAACGGCGCCCTCCGGCGCGCGGATCGACAGCGACGAAGCGTTTTGCGCCGAACTGCTGAAGGCCGAAGGCGTGGCGGTGGTGTTCGGCGCCGCCTTTGGCCTCAGCCCGCATTTCCGGGTGTCCTACGCCGCCGCCGACGCCACGCTGCGCGAGGCCTGCGCCCGCATCCAGCGGTTCTGCGCCAGCCTGCGCTGAACAATCGCCGGCGCGCGCCGCCACTTTAGCGCAAATTTAAGGAATATTACGCAAGGTTCGGGCGCGACGCCTTTTTTCCGCCCGCACCCCCTCCCCCCTGTCATGGTTCAACATTTTTATTGGTGAGAGTCATGTTTCATGCAAGTTCAGCGCCGTCGAGCCAGCAGCCAGGCGGCGAGCCGGTCGATATCGGCCATCACAACACCTATCTCGCGCTGCCGCCGCCGCCGATGCAGGGCGCCGTCGAAATGATGCTCCGCGCCATGCCGATGGTGCTGATGTTCATCACCGGCGTCTCGATCGGCGCTGTGGCCCTGCAACGCATCAACTCGCTGGAGGAATGGCGCACCCGCCAGCAGCACGAGAGCTTCACCCTCAACGACGCGGCGGCGCTAAAGGCCGAATTGCTGGCCGAGATGCGGATCATGCGCGTGGAGTCGGAGACCGCGATGGAGCGGCTGCGCGGCTTCGCCGACGAGTCGCGCCGCCGCATCGTGGCGCTGGAGGACGCCGCCTTCGGACGCAACACCGACGGCAACTTCCCGCGCTGAGCGCCCGATCCCAGCCTATCCCATGGGTTGACGGGAGCGGCCGTTAAGGGCTTTCTGCGCGCCGTGAGCAGCCGCAGAAAGCCCCCCGAGCGCACCCGGCGCCCCCGACCATGGCGCGCGCCGCTGACGGCGGCGGCGCTGGCGCTGACGCTGGCCGCGTGCGGCGCGCGCGACGCCGGGGCGCCGCTGACCTTCGAGAAACCCGAGACGGCGCTCGATTATGCGGTGGCGCTCGACGGCGCGCCTTCCGAGGAGATCGACGCCCTGCTGCGCCAATCGCTGGGCGTGTTCCGCCGACAGGCCGACGGCGCGCAAAGCCCCGCCTTCCTGCGCCGCCGCGCGCTCGACGACGTGACCACCGTCAAGCGCATCCTGCGCTCGTTCGGCTATTACGAGGCCGATGCGACGGTCGCCGTCACCCCGCCCGAGACCGAAGGCGCGCCTGCGCTGGTCACCGTCACGGTGACGCCGGGCCGCCCGTTCACGCTGGCCGAACACCGCTTCATCCTGATCGACGACGGCGGAACGCCGCCCGCCGCGCTGGACGCGCGCGCGCTGGGGTCGCCGGTGGGCGCCATCGCCGCCGCGCGCCCGATTCTCGACGCCGAGACCGCCGCCGTGATCGCCTTGCGCAACAGCGGGCGCCCCTATGCCGAGGCGCGCGGCCGCGACGCCGTCGCCGACATGGACGCGGCGCAGATCGAGGTGGACAGCGCCATCGCCGCAGGCCCGTTCTTCGTGTTCGGCCCGGTCGCGTTCGAAGGCCTGCGCCGGGTCAAGCCGGAGTATCTGCGCACCTACCAGACCTGGGAGGAAGGCGCGCCCTATGACGCGCGCAAGGTGGCCGCGTTCCAGCGGGCGCTGATCGAGACCGGCCTGTTCGACGCCGGATCGGCGACCCCGCCCGAAGAGCCGCCCGAGGGTGAGGCCGCGCCGATCGTCGCGCGGCTGGAGGAGGGCAAGCGGCGCACGGTGACGGCGGGCGGGCGCTGGTCCACCGACACGGGCTTTGCGCTGCGCGGCGCGCTGGAGCACCGCAACCTGTTCGGCGCCAACGAGACCGGGCGCGTCGAGGCGACGCTGGGCCTTGAGGAACAGCGTGTGCAGCTGCGCTATCGCGAGCCGCAATACCTGCGGCCGGGGCAGGATTTCATCGCCGGGCTTGAGCTGCGCAACCTCGAAAACGACGCCTTCGACGAGACCGGCGCCGTTCTGGCGGCGGGCCTTGAGCGCAGGATCGGGCGGTTCTGGACCGTCAGCGCCGGGGGACTGCTGGAATACACCGACATCACCGACACCGACGGATCGCGCCAGTTCGTGCTGGCGGGCCTGCCGGTGTCGGCGCTGTTCGACGACACCGACGACCCGCTGAACCCCACGCGGGGTTTCCGGCTGAACGCCAACGTCATCCCGTTCACCGGCTATGCCGAGGGCGGCGGCGCGCCGCTGTTCACGCGCCTCGACGCCACCGCCTCCACCTATTACCCCATCGACGCCGAACGCCGCTATATCCTGGCCGCGCGCGGGCGGCTGGGCTCGATCATCGCGGCGGACGACGCCGACGTGCCGGCCAGCCGCAGGCTGTTCTCCGGCGGCGGCGGTTCGGTGCGCGGCTATGCCGAGCGGTTCATCGGCCCGATCGACGAGAACGGCGACCCGCTGGGCGGGTTGTCGGTGGTCGAGCTTGGCGCGGAGTTGCGCGCGCAGGCGTTCGGCGACATCGGCTTCGCGCTGTTCGTCGAGGGCGGATCGGTCAGCGAGGAGCCTGCGCCGGTGTTCGACGAGGGTTTTCAGATCGCCGCAGGCGTGGGTTTGCGGTATTTCTCTCCCGTGGGACCGATCCGGGTGGACGTGGGCGTGCCGGTGAACAAGCGCGAGGAAGACGACAACTTCCAGATCTACCTGTCCATCGGGCAGGCGTTCTGATGCGCCGCGCGGCCCCCCTCGCGCTGGCGCTGTGCCTGCTGATCGCGCCGCCGCAGGCGCAGGCGCAGTTCTCGCTGCTGGGCCTGCAGAATTCGATGGTGCAGTTCGCCCTGTCGCGGATCAGCACGCCGGGCGAACTGGAGATCACCGCCGACGGCGTGGCGCGCGACGAGGACGGCGTGACGGAGCTGGTCGGCGTCAAGGTCGCCGACGGCGACGGGGTCTGGCTGGAGATCGACGGCGTCGGGCTGTCGTGGAACGCGCGCCGCATCCTGCGCGGCGAGATCGAGATCAGCCGCATGGCCGCGCGCGGCGTGCGGGTGCTGCGCGCGCCGCAGCCCGCGGGCGTGGAGCTGGCCCCGCCCGAGCAGGAGGCGCCGCCGCGCAGCGTGTTCGCCTGGCCCCGCGCGCCGCTGACCACGCGCGTCGAGGCGCTGCGGCTGGACGGCGTGTCGATCGCGGCCGGGGTGTTCACCGAGCAGTCGCTGGCCTTCGACGCCGAAGGCGCGCTGCGCGACGAGGGCGACGAGCAATCGGCGCGCCTGACGCTGCGCCGCACCGACGCCGTGCAAGGCGCCATCGCGCTCGACTATCTGCGCACCTTCGCGACGCCTGCGCTGCGGCTCAAGCTGACGGCGGACGAGGGGCCGGGCGGCGTGGCGGCGGAACTGGCGGGCTTTCCCGCCGACAGCGCCGCGCGCCTGCGCATCGACGCCGACGGGCCGCTCGACGACTGGCGCATGACCTTCGACGCCGAAGCGGAGCAGGTGTTCACCGCCGACGGCGCCGCGACCGTGGTGGTCGGCCCGCCGCTGAGCGTGGATGCGCGGGTGTCGGTGCGCCCCGGCCCGGCGATGGCGCCCGAGATCGCGACCGTGCTGGGCGCTGAGGCGCGGCTGGCGGCGCGCGTCAGCGAGGACGACGCCGGGCTGATCCGCATCGACGAGGGCGCGATCCGCTCGCCCGAACTCACCCTCGACGCGACCGGTTTTTTCAACCGCGTCAGCGGCGCGCTCGACCTCGACGTGGCGCTGAACGCGGGGGCCGGGCTGTCGGCGCTGGCCGAGGGCGTGGATTTCCGCCGCGCGGGTTTCGACGGCGCGGTGACGGGGTCGCTCGACGATCTCACCGCGACCGGCGCGCTTGCGCTGGAGGGGCTGGCGACCGCGCCGGCGGACGTGGGCGACGCGCGGCTGGCCGCCACCGTCACCCGGCGCGACGCCGAGATCGGTTTTGACATATCGGGCGCGGTGGACGGGCTGCGGCTCGACCGCATCGCCGCCGAGACCATGGGGCGCGCGGACCTGACCGCGAAGGGCCTCTACGACGGCGCGGCGGTGACGCTGGAGACCTTCAGCCTCGCGTCGCCGCTGCTGAAGGTCGAGGCCGCCGGGCGGGCCGACATCGCCGCCGACGCCGCCGCGCTGGACTATCGGCTCGCCACCGAAAACCTGCGCCCGATCGCGCTGGCCTACGATCAGGACGCGGGCGGCGCGGCCGAGATCGCCGGGCGGCTGGACGGCGCGCTGAGCGCGCCGCACATCGCCGGAACCGCCCTGCTGCGCGACATCGCCTACCTCGGCGAGGATTACGGGCGGCTCGATCTGTCGCATGACGTGACGCTGGGCGCAGCCCCTGCGGGGCGGGTGTCGCTGTTCTCGGAAGGCTCGCGCTTCGGCCCGGCGGAACTCGCGACCAGCTTTCTGCTGGAGAACGACCGCCTGAGCCTCGACAACCTGATCGCCGCCGCGCTGGGCGCCGAAGCCAGCGGCGCGGTCGCCTACGATCTGGGCGCCGGGCTGGTGGAGGGCGCGCTCGACGCGCGGCTGGCCGATCTGGGGCCGCTGTCGCGGCTGCTGGACGCGCCGCTGACCGGCGACGCGACGCTGAAGATCGCGCTGCGCGCGGAGGACGCGACGCAGACCGTAACCGTGACCGGGCGCGCGCGCGATCTGGCGGGGTTCGATGCGCAAGTGGCGGCGCTCGACCTCGACGTGACCGCGCGCGACGCGCTGGGGGCGGCGCCGCGCGCCAGCGGCGCGCTCGACGCGACCGGCCTCGCCGCCGCAGGCGCGACCGTGGCGCAGGCGCGCTTCGAGGGGTCGGCGGAGAACCTGATCGCGGCGCCGCAGGCGCAAGGCGTGTTGATAGTCTCGGGGCTGTCGGCGGCGGGCGCCACCGTGGCGGAGGCGCGGCTGGAGGGGTCGGGGCGCGACCTGCTGGCCGCCCCGGCGGCGGAGGTGGCGCTGACCGCGCGCGCGCTCGCCTACCCCGCCGCCGACGCGACCGTGGCCGAATTGCGCTTCGAGGGATCGGGCGAAGACCTGATCGCCGCGCCGCAGGCGCAGGGCGTGCTGACCGCCTCCGGCGTCGCGGCGGCGGGGGCCTCGGTCGGCGCGCTGCGGGTCGAGGCGAACGGGCGCGACCTGCTGGCGGCGCCGCAAGGCGCGCTGACGGCGCTGCTGGAGCGGGTCGCGGCCGGCGGCGCCAGCACGCCGCGCGTGACGCTGGACGCCGCGCTGGCGCAGGGCGACGGCGCCGCCCGGCTGACCGCCGATCTCAAGGCCGCGCCCGCCGCGCTGCCTGCGGGGCGGCTTGGGGCCTTGCGCGCGCGCGCGGCGGTGGACGATGCGCTGGGCGACAAGCCGCGCCTCGACGTGACGCTGGACGTCGGCGCCTCGCAGGCCGGACCGGCGGAGATCGCGGCGCTGGCGGCCACGGCGCGCGGGCCGCTGTCGGCCATCGACGCGACCGTGACCGCGCGCGGCGCGATGCAGGACGGGCCTGCGCTGGCGCTGGACGCCGCCGCGCGGATCGACGCCGCCGCCGAGGCGCCCTCGGCGGTGGTCTCGGCGTTCAGCGCGACGTATGGCGCGGCGACGGCGGCGCTGCGCGGGCCGCTGCGCATCGCGCCGGGCGAGACCACCCGGCTCGACGACATCGACCTCGCCCTGCCCGGCGGCGCGCTGACCGGGTCGGCGGCGCTGCATCCCGACGGCCTGTCGGGCGACCTGACGCTGGCGATGGCCGACCTCGCGCCGCTGGCGGCGCTGACGCAGGCGCCGGTGGCCGCAGGCGCGCTGGACGCCCATGCGCGCTTCGACACCCGCCCCGGGCCTGCGCGGGCGACGGTCTCGGCGCAGGGGCGCGGGCTGACGCTGAACGGCGTCGAGCTTGGCGAGGCCGACTTCGACATCGACGCGGACGCAAGCTGGAACGGCGCGCGGCTGCGCGCGGAGGCGGAGGCGCGCGGGCCGTTCGATCAACCCTTGCGCCTTGAGGCGGCGCTGCCGCTGCGCGCCACCGGCGGCCCGCTGCCCGCGATACCTGCGAACGCGGGCGTGGAGGGCCGCGTGACCTGGGCCGGGCGGCTCGGCGACCTGTGGGCGCTGGTCCCGGCGCCCGACCATGTGCTCGACGGCGTCATCGACCTTGACCTCGCCTTCCGGGGCCGACTGGAGGCGCCGACCGTCACCGGGTCGGTCTCGATGCGTGACGGGCGCTATGAGAACCTCGAGACCGGCACGATCCTCACCGACCTCACGCTGCGCTCGCAGGCGGGCGAAGGCGGCGCTTTCGAACTGGACGCGACCGCAAACGACGGCGCGGGCGCGCCGGTGGCGGCGCAGGCGCGGCTGAGCGGCGGCGCGCTCGACGCAAGCCTCACCGCGACGCGCGCGGTGCTGGTCCGCCGGGACGACGTGACCGCCGAGATCTCCGCCGACATCCGCGCGCAAGGCCCGCTCGCCAGCCCCGCCATCGCAGGAACCGTGACCATCGACCGCGCCGAGGCGCGGCTGGTCAACGCGACGCCGCCCTCGGTCGCCGATCTGGGCGACGTGCGGATCAAGGGCGCGCCCGAGCCGGAGCCGGCGGCGCCGGGCCCGCCGATCCCGCTCGACGTGAAGATCCGCGCGCCGCGCAACGTGTTCGTGCGCGGGCGCGGCCTCGACAGCGAATGGGGCGTCGACATGGCCATCGGCGGCACGTCGGCGAACCCGGTCGTCACCGGCGCCATCGAGCGCATCCGCGGCCAGCTCATCCTCGTCGGCGCGGTGTTCGGGCTGGAGCGGGGCGCGATCCGGTTCAGCGGCGCGACGCCGGTCGATCCGCAGCTCGACATCGCCCTGATGCGCGACGCGGGCGAGGTCACCGGCGGGATCGTGGTGCGCGGCTACGCCTCAAAGCCCGAGATCGCCTTCGAGTCGCAGCCCTCCCTGCCCGAGGGCGAGGTGCTGCCGCGGGTGCTGTTCAACAAGTCGCAACAGTCGCTGACCGCGGGCGAGGCGATCCAGCTCGCCGCCGGTCTCGCCACCCTGCTCGACGGCTCGGGCGGCGCGCTCGACGCGGTGCGCGCCACCGCCGGGGTGGACGTGCTGCGGCTGGAGGGCGTCGGCGAGGACGCCTCGCTGACCGTCGGCCAGAACCTCGCCGACGGCGTTTTTGTCGGCGCGCGTCAGCCGGTGGACGGCGGCGCGGCCAGCGTGATCGTCGAGATCGAGGCGCTCGACAACCTGATCGTCGATACCGAGATCGGCCAGGAGCAGGGAAGCTCGGTCGGCCTCAGCTGGCGGCGCGACTTCTGACCCCGCTCAGGCCGGGTGGTTGCCGCAATAGCCGCCGGGGTTCTTGGCGAGATACTGCTGGTGATAGTCCTCGGCGTAATAGAACGGCGGCGCATCGAGGATTTCGGTGGTGATCGGCGCCCGGAACCGCCCGGCCGAGGCGGCGCGCGACGCCTCCGCCTCCGCGCGCTGTTCGGGGGTGAAGGCGTAGATCCCGGAGCGATACTGCGTGCCGACGTCATTGCCCTGCCGCATCCCCTGCGTCGGGTCATGCCCTTCCCAGAACAGCTTGAGCAGGGCGGCATAGCTGGTCATCGCAGGATCATAGACCACCAGCGCCACCTCGTTATGGCCGGTGCGCCCGGTGCACACCTCGCGATAGGTGGGGTTCGGCGTCGGGCCGCCGGCATAGCCGACCGCCGTCACCCAGACGCCGGGCTTGGTCCAGAAATACCGCTCGACACCCCAGAAACAGCCCATGCCGAACAGCGCCTGCGCCAGCCCTTCGGGAAACGGCCCCTTCAGTGGGCGGCCACTGACGAAGTGCGTCTTGGCGGTGGCGATCGCCTCGGCGCGGCCCGGCAGCGCCGCCTCCGGCGTCGGGATCTCGGCGGGCTTTTTGGCGAAGAACATCGGTGACCTCCCATTTTCGTTGCCAAGGATATGCTGATCGCGCGCGGCGACGGCAAGGCGGCGGCGATGCGAACTTTGTGCGAACATGCGCTTTCCCTGCGCGCCGCATCGCGCTACTGTGATCGACGATGAGCGAACGCTGGACCGACGACCCTGACGATTTCGACGACCGCCCGCTGTCGCAGCAGGCGGCGGCGCGGCCGCGCGCGGCCTATCTCGACGGGCTGAACCCGGCGCAGCGGCAGGCGGTGGAGACCACCGAGGGCGCGGTGCTGGTGCTGGCGGGCGCGGGCACCGGCAAGACCAGCGCGCTGACCGCGCGCATCGCGCACCTGCTGGCGACGGGCAAGGCGCAACCCAACGAGATTCTGGCGGTCA
>Ga0210024_1001531_pt1 | contig 20970 bp, 19 predicted proteins | sample CryGeymeta201525_FD_183988 | JGI IMG/M metagenome (GOLD analysis project Ga0210024, IMG submission 183988) | Groundwater microbial communities from Crystal Geyser aquifers in Utah, USA - Crystal Geyser metaG 2015-25 (SPAdes) (version 2) | ecosystem: Environmental > Aquatic > Deep subsurface >...
TATTGGCTGTCAAATTGGCATTTGGCTTGAACGTGGCATTCTTGTTCAATGGCCCCAAGGCAACGGTTCCTGCGACAAGGCCTGCAGCGCTGGACAGCGTGAAGGTGCTGGTGGTGATGGTCAGCGGATCCATGGTTTCATTGAAAAGCGCTTTCACCGGACTATTGGTCGCCACATTGGTGGCACCATTGAGTGGCGAAACCGGTGCAACCGTGGGCGGGGTCGTGTCAGCCACCCCTGAGGTGCTGAACTGCCAAGCGTAATTGCTGGCCAGCGCAACGCCGGTGCTGTCTTTGGCGGCAGTGGTGACCGTGGCAGTGCAGGTATCCACCGGGAACGCAGCGGGCACGGTCAAAGTCGCAACCCGAGTACTGGCCAGGTAGCTCACCGCGCCGCCTGAAACGCCAGCAGACAACGGGCAAACCAGGGTAAAACTGGTAGCGTTCAGGGTTGCGGAGTCCATCGCCTTGCTAAAACCGGCTGTGATTCTTTTTGTATTGGTCGCCACGCCGGTCGCTCCTGGGGTGGGTGAGACAACCGTCACCGTCGGTGGCACAACCGTCACAGGCGGTGGTACAACCGTCACAGGCGGCGGTACAACAATCACCGGCGGTGGGACAAGCAATACCGGTGCGAGACTACCCGCTCCCAAAATGGACGACTGCCCGCCGCCACCACAGGCGGCCATCAGGCCCGTCATGCCCACGGCCGTGAGCCACGACAGCCCTCTTGAAATACCCTTGATTTGATTCATTTGCCGACCCCTTGAGTTGATGCAAAACCTTTAGGAAGCTCAGGGCAGACATTGGCCGACCCTGGCACTTGTGTTTTGCACAACCGCCGATGTGGCGTGCATTACGGGCTGGAGTATGGACAGGCAACCCGTCCGGGTCTGTACGCCAGCGAACATAGAAAATGCCGCAGACAGAGGTTCACCCTGCAGTGCGAAATGCTGGATCATCAAAGAAATGAGGAAGGCGTGCCCTGACGAACCAACGCGTGCATGGCGCTTATGGCAGCTTGACGGTGGCGCTGGCGTGCAAGCAGATGGCCGCAGCGGCGGCCACGTTGAGCGACTCTTCGCCGCCGGGCTGGGCAATGCGCACATGCTGGCTGGCCAGAGCTTCCAGCTCGGAGCAAACGCCCTGCCCTTCATGTCCCATGGCCCAGGCGCAGGGCATGGGCAGGGCTTTTTTAAGCAACGATTGGTGCAGAAAATCGCCCCGGTGGGAGCTGGTCACCAAGAGCGGCACGCTGAGTTGCTGCACCTGCTGCAAATCTGCCCCTTCGATCAGTTGCAAGCCCCAGTGCGCACCCATGCCGGCGCGCAAGACCTTCGGGCTCCACAGCGCCGCCGTGCCTTTGAGGGCGATGATCTGCTTGAAGCCAAAGGCCGAGGCGCTGCGCAAAATCGCCCCCACGTTGCCCGCGTCTTGCACTCGATCCAGCACCACGCTGGCCGCGCCCGGCTGCAATTGGGGGGCGGCAGGCAAGTCAAACACAAAACCCATGCGTGCGGGCGACTCCAGCGCGCTGAGCGTGTCATACAGTGCGTCTGAAAATACTACATTTTTTATAGCTGCTTGCGCATATTCTACAAGGGCTAGAGGCCAATTTGACTCTGAAAATATACCGATGCTCGGGCGCACGCCACGCGCCAACGCCGCGCGCACCAGGTGGTCACCCTCGGCCCAGAAACGGCCCTGTTTGCGGTAATCTGTGTTGCCGGTGGCGAGACGGCGCAAATCTTTCAGCAGCGGGTTGTCGCGCGAAGTGATGTGCAAAGGCAAGGTCATGACAGGCTCCACCCGAACCGTGCGCAAGGCCGGGCAAGCGTGTGCTGGCGATTCATGCCGTCCCCTCGCGCCCCAGCACCTCGGCCACGGGGGCAAAGGTTTTGCGGTGCTGCGGGCAGGCACCGTGCGCCTGCAGTGCCGCCAGATGTTGCGCGGTGCCATAGCCCTTGTGCTGGGCAAAGCCGTAAGCTGGGTAAAGCGCGTCGAGTTCTTCACAACCCCGATCCCGCGTGACCTTGGCCAAAATGGAGGCGGCTGAAATAGCGGCGATCAGCGCATCCCCTTTGACGATGGCTTCACAGCGCATCGGCAACACCGGCAGGCGATTGCCGTCCACCAACACCAGTTTGGGCGGCAGCCGCAAGCCCAGCACGGCGCGGCGCATGGCCAGCAGTGTGGCTTGCAAAATGTTGAGCGTCTCAATTTCCTCCACGCTGGCCTGCGCCACCGCAAAACACAAGGCCTTGGCGCGAATCTCGTCAAACAGGCGTTCACGCTTGGCGGCGCTGAGTTGTTTGGAATCGTTCAACCCGGCAATCGGATGCAAGTCGTCCAGAATCACCGCAGCCGCCACCACGGGCCCGGCCAGCGGCCCACGCCCGGCTTCATCGACGCCGGCGATCAGCCCATCCACGCCGTACTGCAGGGCCAATTGCATCATCTGACGCTGCGCCTGCCGCAACTTTCGCGCCGGTGGCACGCGGGAGCGCAACAGGCGTTCATTGGGCTGGACAGGTGTCAGCAGGTCAGGCTTGGAGGACTCGGGCGATGGCATGGGCAGCAAGTTGGGGCGTGTCGCGCAACAGCTCGGTGTGCAGCGCAGTAAAACGTTGTTCAAGAGCCGCGATTGTCTCAGGCTGCGCGCTGGCCGCGTCAAGCCAGCGCAAGACTTCCGCAGCCAAGGCTTGCGGTGTGGCGGCCTCCTGCAACAGCTCGGGCACGACAAATTCACCGCACAGGATGTTGGGCAGCCCGACCCAGGGTTGCAAGCGCTTGGCACCCATCAGCCGCCACGACAGCGCGCCCATGCGGTAGGCAATGACCATCGGCCGCTTGAACAGGGCCGCTTCCAGCGTGGCGGTGCCACTGGCGATCAGCGTCACGTCACAAGCGGCCAGCGCGGCGTGCGACTGACCGTCAAGCACCAGCACCGACTTGCCCAAGCCACTGGCTTGCGCCGCCGCCATGATCGTCTGTTTCAACAAAGGCACCGCAGGTACTATAAATTGTGTAGCTGGTTGCGCTTGTTTTATAAGGGCTGCAGCCTGAAAGAACGCAGAAGCCAAGTGCTTGACTTCGGAAGCCCGACTGCCCGGCAGGGTTGCCACCACTGGTGCGTCCGGCGGCAAGCCCAGCTGGACTCTGGCCTGGGCACGATCGACCTGCATCGGGATCACTTGCGCCAGCGGATGCCCAACATAGGTGGCGGCAATGCCGTGCTGCGCCAACAAGGCGGGCTCAAACGGAAAGATGCACAGCACATGGTCCACACTGCGTTTGATTTTTTCCAGCCGCTCGGGCCGCCAAGCCCAGACCGAGGGGCAGACAAAGTGCACGGTCTTGATGCCCCGCCCTTTGAGCGTGGCTTCCAGGTCAAGGTTGAAGTCCGGCGCGTCGACACCAATGAAGACATCCGGCGGGTTGGCCAATAGCCGGGCTTTGAACTGGTTGCGGATGCCGATAATCTCGCGGTAGCGCAGCAACACGTCCCAGCCGAAGCCATGCACGCTGAGCTTGTCGTGCGGCCACCAGGCTTCAAAACCACGCCGGGCCATCTGCGGGCCACCGATGCCAAAGCTGCTGAGTTCTGGCCAGCGCGCTTTCATGCCGTCCAGCAGAAGTCCGGCTAGCAAATCGCCCGAGGTTTCGCCGGCGACCAAGGCCGCTTTGAGTGGGTTGGTGGGCATGTTCAGCGGCGGAATTAAAAAAACATCCAATGGCTTGCTGAGGCCGCAGTATGTGTAGCAGCCGGTAGCCTTCCGAATGGTTTGCGTAACGACTCCCGGCTCGTTGAGGTCGTAGGCAGCGCAGCAGCCAGCGGGGCATCCCCCCTCATACTGGGGTACCAGAAATCGGGGGGCTGCCCCGCTGGCTGCTACGCCGATGCGGCTGGTGGAACACCCAAAGCTTTTGGAGTCCGAAAACCATCGACTTTTGGCTCTCGGCGGCTGATTCCCCGCTACCGCCTAGCGCGGCAGGGCTTGCGGGTGACCGCCGATTTCTGGTACCCCAGCATGAGGCGGGCGCCCGCAAGCCCTGCCGCGCGGGTTCAACGTGGGACTGCACCGCACCAATCGACATGATCAGAAGCTCAACGAACAATCCCGCGTTGCGGCGAGGTCTGATCCAAAAAAGAGAGCATCATCTGCACGTCCGGTGCGCACTCAGGGCAATTTTTATCCAAAGTAGCGATACATTCCCGCGCTGCCTGCAAAGTCAGATCATCACGGTAGAGCGCCTTGTGCATGGCTTTGACGGCACTGATGCGCTCAGCAGAAAAACCGCGCCGACGCAGGCCCTCAAAGTTCATCGAACGCGCCGCCGCTGGCTGGCCTTGGCACATGACAAACGGCGGCAAGTCAGCAAACAGCAGCGTACACATCGCCGTCATGCTGTGCGCGCCAATCTTGACAAACTGGTGCACCACGGTAAAACCGCCAAAAATGGCCCAGTCGCCCACATGCACATGGCCGGCCAACTGCGTGTTGTTGGCAAAAATGGTGTGGTTGCCCACCTGGCAATCGTGGGCAATGTGGCAATAGGCCATGACCCAGTTGTCATCACCCACCCGGGTTACGCCCACGTCACCGGGCGAGCCGATGTTGAAGGTGCAAAACTCGCGGATGGTGTTGCGGTTGCCAATGACCAGCTCGCACGGCTCACCCGCGTATTTTTTGTCTTGAGGAATGGCACCCAGCGAGGCGAACTGGAAAATCCGGTTATCGCAGCCAATGGTGGTGTGGCCTTCAATCAGCACATGCGGGCCGACCGTGGTGCCAGCACCAATTTTGACGTGCGGCCCGATGATGCTGTAGGCACCTACGGTGACAGTGCTGTCCAATTCGGCGGCGGGATCCACCAGAGCGGTGGTGTGGATGGCAGTCACGGGAGCGTCCTTAGGCAATCTTGCGAATGGCACAGGTGAGTTCGGCTTCTACGGCCAGCTCACCGTCCACCAGCGCTTTGGCCTGGAACTTGAAAATGCCCGCCTTCATGCGCAACAGCGCCACTTCCAGAATCAACTGGTCACCGGGCTCCACCGGGCGTTTGAAGCGCACGCCTTCCATGCCGGCAAAGTAGTACACCGTGTCGTCGGTGGCGGCCGAGTCCATGGCATCAAAAGCCAACAATGCGGCGGCCTGGGCCAGGGCCTCGAGCATCAACACGCCTGGCATCACCGGGCGGTAAGGAAAATGGCCTTGAAAAAAGGGCTCATTGATGGTGACGTTTTTCAGTGCCTTGATGGTCTTGCCCTTGTCAATCTCCAGCACGCGGTCAACCAGCAAAAAAGGGTACCGGTGCGGCAGTTTGGTGAGAATTCTGTGGATGTCCATGGATTTTTTTCCTTTGTTTTAGTTGGAGGGTGCGCCAAGCGCGAGTTGTTTGACCTTCATTTCCAACGCCCGGATGCGTTCGCGCAGCACAGCCAGATGCTTGACCGAAGCGGCGTTCTTTTCCCACGTGGCGTTGTCGTCGATGGGAAACATGCCGGTGTAATGGCCGGGCTTGAGAATGGAACGGGTGGCCACCGAGGCGGCTGAGATGTTGACCCCATCAGCCAAGGTCAAATGCCCCAGCACCACCGCGCCGCCGCCCACGGTGCAATGCGCACCAATGGTGGCGCTACCGGCCACCCCGGCGCAACCGGCCATGGCGGTGTGCGCACCGACGTGCACGTTGTGGCCGATCTGGATCAGGTTGTCGAGCTTGACACCGTTTTCGATCACCGTGTCTTGCAGCGCGCCGCGGTCAATGCAGGTGTTGGCACCGATTTCAACATCGTCGCCAATGCGCACATTGCCAAGTTGCTCGATCTTTTCCCAAGCCCTGCCGTTGGGCGCAAAGCCAAAACCATCGGCGCCGATCACTACACCGGGATGCAGGATGCAGCGTGCACCCACACTACAACCCTCACCCACAGTCACACGCGACTTGAGCACGGTATCGGCGCCGATCGAAGCGTTGGCTTCAATGACACTTAGCGCACCAATACGCGCACTCGGATGCACCATGGCTTGCGGGTCGATCACAGCCGACGGATGAATACGTGGCGCGGCGGCGTACGGCAAACTTCGCTTCCAGAGCTGGGTGACACGGGCGTAGTACAGATAGGGGTTGTCGGTGACGATGCAGTCACCGCGCGCCCGAGCAACGTCCTGCACCTGCGAGCTGACGATCACACAACCCGCTTTGGACGCCGCCAGTTGCTGCTGGTATTTGGGTTGACTGAGAAAGCTCAGCTGCGTGGCCTGCGCCGACCCCAGCGGCGCCAGACCGTCAATCAGGCGCTCTGCATCGCCGTAAAGTTCACCCCCGAGCGACGCGACAATGGTCCCAACACGCAACGCCACCCGTGGCCCACCTTTCGCCGCAGGCTATTTGCCCGCGGGCAAGTTGAGCGCCTTGATGACCTTGTCGGTCACGTCATGCTTGGGGTTGACGTAGACCGCGTCCTGAAAAATGATGTCGTATTGCTCGGCCACCGCGATGTCTTTGATGGCCTTGTTGGCGCGCTGGATGACTTGCTGCAACTCTTCATTTTTGCGTGCGTTCAGGTCTTCCTGGAACTCGCGGCGCTTTCTCTGGAAGTCGCGATCCTGCTCGACAAGCTGTTTCTGGCGGCTGGCGCGCTGGGCCTCTGGCAAGGTGGGGGAATCGCGTTCCAATTTATCGGCCGATGACTTGATGCTCGCCCCAAGGTCGGCGAGTTCTTTCTCACGCTTGGAAAATTCCTGTTCGAGCTTGGTCTGCGCCGCCTTGGCCACGGCCGCTTCTTTCAGGACACGGTCGGTGCTGACAAAACCAATCTTGACCTCTTGCGCCGACACAGTGGCCAAGGAAAAACTGCAAAGGACGGTCGCGACGGCCCGGAGAAACAAGGTATTCATCAGAAACTGGTCCCAATTTGAAACTGCATGTTCTGGATTCTATCGTTATCAGACTTTTTGATCGGCTTGGCAAACGCCAGCCGTAAAGGTCCTACGGGTGAAATCCAGCTGAGGCCAACACCAACAGATGAACGCAGGTTATTGGCGTCGGCATTGATCGCAAGACCCTGGTCGGGTCCTCTCACCAGCCCAAAATCCCAAAAACTAAACAGGCGCAAGGTGCGGTCGTTACCAACGCCGGGAAACGGCGCCAGCAATTCAAAGTTGACGTTGAGCTTGCTGGTGCCGCCTACCGATGCGCCCGAAATATCCCTTGGCCCCAAACTCCCCTGCTCGAATCCACGCACCGAACCCAAGCCACCACCATAAAAATTCTTGAACACCGGGTAAGGTCGACCACCGGGAGTCAGTCCCACTCCGAGCTCGGCATTGGCAGCCAGGGTGTACTTTTTACTTAAAGCAACGTAACGCTGATACAAAAACGTCGAACGAATATAGCGGACATCGCCGACGAAAGACCACTCTGCGTTGATTCGTTGCAATTTACCCGTGGTGGGGACCAGCGCACTGTCTCGATTGTCGCGCGCCCATCCCAATGTGAAAGGCACAGCCAAACTGGATAAGCCGAATTGGTCGATGTAGTTCTGATAGGAAATAGGTAATAACGTGCCGGGGTCTATGGTTGTTTTTTCAAGGCCCGCACCAAAAAATACAGTATCAGTTTCAGTGAAGGGTACGCCAAAGCGCAGACTGGCACCCGAAGTAATCAGCTTATAAAAATTCGGATCCTGGAACGGACTGCTGGTTCTGTGAAATATGTCTATTGTTCTGGAGACACCGTCTTCGGTGAAATAAGGATCGGTGGTGTTGACCACCAGCACCCGGTTGAATTTACTGGTATTGATTTCAAGGCCGAGCGAATTACCCGAGCCAAAGGCGTTCTCCTGCCTCAACCCAAATGACAGCCCCAAACCATCACCACTGGAAAAACCAGCACCCAAACTCACGCTGCCAGTGGGCTTCTCAGCCACGTTGAACGTCAGGTCGACCTGATCGGGTGCGCCAGGGACCTCTTGAGTCTCTACTGAAACTTCTGAGAAATAGCCCAAGCGGTCAACCCGGTCACGCGAGCGGCGGATTTTTTCACCGTCGTACCAGGACGACTCCAGTTGACGGAACTCGCGGCGCACCACCACGTCACGGGTGCGGGTGTTTCCGGCCACGTTAATCTTGCGCACGTAAGCCCGGCGCGATGGATTGGCTTGCAGCGTGATAACCACACGGTTACTGACGCGGTCGACCTCGGGCACCGCCTCGACACGCGCAAACGCGTAACCGAAATTGCCAAAGTAGTCGGTAAAGGCCTTGCTGGTTTTGGCGACTTCATCGGCGTTGTAGGCCTGGCCTGGGCGAATTGTGACCAGCGTTTTGAACTCATCGTCTTTGCCCAGATAGTTGCCCGCCAGCTTGACACCGCGGACAATGAAGCGCTCGCCCTCGGTGACGTTGATGGTGATGCCAATGTCAGTCTTGTTCGGGTCCATCGCCACCTGGGTTGAGTCAACCTTGAACTCAAGATAGCCCCGTGTCAGGTAGTACGAGCGCAGGGTTTCGATGTCGGCGTTGAGCTTGGCGCGCGAGTAGCGGTTGGACTTGGTGTACCAGCTCATCCAGCCACCGGTGTCCAGGTCAAACAGGTCACGCAAAGTCGACTCGCTGAACGCTTTATTGCCGACGATGCGGATGTCGCTGATCTTGGCCGGCTCGCCTTCGGTCACAGTGAATGTCAAATTGACGCGGTTGCGCTCGATCGGGGTGACAGTGGTCACTACCTGCGCCGCATACAGGCTGCGGTTGATGTACTGGCGCTTGAGCTCTTGCTCGGCACGGTCCAGTTGCGCCTTGTCAAAAGGGCGACCGTCGGACAAGCCGATATCACGCAGTGACTTGCCCAGCACCTCTTTGTCAAACTCTTTGGTGCCCACAAATTCAACGTTGGCGATGGTGGGACGTTCTTCGACGACCACCACCAACACGTCACCGTTGACCTCGATGCGCACATCCTTGAACAGCCCCAGTGCAAACAGCGCGCGAATCGATGCCGCGGCTTTTTCATCGTTATAAACATCACCCACCTGCACCGGAATCGACACAAACACTGTCCCCGGCTCAACCCGTTGCAGGCCCTCAATGCGGATATCACGCACGGTAAACGGATCAACCGCCCAAGCCGACTGCGCAGCCACGAGCAAGGCAGTCAGCGCGGTCAGCGCGCTGAGACGACAACGAGTGAAATTCATAGTGATCTTAAAAATAAAGAGGATATCAAGCCGTCGGCTCTAACTGAACAGGCGGCTGATATCGTTGAAAAGCGCAATAGACATCATGACCATCAACACGGCGATGCCCCCTTGCTGCAGACGCTCCATCCATTGGTCTGACACCGGCCGCCCGGTGATCGCTTCCCAAAGATAATACATCAGGTGCCCACCGTCGAGCACCGGCACCGGCAGCAGATTGAGCACCCCCAGGCTGACGCTGACCAGCGCCAGAAAAACGAGGTACTGCGTCAACCCTTGACCCGCCGACTTGCCGGCAAACTCGGCAATTGTCAACGGGCCGCTGATATTCTTGACCGATGCCTCGCCCACCAGCATGCGCCCCATCATGGTCAGGGTCAGCGTCGACATATCCCAGGTTTGGCGCAGGCCACGGGCCACGCCATCGACCACACCGTAGCGCACCAGCGTCATCGCCGGTGGCGCGCCAATATAAGCGCCAACACGGCCGACCGCCTCAGCCCCATCCTGGGCCAGCGCCGGCAGGACGTCAATATCACGCGCTTGCTCCTGTCGCACGATGTGCCAGCGTTGCAACTGCACCTTGCCGTCGCGCACCGAATATCGGATCAGCTGACGCAAATGCTGACCGTCAACCACCCGCTGGCCGTCGACCGTCAGCACCTCGTCACCCTCTTCAAGCCCGGCGCGGGCGGCGGCGCCGTCGGCCAGAATCTGCCCCATGACCGGCTGCGAAAAAGGTGCAGCAATACCAATCCGGTTAAACAGCCGTGCGTCGATTTCTGACGTTTGAAGCCGTGAAATTGGCAACGCAAGCAGCTGCGACCCGCCATTCGGGCTGGCCACCTCAAGCGCGATGTCTTGCGCCTTGAGTGCGGCGCGGGTGAGTTGCCAACGCACATCGTGAAATGAGAGCACCGGTGCCAAATCGTCCGCTGAAACACCCATGCGTAGCACCCGCTCCCCGCCCACCAATCCGGCCTGGGCCGCCAGGGAACTCGCGCTGGGTTGACTCAAGATGGGGTCAGGCAGTTCGACACCGATCCAGTTGACGCCGCTGTACAACGCCAGCGCCAAGACCAAATTAGCCATCGGTCCGGCAGCAACAATCGCCGCCCGGCGGCCCAATGTCTGGGTATTGAACGCCAAATGCCGCTCCGTCGGGTCCACCGGTCCTTCGCGTTCGTCGAGCATCTTGACAAAACCACCAAGCGGGATCATGGCAATGACAAACTCGGTGGCGTCAGGCCTGGCTTGTCGCCGCCACAGGGGTTTGCCAAAACCGATTGAGAAGCGCAGCACCTTGACGCCACACGCCAACGCCATACGGTAATGGCCGTACTCGTGGATGGCAATCAGCAGAGCAATGGCAACAATGAACGCGGGCAGGGTCAGCATGGCGAGTGAATTTACCGCGAATCAGCGCCGCATGCTGCGCACCGACTGCTTGGCAGCAGCACGTGACTGGGCATCAAGCGCCAGCAAATCTTCCAGCGACCCAGGCGCAGCTGGTTGCACGGCCGACAACGTGGTCAGGTTGACGGTGTGGATCTGGTCAAAACGAATCTCCCCCGCCAGAAACGCCGCAACTGCCACCTCATTGGCCGCGTTAAGCACTGCGGTACTGCCCGGGGCGGCTCGCAACACTTGCCAGGCCAGTTGCAACCCGGGAAAGCGCCGGGCGTGACCATTAGAGACGATCGATTCAAACGTCATGTCGGCCATGTCACCGAAATTAAGTGCGCTGGCCCCAGAGGCGACCCGGTCCGGCCAAGCCAGGCCGTAGGCAATGGGCACCTTCATGTCAGGCGTGCCCAATTGAGCGATGACCGAATGGTCGCGATACTGCACCATCGAATGGATCACGCTTTGGGGATGGATGACCACCTCGATATTGTCGGGCGACACACCGAACAGATAGCGCGCCTCGATCACCTCCAGCGCCTTGTTCATCACGGTGGCCGAATCAACCGATATCTTGCGCCCCATGACCCAATTGGGGTGGGCACATGCCTGATCAGGCGTGATATCGCCAAAGGTTGCCGGATCGCGCCGACGAAACGGGCCGCCCGAGGCGGTCAGGATGATTTTGTCGACCTGCTCGGACCAGCACGCCGGGTCGTCGGGCAGCGACTGAAATACCGCCGAGTGTTCGCTGTCAATCGGCAACAGCTTGGCGCCACCCTCGGCAACCGTCTTCAAAAAGAATTCAGCACCGACCACCAGCGCTTCTTTGTTGGCCAACAACAGGCGCTTACCAGCGCGCGCAGCCGCCAGGCAGGACGCCAACCCGGCGGCGCCGACAATGGCTGCCATGACACTGTCCACCCGTTCGTGTGACGCTATTTCTTCAATAGCTTTCGGCCCGGAAAGAACCTGGGTTTGGAGATCATTTTCCTTGCATTTTTGGGCCAACAAGGCAGCATGGGGAGCGCTGACCATGACGGCAAACGACGGCCTGAATTGGGCACATTGCGCCAGCATTTTGTCCACCTGCGTTGACGCAGCCAAGGCAAAAACCTCAAAGCGCTGCGGATGCAGCGCGATCACTTCCAGCGTACTTGCACCAATAGACCCGGTCGACCCCAGAATGGCGACCCGTTGCTTTTTCAATTCCAACTGCTCTGCCATAAGCGCCTTCAAAAAGAAACCAACATCATCGCCAGCGGCAGCGCGGGCAACAACGCGTCGACGCGGTCGAGCACGCCACCGTGGCCAGGCAACAAACCGCTGCTGTCTTTGATACCCGCGCTGCGCTTGACCAACGATTCAAACAAATCACCAACGACACTCATCGCGGCCATGAAAAGACAAGCCAGCATCAAAAAGGCCAGGCCACGCCCAGCAAGCCGGGTGTACAGGCTGGGGCCGTCCACACCAGAGATCGCATCAGCGTAGCGCCAAACCATGGCCAGCAACACCACACCGGCCATACCGCCAAACACACCTTCCCAGCTTTTGCCCGGGCTGATCGACGCCGCCAACTTGCGGTGAATAAAGCGCCCACCGAAGACGCGACCGGCAAAATACGCGCCAATGTCGGCCATCCAGACCAGCGCCAGCACCGACAATAAAAAATTCACACCCAACAGGCGCGCCTGGGCGACTGCCAGCCAGGTCAAACACAAGGCGACCAAGCCCAACGCCAGGCGCACCGCCTTTGCATGTTCAGCCCACGCTGTCACCCCAGCACGCAGAACCCATGCGCCAAGCAACACCCAGGCGGCACCGGTGAACAGCCACAGCCGCGGCAGCGGTTGCTGGAGCCATCCAGCGCGCCAAACACCCACGCAAAGCAGCGCACACCCCAGCCCAGCAAGCCACGTGAGTACAGTACCTGCGCCGTTCATGCGCACCCACTCCCAAGCCCCGGCAACGATAAAAACCAAGGTAATCAGGAAAAAGGGCTCAGGCTGCGGGTAAAAAAGTGCTGGCAACAAGATCGCCAGCAGCACCAGCGCCGTGATAACCCGTTGTTTGAGCATGGACAACAAGTGCTTGGGTTGGCTCAGGACGACGCGGCCTGAACCTGCGCCGAGGTCTGGCCAAAGCGCCGTTCGCGCTGGTTGAACGAGGCAATGGCCAGGTCGAGCGCCGCCTCGTCAAAGTCCGGCCACAGAATGTCACTGAATAAAAATTCGGCGTAGGCCGACTGCCAGAGCAGAAAATTGCTGATGCGCTGTTCACCCCCAGTACGGATAACCAGGTCGGGATCGCTCACATGCGCCAGCGCCATGGTTTGACTGAAGTTATCCTCGGTCAGCTCACGCCCTTGGCGCAACAGCACTTGCGCAGCCTGGACGATGTCCCAGCGGCCACCATAATTGAAACAAACATTGAGAATCAAGCGGGAATTGTCGGCGGTCGCCGCCTGCGCCTCTTCCATGTGTTGTAACACACGCGCCGACAAGCCTTGCCGGTCGCCAACAAATCGCAGTTGCACGCCATCGGCCTTCAACTGCTTCACCTCACGCGATAGCGCCAAGGCGAACAGGTCCATCAGTCCGGAGACCTCGTCGGAGGGTCGTTTCCAGTTTTCTGAAGAAAAGGCGAACACCGTCAACACCCGTACACCTCTGGCGTCACACGCCCGGGCACAGCGCTTGAGCGATTCAACACCCTGCTTGTGGCCGGCAATGCGCGGTAAAAAACGTTTGCTCGCCCAACGCCCGTTACCATCCATGACGATGGCAATATGCTGGGGGACTTTTTGCGCTGTCATGGCCGGTTAAACCGCCATGATGTCTTGTTCCTTGGCAGCGACCAACTGGTCAACAGCGGCGATGTGTTTGTCGGTCACTTTTTGAATATCGGCCTCGCAACGCTTTTGTTCGTCCTCGGAAGCCAATTTGTCCTTGACCAGCTTTTTGACGGCCTCGTTGGCATCACGGCGCAGGCTGCGCACCGCGATCTTCGCGGTCTCACCCTCAGCGCGCACGACCTTGGTGAGTTCCTTGCGTCGCTCTTCGGACATGGCCGGCATCGGCACGCGAATCAAATCACCCATGGATGACGGATTGAGACCCAGATCGCTGTCGCGAATGGCTTTCTCGATCTTGGCACCCATGCCTTTTTCCCACGGCTGGACGCTGACCGTACGCGCGTCAAGCAGGGATACGTTGGCCACCTGGCTGATAGGCACCATTGAGCCGTAGTAATCGACGTGCACGGTATCCAGGATCGCCGGGTTGGCACGGCCGGTACGAATTTTGGTCAAATTGTGTTGAAACGCCGCGATGGATTGGTCCATCTTCGCTTCAGCGGTGCTTTTGACGTCAGCTATCGGCATAGTTTTATCACTCCAATTTCGTTTACGACACTTATTTTGACACGCTCAGGCGTACACCAACGTGCCTTCGTCCTTGCCCATGACAACCCGCTTGAGTGCGCCGTGCTTGACAATGGAAAACACCTTGATTGGCAACTTCTGGTCGCGGCATAAGGCAAAGGCAGTAGCGTCCATGATGCCCAGGTTTTGCGAGATTGCATCGTCAAAGGACAGCTTGCTGTAGCGCGTGGCCTTGGGGTCTTTTTTGGGATCGGCGGTGTAGACGCCGTCAACCTTGGTCGCCTTAAGCACAATCTGCGCGCCAATTTCAGAGCCGCGCAGCGCCGCCGCCGTGTCGGTAGTGAAAAACGGATTGCCGGTGCCAGCAGCAAAAATCACAACCTTGCCTTCTTCAAGGTACTGCAAGGCTTTGGGACGGATGTAGGGCTCGACCACCTGCTCGATGGCGATGGCCGACATCACGCGCGCCGTCAGGCCGGCCTTGTCCATGGTGTCACCGAGTGCCAAGGCGTTCATCACCGTGGCCAACATGCCCATGTAATCGGCGGTGGCCCGGTCCATCCCGACAGAGCCACCGGCGACACCCCGAAAAATGTTGCCACCACCAATAACCACGGCCACCTGCACGCCCAGCTTGGTAACCTCGGCCACCTCTCCGACCATGCGCACGATGGTGTCACGGTTGATGCCAAAGGCGTCGTCGCCCATTAGCGCCTCACCCGAGAGTTTCAGCAAAATTCTCCGGTAAGCAGGTTTGGCAGCGGGCATGAAAGTCTCCTGAAAGAGTGCAATGAAACAGCGGTGGCCTGAAGATCAGGCAGCTTGCTTTGCTGCGGCAACTTGCGCAGCCACTTCGGCTGCAAAATCGTCGGTCTTTTTTTCAATGCCTTCCCCCACCACGTACAAGGTAAACGACTTGATCGAGGTCGCTGCAGCCTTGAGCATTTGCTCCACGCTTTGTTTGTCGTTTTTGACAAAAGGCTGGTTCAGCATGGACACTTCCTTGAGGAATTTTTGCACCCCGCCGTCAATACGCTTGGCCACGATTTCAGCCGATTGGACGGGCTTGCCAGCGGCTGTTGCCACTGCAGCGTCCTCAGCCGCCTTGGCCGCAGCCACCGAGCGCTCGCGCGCCACCAATTCGGCCGGAACGTCCTGACTGGACAGAGCCACAGGTTTCATCGCCGCGACATGCATCGCCACGTCTTTGGCAGCGGTCTCATTGCCTTCGTATTCGACGACCACACCGATGCGGGTGCCATGCAGGTAAGACGCCAGTTGGCTGCTGCCATCAAAACGCTTGAAGCGACGAAAAGACATGTTTTCGCCAATCTTGCCAATCAGCCCTTTGCGCACGTCTTCCAGGGTGGGACCGAAGCCTTCCTGCTCATAGGCACACGCTTCCAGCGCCGCCAGATCAGCCGGGTTGTATTTGGCAACGGCTTGAGCGGCAGCTTTGGCCAGTGCCAGGAAACTGTCGTTCTTGGTAACGAAATCGGTCTCGCAATTGACTTCCAGCAGCGCGCCGACCACGCCGTCCACCCCGTAAGCCACCACACCCTCAGCGGTAATGCGGCTCGACGCCTTGCCCGCCTTGCTGCCCAGACGGACACGCAAAATTTCTTCTGCCTTGGCCATATCGCCGTCGGCCTCAGTCAGCGCACGCTTGCATTCCATCATTGGAGCGTCGGTCTTGCCACGCAGTTCAGCCACCATGCTTGCGGTAATTACAGCCATTTGTTTCTCCAAAAATCAGTTCAGTTACTAATAAAGATCAAGTCAAAAAAAAGGGGCAACAAAGCCCCCTTGATTGGGGTCGGCCACAGACTCAGGCAGCGGCCTCGTCCACTTCCACAAATTCGTCAGAACTCTCGGTGGCCACCGCTTTGACGACATCGTCAACCGCATTGGCGCGGCCTTCAATGATGGCGTCAGCGATACCGCGAGCGTACAAGGTCACCGCCTTGGAAGAGTCGTCGTTGCCCGGAATGACATAGTCGATGCCTTCGGGCGAATGGTTGGTGTCCACCACAGCGACTAGCGGAATGCCCAGCTTGCGGGCTTCGGCAATGGCGATTTTGTGGTAGCCCACGTCAATAACGAAAATCGCATCAGGCAGCGTGGTCATATCTTGAATGCCACCAATGTCTTTTTCCAGCTTTTCAAGTTCGCGGGCAAACATCAGCTGTTCTTTCTTGCTCATGGCATCCAGACCGGCTTCTTGCTGAATCTTCATGTCCTTGAGACGCTTGATCGACGTTTTGACGGTTTTGAAATTGGTCAACATGCCACCGAGCCAGCGCTGGTCAACGTACGGCACACCGGCACGCTGTGCTTCAGCAGCAACGGTTTCACGCGCCTGGCGTTTGGTACCAACCATCAGCACCGTACCACGTTTGGCGGCAATCTGGCGCACAAACTTGGCGGCTTCCTGAAACATCGGCAAGGATTTTTCAAGATTGACGATATGGATTTTGTTGCGATGACCAAAAATGAAAGGGGCCATCTTGGGGTTCCAGAAGCGGGTTTGGTGGCCGAAATGGACACCAGCTTCCAGCATGTCGCGCATGGTTACTGCCATAAATTACTCCGAAGGTTAAGTCTTAAATCCAGTTTGTTTTGCAATATGAGTCGGTGTTTATACCGAACAAAATTACAACACCTTGGTGAAACTGGTTTGCGATTTGCTCATGACGCCATGAGCATTTCCAGTTTAAGAAATGCTGCACTGCGCAAAGCGTTGTGATTGTAGCAGTTCACTGCGACTCGGCCGACACCAGTGTGCGGTTCGAACCGCTACCCCAGCACGTCCACTCTCAAGTTTCTTTCATCATCCGGGGCGCCGGCTTGGATTCATGAAAGTTAGTCGAGATATAGTAGACCTAACATGAAAGTGAAATTTTGGGGTGTTCGGGGTTCAATTGCTTCGCCTGGTCCTTCGACCGTGCGTTATGGTGGGAACACGACCTGTATCGAGGTGCGTACTGACAACAACGAGTTGATCATTCTGGACGCGGGCACGGGCATCTTCCCGCTCTCCCAATCATTGCTGGGCGAGTTGCCTCTGACGGCCAACGTGCTGATCACACACTCCCACTGGGATCACATCCAGGGTTTGCCTTTTTTCATTCCAAACTTCATTCCTGGCAACACCTTGCGGCTGCATGGCGCATTTGATCCAGTGTCGGGCAAGGGCATCGAACAAGTCATGTCGGTGCAGCTGCAATACAGCTATTTCCCGGTTCGTGAGGCGGAGATGAAGGCGCGCATTGACTACGTTACGCTGACGCCTGATAAAAGCATCCAGATTGGCTCAGCAACGGTGACGCCATTCATGATGAACCATCCGGTCATCGATTTTGGTTACCGCATCGAGGCCAACGGAAAGTCTGTGTTCTTTACCGGTGACCACGAGCCGCCACTCAATATCTATCAGCCAGATGACGCCGGATTCAACGAGTACCAGAACTTCATCGACGCCAAATCGCAGGATATCTTGCGCGCGATGGCCGACGTGGACGTGTTGATCGCCGACAGTTCATACACCAGCGCCGAATACCCCAGCAAGCGTGGGTGGGGGCACGGCACGTTTCACACAAGCATCCAGTACGCCAAGCAGGCGGGTGTAAAAAACCTGTTCTGCACGCACCATGAACCCACGCGCAGTGACGACGCCCTCGAAGCCATCTTTGCCCAGGTGCTGCAGGACCATCCGCGGCAACACGGTGACCCAGTCTACCGGTTGGCCAAAGAGGGTGAAAGCTTCGAGTTTTAATCCGTGCAGAAGATCACGTCGGGCCAGGTCCGTGCCTTGTACAGCGTCGCTCAGACACGGCAGTTGGAGAATTTGGCCTCGCTGCAACTGCCCGCCCACGCCTTGATGGAGCGCGCTGGTCTGGCGGTGGCAAAGTTGGCACTGGCGCTGGCCCCGCATGCCCAGCGAATCTGGATTGCCTGCGGCCCCGGCAACAACGGCGGCGACGGCCTGGAGGCGGCCAGGCACTTGCAACGTTGGGGCAAACAACCGATCGTCAGCTGGCTTGGCGAGCTAGACCGCGCGCCGACAGATACGTTGATCGCCTACCGGCAGCTCGAACATCAAGGCGTCACGGTCTACAACGACCCACCGTTGCGGGTCGATCTAGGCATTGACGCCCTGCTCGGCATTGGTGGCCATTTGCGCGCGCCCACAGACCGGCTGGCTTTTTTTATGAATTGCTTGAATGACAGTGCTGCAACGGTGCTGTCGGTCGACGTACCTAGCGGGCTCGATGCGGACACCGGCTGTGTCTCAGCCTTGCACGTGCGGGCCGATCACACGCTAAGTTTGCTGACTCTCAAGCCAGGGCTGTTCACCGCCAGCGGACGCGATGCAGCGGGAACGATATGGTGTGACTCGTTGGCTGTTGACCCCGATGAACACGGGCAACACCTTCCCGCCGCCCAACTTCTGGCGCGGTCGACGCCAGCGGCGCGGCCGCACGCGTCGCACAAAGGCAGCTATGGCGACGTTGCCATCGTGGGTGGCGCATCGGGCATGGTGGGCGCAGCGCTGCTGTCTGCGCGGGCGGCGCTCCACGCTGGCGCCGGTCGGGTTTTTGTGGGTTTGCTTGACCAATGTGCCATGGCGGTGGATCCACTGCAACCGGAAATCATGTTCCGTACCGCTGAAACACTCTCGCTGGCAAACATGGTGACGGTGTTTGGCTGTGGCGGCGGAGTGATTGACGAGGACTGTCTAAAAAGGGTTTTATCTTCTGAATCACCCGTCGTTATTGATGCAGATGCTATCAATAAAATTTCTTCCGAGCCTCGGTTTCAGGTTTTGCTGACACACCGTACAACCCGAGGCGCGGCAACGGTGCTAACGCCCCATCCACTCGAAGCGGCGCGCTTGCTGGGGCTGGGTGCCGCGCAGGTGCAGGCCAACCGTCTGGAAGCAGCACAGGCTTTAAGTGAGCGCTACGCCTGCACCGTCGCGCTCAAGGGTTCGGGCACGATTGTTTCTGCACCGGGCCGTAACAGCGGCGTCAATCCAACCGGTAACGCGGCTCTGGCGACAGCGGGCACCGGCGATGTGCTGGCGGGCATGATCGGTGCAAATCTGGCACAGGGATTGGAGGCTTTTGAAGCGACCTGCCAGGCTGTTTACCGTCACGGCGAATTGGCCGACACCTGGCATGGCAATGCGCCACTGACGGCGAGCAAACTCGCCAGCTTACCGGCTAGCCGCGTCCAACAAAAGGCATCTTGGTCGCCATCACCGTGTGGAACATGACGTTGGCCTGCAGCGGCAAATTGGCCATGTAAAGTACCGATTGACCCACAATCGACACATCCATCAAAGGCTCCACCGCGGTCTCACCATTGGCCTGCAAGACGCCGCTGGCCATGCGCTGCGTCATCTCCGTGGCCGCGTTGCCAATGTCGATTTGACCCACCGCAATGTCATATTTGCGCCCATCGAGAGAGGCAGTTTTGGTCAACCCAGTCACAGCGTGCTTGGTCGCCGTGTAGGCAATCGAATTCGGTCGTGGCGCACTGGCCGAAATTGAGCCGTTGTTGATGATGCGGCCGCCGTGTGGGTTTTGTGATTTCATCACCCGAAAAGCCTGCCGCAAACACAAAAACATGCCCGTCAGGTTGACGTCGACCACGTTTTGCCACTGTTGCAGCGTCAAGTCTTCAAGCGGAACTGCTGGCGCACCGACGCCGGCATTGTTGAACAGCACATCAACCCGGCCAAATTGCCGCTGGGCAGCATCGAACAACGCAGCAACAGAGACTTCCTGCGCAACGTCTGTGGGCACAACCAAAGCCCGCTGCGTCATCACGGCCAGTGCCGCCACATCTTCCAGCGGTTGCGCACGTCGACCGGCCAGGACAACGCTGTAACCGTCCCGTAGCAAAGCCAAGGCGACGGCTTTGCCGATGCCAGTACCGGCGCCGGTCACGATGGCAACTTTTGTAGCATCTTTCATTGACTCTTTCTCAATCGCATGGGTTCTAGGCCTATTTGGATCTGCGTCTGGACTTGCGGCCAGCGTCCTTGCTTTGGGCAGCTGATGGCCGGGTCGCAGGCGAGAGCCCGTGTGGCACCGATGGCTTGGACCGCCCGGGCAAATCGCCCTTGCCACGCTTGCCTTTACCGTAAAAACTGTCTTCAGGCTCTGGTTCAAACAGACCTGCTGGCCCAGCATCGGGGGCGCGTGACAGCGATGCACCCCCTTCATCCACCAACCTGAAATCAATGCGGCGGCCGTCCAGATCAACCCGACTGACCTGCACACGGACCCGACTGCCCAGCGCGTATCGAATGCCGGTGCGCTCGCCGCGCAATTCTTGCCGTACTTCGTCAAAGCGGAAATATTCACCGCCGAGTTCGGTGATGTGCACCAAGCCCTCAACATACATGGCATCTAGCGTGATGAACAAGCCAAAGCTGGTGACGGAGCTGACGACACCAGCGTATTCCTCGCCCAGATGTTCGCGCATGTACTTGCACTTGAGCCAGGCCTCAACATCGCGGCTGGCTTCATCGGCCCGACGTTCATTGGCGCTGCAATGCAGGCCCGCTGCTTGCCAGGCTTGCATTTCGGCACTGAGCTTGCGTGGCTTTTGCTCCGGTTCTCTGACCCGTGAGGCCACATTTTTTTCAAGGCGTTTGGACAACTTGGCGTGCGCTTCGCCTGGTATCGGCAGCACCGGCAATTGGTACTTGGCTTTCGCCAGAATCGCCTTGATCACCCGATGCACCAGCAGATCAGGGTAGCGCCGGATCGGACTGGTGAAGTGGGTATAGGCGTCAAATGCCAAACCAAAATGGCCGCTGTTGATCGGCGTGTAAATCGCCTGCTGCATTGAGCGCAACAGCATGGAATGAATCTGCGCCGCATCGGGCCGATCTTTGGTGGCGTTGGCAATAGCCTGAAACTCCCCTGGCGACGGATCGTCGCTAATGGTCAGGCCAACGCCTG
>Ga0210024_1001533_pt1 | contig 20929 bp, 25 predicted proteins | sample CryGeymeta201525_FD_183988 | JGI IMG/M metagenome (GOLD analysis project Ga0210024, IMG submission 183988) | Groundwater microbial communities from Crystal Geyser aquifers in Utah, USA - Crystal Geyser metaG 2015-25 (SPAdes) (version 2) | ecosystem: Environmental > Aquatic > Deep subsurface >...
TTTCGCGGCGCGCGGCTCAGCGCGCTGGCGCTCACCCGCCAGTGCGCGCCGAAAACGGTGGTGCTGGCGCCCCGGATCGCACCCCGGGTCGCCGCGCAGGCGCAAGCCGGCGCCGCAGCGGGCCCTTGCCTGTTGCTCGACCGCGCGAGGATTGCGGCGCGCGGCGCGCTGGCGCTCAGCGGCAAGGGAGACAGACTTGTGGTCGAGGACGCGACAGCCGGGCGCGCTGCGCGCCTGTGGCGGGGGGCGGGCGCCGTTTCGGGCGCGGGCGAGTGATCACCCACAGGGCGCTGTTCGGCGCGGCGCCGCCCGCGCCCTGCCGATCCGCCGCCCGACAGATCCGGCGCAGGTGAACCCAGCACGCTCCAGCCCGGCGCCCGAAACAACCCGGCGCCGCCAGACGTTCGCGGGCTTCACGCAACCTGCCCGCCATGCACACACGCAACGCATCTGAAACCTTGCGGCGCGGGCGTCAGTAGGTGCGCACCAACCCCACCAGACGGCCCTGTATCCGCACCTGATCCGCGCCGAGGATCCGCGTCTCATAGGCCGGATTCGCCGCCTCCAGCGCCACCCGCCCGCCCTTCTGATGGCGCAGGCGCTTGAGCGTCGCCTCGTGATCCTCGATCAGCGCAACCACGATGTCGCCGCTGTCGGCGACATCCTGACGGCGGATCACCACCAGATCGCCGTCGAGAATCCCGGCGTCAACCATCGAGTCGCCGCGCACCTCCAGCGCGAAATGCTCCGCGCCCGGCGACAGCATGTCGGCGGGCACGCCGAGGCGGCGGTCGCTGCTCTGCAACGCCTCGATGGGCGCGCCCGCCGCGATCCGCCCGACCAGCGGCACGCTGCGCGACGCGCTGTCGGGCCGCGGCGCAGGGCTGGTCGCGCCGCGCGCATCGGCCCGCGCCGCGCCGCCGCCGCCCTGCACCACGGTCGGGGTGAAGGCCCGGCGCGGCTGCTCCATGTTCTCGGGCAGCTTGATCACTTCGATGGCGCGGGCGCGGTGCGCGAGGCGGTGGATGAACCCCCGCTCCTCCAGCGCCGTGATCAGCCGATGGATGCCGGACTTGGAGCGCAGATCCAGCGCCTCCTTCATCTCATCGAACGACGGCGACACGCCGTCGCGCTGGGTGCGCGCATGAATGAAGCGCAAAAGCTCATATTGCTTGCGGGTCAGCATGTGCGGACACCCTTTCCGGCTGACGGTTAATCACGACTCCGTTCTAGAATCGTTCGCTCTTTGTGTCAAGACGTTCCGCGCAGGCGGATGATCTCCACCATGGCGCCCGCCTGCGCGGGCGGCGCGTGGGGCGGCTGGATCAGCAGCGCGTCGGCCTGCGCCATCAGCGATTGCGCCGAACTGTCCTGATCGGCGAAGGGCGTCACGCCCTCCGGCCCCAGCGCGGCGCGCATATAGTGTTCGCGCGGCCCCCCCGCCGCCATATCCTGAGCAAGCCGCGCCTGCGCGCGCGGCAGCGGCCCGGCGGGCAGCCCCAGCATCGCGTCGAGCGCGGGGCGCAGGAAGACATGGGCGCAGACCATGGCCGAGACCGGATTGCCCGGCAGACCGACCAGCGGCGCCGCCCCGACGCGCCCCGCCATCAGCGGCTTTCCCGGCCGGATCGCGACGCGATAGAAGTCGAGCGCGTCGGCCACATGGCGCACGAGGTCGTAGTCGCCGACCGAAGCGCCGCCCAGCGTCACGATCAGATCGGCGCCCGCCGCCGCGTCGAGCGCCGCGCGCAGGCTCTCGACGCTGTCGCGCGCGATGGGCGTCAGGCGCGGCGCCGCGCCGTGCTGCGCCAGCAGCGCCGCCAAGCCGTAACCGCTTGAGGCGACGATCTGATCCGGCCCGGGCGTCTCGCCCGGCTCAACCAGCTCGTCGCCGGTGGGGATCAGCGCCACCACCGGGCGGCGGCGCACCGTCAGCGACGCGGCGTTCATCGCCGCCGCCAGCGCGATGTCGGCGGGGCTGAGGCGGCGCGGCGCGGCGATCTGCGCGCCGGCCGCGAAGTCGAACCCGCGCGGGCGCACCCACGCCCCCGCCGCAGGCGCTTCGCGCACCCGCAGCGCGTCGCCGTCGCGGTCGGCGTCCTCCTGGATCAGCACCGCGTCGGCGCCCTGCGGCATCGGCGCGCCGGTGAAGATGCGCACCGCTTCGCCCCCGCCCACGCGCCCCACCCACGCCCGCCCCGCAGGCGCTTCGCCGATCACCCGCAGCACGCCGCCCGGCGTCGCATCCGCCGCGCGCAGCGCATAGCCGTCCATGGCGGAGGCGGCGAACGGCGGCTGGTCGCGGGTGGCGACAACCGGCTCGGCCAGCACGCGGCCGCCCGCCTCGGCCAGCGCGACGCGCTCCACGCCCACGGGCCGCATCAGCGCCAGCACCCGCGCCAGCGCCTCGGCCACGCTCAGCATCACGGCGCCTCGAAGCGGCCCGTGCGCCCGCCGTCCTTGAACGCCAGCCGGATGTCGGTCAGCCGCATCCCCTTGTCCGCCGCCTTGAGCATGTCATAGACCGTCAGCGCCGCGACCGAGACCGCCGTCAGCGCCTCCATCTCGACCCCGGTCTTGCCGGTGACGCTGACCGTCGCCTCGATCTCGACGCCCGTCTCGGTCGTGTTCAGCGCCACCGCGACCCGCGTCAGCGCCAGCGGGTGGCACAAGGGGATCAGGTCGGCGGTGCGCTTGGCGGCCATGATCCCCGCCAGCCGCGCCACCGCCAGCACGTCGCCCTTGCTCGCCCGCCCCTCGCGCACCAGCGCCAGCGTCTCTGGCGCCATCAGCACCACGCCGCGCGCGACGGCGGTGCGCGCGGTCACGTCCTTGGCCGAGACATCGACCATATGCGCGTCGCCCTTGGCGTCGAAGTGGGTGAGCGGGGTCATGCGGTGGCCTCTTGCGCAAACCATGGGTCCGCCAGCAGCGCCCGCGTCGCCGCCGCCACATCGGCCTGCCGCATCAGGCTCTCGCCGATGAGAAAGCTGCGCGCGCCGACGTGCGCCATGCGGGCGAGGTCGGCGGGCGCGGCGAGGCCCGACTCCGCCACCAGCAGCGCGGCCTCCGGCGCCAGCGGCGCGAGGCGCTCGGTCACGGCGAGGTCGGTGGCGAAGGTGCGCAGGTTGCGGTTGTTGACGCCGATCAGGCTGGCGCCAAGGCGGGCGGCGCGCGCCATCTCGGCCGCGTCATGCGTCTCCCACAGCGCGTCCATGCCCCAATGGCGCGCGGCGTCGGCCAGCTCAGCGGCCTGCGCGTCGTCCACGGCGGCGAGGATGATCAGGATGCAGTCGGCCCCCCAGGCGCGCGCCTCGGCCACCTGATAGGGGTCGAACAGAAAGTCCTTGCGCAGCGCAGGCAGGGCGCAGGCGGCGCGCGCCCAGACCAGGTATTCCGGCGCGCCCTGAAAGCTGGGGCCGTCGGTCAGCACGCTGAGACACGTCGCGCCGCCCTGCGCATAGGCGCGCGCGAGCGCTGCGGGGTCGAAGTCGGCGCGGATCAGCCCCTTGGAGGGGCTGGCCTTCTTGATCTCGGCGATCAGGCCGTAGCCCTGCGCCTGCGCCGCGCGCAAGGCGGCGGCGAACGGGCGCACCGGCTGCGCCGCGCGCGCCTCCGCCTCGATCCGCGCCAAGGGGCGGGCGGCCTTCGCGCTGGCGATCTCGGCGCGCTTGTAGGTCTCGATGCGTTTGAGAATATCGGTCATGGCGACCGTTCTACCGGGGCCTGCGCGCAGTGCAAAGGGGGCGCAGCGCAAAGGGGGCGCAGCAACGGAAAAGGGCCGCCCTGCGGCGGCCCTTCCCGTGATTTCACGAAACGTCCGGTCTGGCTCGACCGGGCCGACGCGCGATCAGAGATGGAAAGAAGGCTGCTCCCAACCGGTCTCACCACGCGCATTCCAAGCCGGACGCTGCGAAGTCACTGACATTGGACCACCTCCTTTCCGTTGTTGAACCGATGCGAGAATCATGGCGCAGATGCTGCGGGCGATCAAGCCAAACCTGCGCGCCCGCTCAGGCTTTTTGCGCGAACATCCCCACCGCCGCGCGATACGGCCCCAGCGCCGCCAGCGCGATCGCCATCTTCACCGCGAAGTCGCCCAGCGCCAGGCTCATCCAGAACGGCGCCGCAGGCCCCACGCCCAGCAGCGGCGCCGCCGTCAGCGCCCAGTCCTCGTTCGGCCCCAGAAACGCGGCCCAGGCCGAGAACGCCAGCGTGAAGAACAGCGCGGTGTCGAGCATCGAGCCGAGCGTGGAGGAGACCAGCGGCGCCCGCCACCACGCGCCCGCCCGCAGCCGGTCGAACACCGCCACGTCGAGCATCTGCGCCGACAGGAACGCCGCGCCCGACGCCATGGCGATGCGCGGGCTGGCCAGCGCCACCGACAGCGCCACCGCCAGCGCGAAGCCGACATAGACCACGCGCCGCGCCGCCTTTGGCCCGAAGCGGCGGTTGGTGAGGTCGGTGGCGAGGAACGCGAACGGATAGGTGAACGCGCCCCAGGTCAGGAAATCGCCGACCGGGTATTGCACCAGAATATTGGAGGCGGTCACCAGAACCGCCATCGCCAGCACGCCCCACATCACGCCGCGCGTCGCGGTCATGCCAGATCCTCCCTGTTCAGCAATCCGTGCCCGATCAGCGCCGCCTGCAGCCCCTCGGCGTGTTCGAACACATGGCCATGCCAGCCGCGCGCCTCAGCCGCCGCGACGTTCTCCGGCCGGTCGTCGGCGAAGAACAGCGTGCGCGGCGCGGCGCCGGTGCGCGCCTCAAGCTCGGCGTAGATCTCCGGCTCGGGCTTGTTGCGCTTCACATGCGCCGAGACCACGCAGACGTCGAAATCGTCGAGAAACGGATAGCGCGCGCGCGCGATCTCGAAGGTCTCGGCGGCGAAGTTGGTCAGGCCATAGACCGGCACGCCGCGCGCCTTCAGCGCCTTGAGACACGCCACGCTGCCCTCGATCGCCGGGCCGATCATCTGCGGCCAGTCCGCCCACCACGCCAGAATCAGATCGGCGTGGGCGGGGTGGCGCGCGGCGTGGTCGGCCACGCCCTGCGGCATCGGCGCGCCCCGGTCGAAGGCGGCGTTCCACTCGGGCGGGCATATGTCGCGGAAAAACCGCGCGCGCTGTTCCGCATCGGGGATCAGCCGGGCATAGACGCGCTCCGGGCTCCAGTGCAGCAGCACTTCGCCGATATCGAACACCACCGCTTCGGGCGCAGCCTTGGAACCCATCAACCTCTCCTCCCGCATGGCCGGAGCCATGGCGCCGATGCGCGCGCGACGCAAGCGCCGCGCTGGCGCGCGCACGGGGCGCGCACGGGGCGCGCACGGGGCGCGCACGGGGCGCGCGGACAAAGCCGCGTCCCCTCTCCCCCGCCTTCGGGGGAGAGGGTCGGCGCAAGGGGGCCTAGGGCGCCGCCCCGGCCTCGGCCCTTGCGCACTCACCAGCCCAGCGCGGCGGCGATCAGCGCCGCAAGGCAGGCGTAGCCGCGCGCGTTCATGTGGAACCGGTCACCCGCCAGCATCGCGGCCAGCGTCCGCGCGTCCCACGCCGCCATCGCCGCATGGCGCGGAAGCAGCGCGACGGCGTTGCGCGCCGCGCCCTCGGCCACCAGCGCGACAAAGCGGGCGTGGCGCGCGGGGTCGGGCGGGTCAGGGTAAGCCTGCTGATCCACCAGCAGCGCCGCCGCGCCCGCCGCGCGGATCGCCGCCACGCCCTCGTCCAGCGTCGCGGCGAAGGCCTGCGGCGTCACGGCCGGATCGCGCGCGTCGTTCATGCCCAGTTGCCAGATCACCAGATCATAGCGCCCCGCCGCCAGCAGCGCGCGCAGCCGCGTCAGCGCCCCCGCCGCCCGCTCCCCGCCGCGCCCGGCGTTCTCGACCCGCGCGCCGGTCAGCGCCGCCAGCCGCGACGGATAATCCTCGCCCCGCAGGGCGCCGTAACCGGCGGTGGAGGACGACCCGATCGCCAGCACGACGGCGCCGGGCGCCAGCCTCGGCGCGTGAGCGACCGCAGGGGCCGTCTGCCCCGGCGGACAGGCCGACAGATCGGCGCCGAACGCCATCCCCGCCCAGAGCGCCAGCACCGCCGCAAGCCGCCACGCCATCGCCCCGCCCCCTTTCCGCCGCATTCGACGGAGCCTCGCCGCGACCGCGCGCGCAGGCAAGCCGGATGCGCGCGCCGCGCGTATCGGCGGCGCGGATTTCACGCTATCGTCATCGCATTGAGCGACTTCTTCCGCGTCTTGACGGGATCAGAGAGTGAATTGCTACGCCAACTGCTGGCGCAAATCGGCAAGTCCCGCTCTCGCCCGGCGCAGGCTGTCGCTGCGCAGCGCCGCATCGGCGGGAGACCAATCCTCGCGCACAAAGGCGATCAGCGTCTCGGCGTAGTCTGCGCCCTGCCTGCGCCCGCTCTCGGGACGCGGCGGCACGCCGTTGCGCACAAGGCTGCTGCGCGATTTTCTGGCGGCGGCGATAATCGCCGCCTTGGGGTCGGCGCAGGCGTCAGGTTCGGCGGGTAGCGCGGAGGGTGAAACCTTCAGGGCCTCGGCCAGACGCTCCCGATCGGCAATCAGCCAGCTATCCGCCGCCCTGACGGCGATGCGCAGCACAAGGCCCGGTTGCGCAGCGGGCAGCAACTGCGCCCGCAGCGCCCCGGCGCAGGGCGCATCGTCGTCGAGGTCGCGCAGCACGAAGAACGCCGCGCCATGGGCGGCGCCCGCCGCCCAGCAGTGCAGGCGCTCCGTCATCCGGTCCTTGCCGGTGTTGCGCCCCTCGCCCCAGACAACTGGCCCGATCGGCAATCCCGCCTCAATCAGAAGACGGCGCATGATCGCCAGATCGACCGCGCCTTCGCCCGCCAGACGCACGTCCATCCGCTAGGTCCAGTCACGCGCGAATAGCGGCAGTTCTTCGGGCGCCGGCGGCCTGCTGAGCGGTAGCAGGGCTTCAGGCAGCGAGATGCCCTGCTCCATCATCGCGCGGATGTCGGCGTGCTGCGCGGGTTGCAGGATCGTCGTCCCGTTGTCGCCGGGGGTCAGCACAAACACCTCGTCAAGCCCGATGCCGGGGTCGGACAGCAGGTCCGCCGAATGGGTGGTGATCAGGCTCTGGCGCCCGCCCCTGCGCGTGGCGGCGCGGATCACCGCTGCGAGTTTCTCCACCACCGCAGAGTGCAAGGAAAGTTCCGGCTCCTCCAGCAGCAGCGGACCGCCCTTCTCCATCAGCGCCCAGACCAGCCCCAGCAGGCGCAGCGTGCCGTCGGAGAACTGGTCCTCGCGCTGCCATGCGCCATACGGCCGCCAATGGCGATACTTGGCCTTGAGATGCGGAACACCGTCGCTGTCGATGTCGAGTTGAAGCTCATCGAGTTGCGGCACGGCGATGCGCAAGGCGCCGTTCATGCGCTTCAGCCGCGCGTCGCGTGTCTTTTTTGTGGTTTCACCGATGCGCGCCAGCAAGCGCCCGCCGAACGGATCGTCCGGTTCGGGTTGAAAGCGCCCCGGCGCACGGATGATCTGCGGCACGGCGTGCAGATAGCTGACCGAGCGCAGGAAGTCCGCGATGTCGCGGAAGGCCTTGTTGGCGCTGATCTGCTCCAGATGCGTTTCGCTCAGACGCTCTGGATCAGCCTTGTCGTTGTCATCGGGGCGTTCGAGGAGCGGATGTTCCACACCTTCGGAGACCATTGTCACGCTCTCGCGCGTGATTACCGGTTGATCATCCCTGCCATGCTTTAAGGCGAGACCATAGCGCCACTGCGCCCCGTCATCATCGCCGATCTCGACCTCGATGGCGATGTCGGGCGTGCGCCGCGCCGCAAGACAGCGCAGCCCCCTCACCCCGCCGCGCCGCGCCACCGCCGATTGCAGACCGCCGCCCTGCGTCGCGGCGACATCGCGCAGAAAGCGCAGCGCGTCGAGCAGGTTCGACTTGCCCGAGGCGTTCGGCCCGATGAAAAACGCGCGGGCGCGCAGCGGGATGTCGATGCTCTGGAAATTCTTCCAGTTCTCCAGTTTCAGCCGCGTGATCCGCATCGGGGGTCTCCTTCGCGGGCGATCATAGGGGGTCCACGGCGCGTGGGGCAATCGCGCCGCCCCCCGTCACACCGTCAGCAGCCCCCGCACCGTCTCGGCCTCGCGCCGCAACGCCGCCGCGTCGCCCGACCAGGCGACGCGGCCGTTCTCCAGCGCCACATGGCGCTCGGCCAGCCGCGCCAGCGCGTCGAGGTTCTTGTCCACCACGATCAGCGCCATGCCCTCGGCCTTCACCGCCGCCAGACAGGCCCAGATCTCGGCGCGGATCACCGGGGCCAGCCCCTCGGTGGCCTCGTCAAGCAACAGCAGGCGCGGGTTGGTGGCCAGCGCGCGGGCGATGGCCAGCATCTGCTGCTCGCCGCCCGACAGCCGCCCGCCGCCCTGCGCGCGCCGCTCCGCCAGCCGGGGAAACAGCGCGTAGAGGCGGGCCAGGGTCCAGGGGCCGGGGCGGGCGGCGGCCAGCAGGTTCTCCTCCACGCTGAGCGCGCCGAAGATGCGGCGGCCCTCCGGCGACAGGCCGATCCCCAGCCGCGCGGCGCGGTGCGGGGCCAGCGCGTCGAGCGCCGCGCCGCCAAAGCGCACCGCGCCGCCGGTGCGCCGGACCATCCCCAGGATCGCGCCGAGCGTGGTGGTCTTGCCCATGCCGTTGCGCCCCATCAGCGCCAGCGCCTCGCCCGCCGCCAGCTCAAGGTCGATCCCGTGCAGGATGTCGGCCCCGCCATAGCCCGCGCGCAACCCCGAGACCTGCAACAGCATCAGCCGTCCTCGCCCAGATAGGCGGCGCGCACCGCCGGGTCGGCGCGGATCGCCTCGGGCGCGCCGGTGGCGATCACCCGCCCCGCGACCAGCACCGACACCCGGTCGGCCAAGGCGAACACCGCGCCCATGTCATGCTCGACCAGCAGCATCGCCACCGTGCCGCGCAGGGCCTGCAGCGTTTCGGTCAGCCGATGCGTCTCGCTGCGGCCGACGCCCGCCATCGGTTCATCCAGCAGCAGCAGGCGCGGCCGCCCGGCCAGCGCCATCGCCAGCTCCAGCGCGCGCCGCTCGCCATGCGACAGCGCGCGGGCGCGCATGTCGCCGCGTCCCGCCAGGCCCACCTGCGCCAGCGCGGCCTCCGCCGCCGCGTTCAGCGCCCGGTCGCGCGCCACCGCGCCGAAGGGGTTGAGCGGACGGCGCGCAAACGCCTGCGCCGCCAGCGCCGCGTTCTCACGCGCCGTCATGTCCAGAAACGTCGCCGAGATCTGGAACGTGCGCGCCAGCCCGGCGCGGGCGCGGGCGTGCGCCGGCGCGCGGGTCACGTCGCGCCCCATGAGCCGTATCGCGCCCGCGTCCGGCGTCAGCGCGCCCGCGATCTGCGCGATCAGCGTGGTTTTTCCGGCGCCATTGGGGCCGATCAGCGCGTGGACCTCGCCGGGCGCCACGGTCAGCGACACGCCGTCGGTGGCCGCCAGCGCGCCGAACCGCTTGCGCAAGCCCTCGACCGCCAGAACGCTCATCGCCGGAGCCGCGCCAGCGCCCCAGTCAGCGTCCCCGCAAGCCCGTCGCGCGCGAACAGCGCCACGGCCAGCACGATGAGGCCCATGGCGATGCGCCAGTGCTGGGTCCAGCCCGCCAGAACCTCCTCCAGCGCCACCACGACCAGCGCGCCGAACCCCGCGCCGCCGAGGCTTGCGGCGCCGCCCAGCACCACCATCACGATCAGCTCGCCCGAGCGGTGCCAGCTCATATAGGCCGGGCTGACGTATTCGGCGTGGTTGGCCAGCAGCGCCCCCGCCAGCCCGCCCAGCGCGCCGCTGAGCGCATAGGCCGCCAGCTGCGCGCGCCGCACGTCAAAGCCCAGCGCCGCCATCCGTCCGGGGTTCTGCCGCGCGCCGTCGATCACGCGGCCAAAGCGCGACGCGCCCAGCGCGCGCAACAGCGCCCATGTCGCTGCGGCGGCGCCAAGGCAGGCATAGTAGAGCGGCCAGCGCCCCTCGATCCAGCCGAAGCCGCCGAGGGTTGAGCGCGTCCACAGCGTCATGCCGTCGTCGCCGCCATAGGCCGACAGCGCGGTGACGGCGAAATACGCCATCTGCCCGAACGCCAGCGTGATCATGATGAAATGCACGCCGCGCGTGCGCAGCGCCGCCAGCCCGGTCAGCGCCGCGAAGCCGCCCGCCGCCAGCATCGCCAGCGGAAAGGCGACCAGCGCATCCTCGACGCCGTTGGCGTAGGCGACGCCCACCGCGTAGGCGCCGATCCCCATGAACGCCGCGAAGCCGAAGCACACCAGCCCGCCGCGCCCCAGCACGAACTGCAACGCCATCGCGGCGATCGCGAAGATCAGCGCCCGGCTGAGCGTGACCACCCAGAACCCCGCGTCCAAGCCCTCCAGCACCGGCGGCGCCGCCGCCAGCGCCAGCAGCACGGCGGCGGCCCTCACCCCGCCCTCGCCGGAAACAGCCCCTGCGGACGGGCGAACAGAACGGCGGCCATCAGCACATAGACCAGCATCGAGGCGACGGCGGGCCCGGCGTCGTTGGCGGCGGCGGGCGACAGGAACAGCCGCGCGACATCGGTGCTGAGGCTGCGGCCCAGCGTGTCCACCAGCCCCACCATGAGCGCGGCGATGAACGCGCCCCGGATCGAGCCGACGCCGCCGATCACGATCACCACGAAGGCCAGGATCAGCACGCCGTCGCCCATGTCCGGCTCCACCGCCAGCACCGGCGCCGCCATCACGCCCGCGAACCCCGCCAGCATCGCGCCGAGGCCGAACACGGCGCGAAACAGCCGCGCGACATCCACCCCCAGCGCGCCGATCATCGCGGCGTCGTCGGCGCCCGCGCGCACCTGCATCCCCAGCCGCGTGCGCGCGACCATGAGCCACAGGCCCAGCGCCGCCGCCAGCCCCGCCGCGATGATCGCCAGCCGCCAGACCGGATAGTTCAGCCCCGCCATCAGCGGCACGGCGCCCGACAGAATCTCGGGGCGCGGCAGGCTGAGCGGCGAGGGGCCGAACAGGGCGCGCGCGCCCTCGGTCAGGATCAGGATGACCCCGAAGGTCGCCAGCACCTGATCGAGATGCGGGCGGTCATAAAGGCGTCGCCAGACCAGCGCCTCCAGAACCAGCCCCAGCGCCAGCGCCGCCAGCAGCGCCAGCGCCAGCGCCGCGCCGAAATGCCCGGTGTGGCCGTAGAAGAACACCGCCAGATAGGCGCCGGTCATGTATTGCGCGCCGTGGGCGAGGTTGATGAAGTCCATCACCCCGAACACCAGCGTCAGCCCGGCGGCGATCAGGAACAGCAAAAGCCCCAGTTGCAGGCCGTTGAGGGCCTGCACCGCCAGCAGCGTCAGCGACATGAAGCGCTACATCTTGCACGCGGCGGCGTAGGCGTCGGCGTGATCCTCGAAGATCGTGGCGACCTTGCGCATCACATAGGCGTCGCCCTGCTTCACCGCCTGCGCCAGATAATAGTCCTGCACGGGAAAGTTGTTGGCGCCGAAGCGGAAATCGCCGCGCGTGGTCGGGATCGCCACCGCCTTCAGCGCCGCCGACAAGGCGTCCGCCTCCGCCCCGCCCGCCGCCGTCAGCGCCGCGTCGAGGATCAGCGCGGTGTCATAACCCTGCGACGCATAAAGCGAGGGCGCCGCGCCATAGGCCGCCTCATACCCTTTCACGAAGGCCGCGTTGATCGGATTGTCGAGGTCGCGCGTCCACTGCGTTCCGCCATACAGGCCCAGCGCCGCGTCCTTTGTCGCGGGCAGCGTGGTCTCGTCCACGGTGAAGGCCGACAGGAACGGCAAACCGACGCCCGCCTGATCGTATTGCCGCACCAGGTTGACCCCCATGCCGCCGGGCATGAAGGCGTAAACCGCATCGGGCTTCGCCGCCGCGATGCGCGCCAGTTCGGCGGAGAAGTCGAGCTGGCCGAGCTGGGTGAAGATCTCGTCCACCACTTCGCCGTTGAAATAGCGCTTCACCCCGGCCATCGCGTCCTTGCCGGCCTGATAGTTGGGCGCCATCAGGATGATGCGCTTGTAGCCCTGATTGGCGGCGTGCTGGCCCAGCACCTCGTGGTTGCTGTCGTTCTGCCAGGCGGTGTTGAAGTAATGCGGATGACAGCCCTTGCCCGCCAGCGGCGCGGGGCCTGCGTTGGGGCTGACCAGCACCACGCCCGCCTCGATCACCGGTTTGAACACCGCCATCATCACGTTGGAAAACACCGTGCCCACCACGATGTCGGCGCCGTCGCGCTCGACCAGCGCCTTGGCCTTGCCGACCGCGACATCGGGCTTCAGCTCATCGTCCACCACGATCAGATTGACGTCGAAGCCGCCCAGCTTGCCGCCCTTCTCCGCCAGCGCCAGTTCAAAGCCGTTGCGGATGTGCTGGCCCAGCGCGGCGGGCGGGCCGGAGAGCGTCAGCAGCATCCCGATGTCGAGCGTCTCGGCCTGCGCGGCGGTTGCGGCGCAAAGTCCCGCAGCCAGCGCCAGCGATTTCATCGCGGTCATGGAAAGCTTCCCCTGTCGGCGCGCGCCTCGATCGGGCGCGCTTGCGCGACGCAGGGTATGGGGCGGCGCGCGCCGCCGCAAGCGCGGCGCGCGCCGCCGGGCGCGAAGGCGGCGTCAGACGCGCCGCTCGACCATCATCTGCTTGATCTCGGCGATCGCCTTGGCCGGGTTCAGGCCCTTGGGGCAGGTCTTGGTGCAGTTCATGATGGTGTGGCAGCGGTAGAGCTTGAACGGATCCTCCAGCGCGTCGAGCCGCTCGCCGGTGGCCTCGTCGCGGCTGTCCACCAGCCAGCGCCGGGCGTGCAGCAGGGCGGCGGGTCCGAGGTAGCGGTCGCCGTTCCACCAGTAGCTGGGGCAGGAGGTGGAGCAGCAGGCGCACATCACGCACTCATAAAGCCCGTCGAGCTTCTTGCGGTCCTCGACCGACTGGCGCCATTCGGTTCCCGGCGTCGCGGTCTTGGTCTCCAGCCACGGCTGGACCGAGGCGTGCTGGGCGTAGAAATGCGTCAGATCGGGCACCAGATCCTTGATCACCGGCATGTGCGGCAACGGATAGATCTTCACGTCGCCCTTGATCTCGTCGATGCCCTTCAGGCAGGCGAGCGTGTTCAGCCCGTCGATGTTCATCGCGCAGGAGCCGCAGATCCCCTCACGGCAGGAGCGGCGGAAGGTCAGCGTCGGGTCGATCTCGTTCTTGATCTTGATGATCGCGTCCAGAACCATCGGCCCGCACTGCGCCAGATCGACGTAATAGGTGTCCACGCGCGGGTTGTCGCCGGTCTCGGGATCCCATCGATAGATGCGGAACGCGCGCGCGTCCTTGGCGCCCTCCGGCTTTGGCCAGGTCTTGCCGGTGACGATGCGGGAGTTCTTGGGAAGGGTGAATTCAACCATGGCTCAGCTCTCCGCCTCCGGGCGTGTTTCGTTCGTGTGGATCACAGCCGACTGCATCACGTCCAGCCGCTGCTCCAGCCCTTCGATCTTGACGTGGAGCACCGCAAGCTCCTCGCGCAGCGCGCGCAGGTGTTCGAGGATCTGGAACTCGATGTCGGGATACGCAGGCATCAATAGACCCGCTTTTTCGGCGCGATCTTCGCGAGTTCGATGCCGTTTGACAGCGGCTGCGTGTGCACCGGGCGGTCGCCCAGCGTGACGTGGCCGGTCTCGGCGATCCACGCCAGCGAGTGCTTGCGCCATTCCGCGTCGTTGCGGTCGGGAAAATCCTCGCGCGCGTGCGCGCCCCGGCTCTCGGTGCGCGCCTCGGCGGCGTGGACGGTGGCGATGGCGTTGGCGATCAGGTTCTCGTACTCCAGCGTCTCCATCAGGTCGGAGTTCCAGATCAGCGAGCGGTCGGTCACCTTGATGTCGGCGCCCTCCTGCCAGATGGCGCTGATCCGGCGACAGCCCGACTGCAGCGACTCCGCTGTGCGGAACACCGCCGCGTCCTCCTGCATCGCGTGCTGCATCTTGTCGCGAAGCTGCGCGGTCGGCGCGCCGCCGTTCGCGTGGCGCAGCCGGTCGAAGCGCGTCATCGCCTTGTCGAGCGCGTTGGCGTCGAGATCGGGCGCCGATGCCCCCTTCTCCACCACCTGACCGGCGCGGATCGAAGCGGCGCGGCCCAGCACCACCAGGTCGATCAGCGAGTTGGCGCCGAGGCGGTTGGCGCCGTGCAGGCTGGCGCAGGCCGCCTCGCCCACCGCCATCAGGCCGGGCACGGTGGCGTCGGGGTCGTCCTCGGTGGGGCGGATCACCTCGCCCCAATAGTTCGTCGGGATGCCGCCCATGTTGTAGTGCACCGTCGGCAGCACCGGGATCGGCGCCTTGGTGACATCGACGCCGGCGAACACCCGCGCGCTCTCGGAGATGCCGGGCAGACGCTCATGCAGCATCTCGGGCGGCAGGTGGTTGAGGTGCAGGTGGATGTGGTCCTTCTTCGGCCCCACGCCGCGCCCTTCGCGAATCTCGATGGTCATGCAGCGGCTGACCACGTCGCGCGACGCCAGATCCTTGAAGGTCGGCGCATAGCGCTCCATGAACCGCTCGCCCTCGGAGTTGGTCAGATAGCCGCCCTCGCCGCGCGCGCCCTCGGTGATCAGGCAGCCCGCGCCGTAGATGCCGGTGGGGTGAAACTGCACGAACTCCATGTCCTGCAACGGCAATCCGGCGCGCGACACCAACCCGCCGCCGTCGCCGGTACAGGTGTGCGCCGAGGTGGCGGAGAAATAGGCGCGGCCGTAGCCGCCGGTCGCCAGCACCACCATCTTGGCGCGGAAGCGGTGGATCTTGCCGCTCTCCAGATCCCACGTCACCAGACCGGTGCAGCGGCCGTCGTCGCTCATGATCAGGTCGGTGGCGAAGTGCTCGATGAAAAACTCGGCGCCCTGCTTCAGCGACTGGCCGTAGAGGGTGTGCAGCATGGCGTGGCCGGTGCGGTCGGCGGCGGCGCAGACGCGCTGAACCGGCACGCCCTCGCCGTATTCGGTGGTGTGGCCGCCGAACGGACGCTGATAGATGCGCCCGTCCTCGGTGCGCGAGAACGGCACGCCATAGTGCTCAAGCTCATAGACCGCCTTGGGCGCCTCGCGCGCGACATACTCCATGGTGTCGGTGTCGCCGAGCCAGTCCGAGCCCTTCACGGTGTCGAACATGTGCCACTGCCACGAGTCCGGCCCCATGTTGCCCAGGCTGGCCGCGATGCCGCCCTGCGCCGCGACCGTGTGGCTGCGGGTCGGGAACACCTTGGTCACGCAAGCCGTGCGCAGCCCCTGCTCCGCCATGCCCAGCGTCGCGCGCAGGCCCGAGCCGCCCGCGCCGACAACCACCACGTCATAGGCGTGATCTTCGTAATCGTATGAAGCCATTGTTCCCGTTCCCGTTCAGGCGCCGAGCGCGATTTTCGCGACGCCGAACACGCCCGCCAACCCCATCACCGCGCAGAAGCCCATGTTCGCCATCAGCAGACCGGTGCGCCACGCCTTGTCGTGGACATAGTCCTCGATCACCACCTGCAATCCCATCTGGAGGTGGCGAAACGTCACAACCAGCAGCAGGATCAGCACGATGGCGTTCCACGGGTTGGCGTAGGTCGCCAGCACCGCCGCGTGGTCCGACCCGATCGCGCCGCCCAGCGGCAGAATGGCGAGGATCACCAGCGGGATCATCGCCACCGCGCTCAGGCGCTGGCTCCACCAGTGCCCTACGCCATCCTTGGCGGACCCCATGCCCAGAACGCGGCTCATCGGCGTGCGATACATGATCAGCCTCCTCAGACCAGCGCGACGGTCAGCGCCGTCAGCACGACGGCGGCCACCACCACCAGCTTGCCCGATTTCTCGGCCTCGGGCAGTTCAAGCCCATAGCCCGCGTCCCAGGCCAGATGCCGCACGCCGTTGCCGAAGTGATACCAGAGCGCGAAGGTCGAACCCAGCAGCACCAGATTGCCGATCCACGAGGTCATGAGCCCGTCCACCACCGCGAAATATTCCGGGGAGGTCGCCGCCGCCAGCAGCCACCACGCCACCAGCGTCGCCCCCAGCGCCAGCGCGACGCCGGTGATGCGGTGGCTGATCGACAGCACCATGGTCCATTCGGGCTTATAGACCGAAAGATGCGGCGACAGGGGCCTTGCGGCCCGGTTCACGTCTGCCATCGGAGTCTCCCTGCGCGCGACCGGCCCGCCATAGGGCCTTTCGCCTGATCTTCCGCGGCGCCAAACCGTGAGTCGCCGCACCGCACCATTAGCCGCCTGACCCGGCGTCGCAAGCGCCGGAGCGTCGCAGGCGCCTATTGCTCGCCCAGTTTCATCCCCGGATCATAGGGCGCGTCGATGTCCTTGGTCACCGCCTGACCGCAGCGCATCACGCCGCGCGCGGCGTCGAAGGCGTAGGTCGGCGCGCCATACAGCGCCCAGCCCGCCGACAGCGCGGCCGTCACCTTGTGGCAAAACGCGCTGTCGTCGTCCGCCGTCAGGAAGCGGTAGAGCGTCGTCATCGTATCACCCCGGAAAAGGCCACACGCCCAGCCAGTTATGCACGCCAGCCACCGCCGCGAACACCGCCACGCTCACCGCCACATGCAGCACGTCGCGGCTGCGCGGGCTTTCGGGCGGGCGCAGCCAGACGCCGTCGCGCTTGTTGATCAGGATCATCGACGCCACCGCCCAGGCCAGCAGCCCGCCGAACAGAACCGCCGACGCCAGGTCGCCGTTCACGATAAGGTGCGCCAGCGCCCAGATCTTGACCCCGGCAAGCTGCGGATGGCGGATCACCCGGCGCAGGCTGGCCTTGGCGTGACCGGCGCTGAACACGATGAACGCCAGCAGCATCAGCAGATTGTTGAGATGCACGGTCCAGAGCGGCGGAAACCACAGGTCCACCGGGTCCGCCGCCTTGTAGCCCTGAACCATCAGCACGACCGAAACAACCAGCAGCACGCCCGCCGCCGCCTTGTAAGGCCCCGCGCCGAGCCGCGCCGCATAGGCCGCGCGGCGCGCCGGGGCGGCGGCGGGCAGCAGATGGACGACCGACCACAGCGCCAGCCCGAGCAGAAGAAGCGTCATGTTGGCCCTCGTTGATTGCGCCGCCCAGCAATGCCCGGACAGCGCCCGGCAAGCAAGCGCCTCATGCGCCGTTGGCGCCCGGCGCGGCGGGTCTCAGCAGCGCGCGCATCCGCCGCGCCGCCTGATCGGCCAGCCCGCGCGCGCCCTCCTGCGCCAGCCGCGCCTCCTCCATGTGGCTGCGCAGGGTGGGCCCCTCGGCCTCGATCACGCCGTCGGCCTCCGAGAGGTCGAATTCGAACTGCGCGCCGTTGCGGGTGGCGGCGCGCAGCATCGCCACGTTGCCGCGCGTGGTGTGGACCAACAGCCGCCGCGCGCCGCGGTTGCGCGCCCACAGCAGCACGCGCGCCACCAGTTGCGAACCGACGCCCCAGCCGCGCCAGGCGTCCTCCACGTCGAAAGCCGCCTCCGCCGCCGCGCCGTCGCGGGTCAGCGCCACCTCCGCCGCCGCGCGCAAGGTGTCGTCGTGAAACCAGCCCAGCACCTTGCCGCGCCCGTCGAGCGCCCCGGCCGCGTGCGCGTCGATCCAGCCGTCGCTGACCGCGTGGTGAAAGCGCGCGCGCCGATCCTCGGGCGACAGCCGCCGCAGATGCGCCGCGTAGAGCGGCCGGTCAAAACTCCAGAGGATGCGGAACGCGCCTTGCTTGTAGCGCACCGCCTTCGGGTCCGTCGCGTCAGTCATCGCCGCCTCGTCTCTCATCACGCAGGGGTTCGTCGTCACGCTCTACCGCAGCGGCGGTTTTGCGATTATCAACGCCGCACGCGGCGGCGCACATTTCCATTCCCGCGCTGCTGCACTGCAACATAGGGTCGCACGCGCGATCCGCCACGCCCCCGACGGCGAAAAACGCCGCGGCCAAAGGTCAGGAGACGACAGCATGCAGGAACTCACCCATTTCATCGGCGGCAAGCACGTCAGGGGAACCTCGGGCCGCTTCGCCGACGTGTTCAACCCGGCGACCGGCGAGGTTCAGGCGCGCGCGCCGCTGGCCAGCGTCGAGGAGGTTTCCGCCGCCGTCGCCAACGCCGCCGCCGCGCAGCCGAAATGGGCCGCCACCAACCCGCAGCGCCGCGCGCGCGTGCTGATGGAGTTCGTGCGCCTGCTGCACCGCGACATGGACAAGCTGGCCGAAAGCATCAGCCGCGAGCACGGCAAGACCTTTCCCGACGCCAAGGGCGACGTGATCCGCGGCCTTGAGGTCGCCGAGTTCTGCATCGCCGCGCCGCATCTGCTGAAGGGCGAGTTCACCGAAGGCGCCGGCCCCGGCATCGACATCTACTCGATCCGCCAGCCGCTGGGCGTGGCGGCGGGGATCACGCCGTTCAACTTCCCCGCCATGATCCCGATGTGGAAGTTCTGCCCCGCCATCGCCGCCGGCAACGCCTTCATCCTCAAGCCGTCGGAGCGCGACCCGTCCTGCCCGCTGCTGCTCGCGGAGCTGATGCTGGAGGCGGGCGCGCCTGCGGGCATCCTCAACGTCGTCAACGGCGACAAGGTGGCGGTGGACGCGATCCTCGATCACGAGGGGATCTCGGCGGTCGGCTTCGTCGGCTCGACCGCGATCGCGCATTACGTCTATTCCCGCGGCACGGCGGCGGGAAAGCGGGTGCAGTGCTTCGGCGGCGCCAAGAACCACATGATCATCATGCCCGACGCCGACATGGATCAGGCGGTCGATGCGCTGATCGGCGCCGGTTACGGCGCGGCGGGCGAACGCTGCATGGCGATCTCGGTCGCGGTGCCGGTGGGCGAGGCGACCGCCGACCGGCTGATCGAAAAGCTGGCGCCGCGCGTCGAGGCGCTCAAGATCGGCCCGTGGACCGCCGGAGACGACGTGGACTTCGGCCCGCTGGTGACCGCCGAGGCGCTGACCCGCGTCAAGGGACTGGTGGATCGCGGCGTCGAGGAAGGCGCCAGGCTGGTGGTGGACGGTCGCAATTTCCGCCTGCAAGGCTACGAGAACGGCAACTTCATGGGCGGCTGCCTGTTCGACCGCGTGACCCGCGACATGGACATCTACAAGACCGAGATCTTCGGCCCGGTCCTGTCGGTGGTGCGGGCCAAGACCTATGAGGAGGGTCTGGGCCTGGCGATGGACCACGAATACGGCAACGGCGTCGCGATCTTCACCCGCGACGGCGACGCGGCGCGCGACTTCGCCAGCCGCGTCAACGTCGGCATGATCGGGATCAACGTGCCGATTCCGGTGCCGCTGGCGTATCACACTTTCGGCGGCTGGAAGAAGTCGATGTTCGGCGATCTCAACCAGCACGGGCCGGATGCGTTCCGCTTCTACACCCGCACCAAGACCGTCACCGCGCGCTGGCCCTCGGGGGTGAAGGACGGCGCCGACTTCTCGATCCCGACCATGGGCTGAGCGCGGCGTGACCACCCTCGGCGTCTATGCCGCCGCCGCGCTGGCCGAGATCGGCGGCTGCTTCGCCTTCTGGGCGGTGCTGCGGCTGGACCGGTCGGCGTGGTGGCTGGCGCCGGGGGTGGCGTCGCTGATCCTGTTCGCGGGGCTGCTGACGCTGGCCGACAGCGCCGCCGCCGGGCGCGCCTATGCGGCCTATGGCGGGATCTACATCCTGGCGTCGCTGATGTGGCTCTGGTCGGTCGAGGGCCTGCGCCCCGACCGCTGGGACATCGGCGGCGCCGCGCTGTGCCTGATCGGCGCCGGGGTGATCCTGCTGGGGCCGCGCGGCGCGTAAGCCCTCCCCAAAAAAGTCGCCGCCCCGATTTTTCTTGTTTAAATTTTACGGTTAATTCGTTTTTCTACGGCAGGTTGCGGGGAATGAGCCCGGCGGTTTCGCGTTGTCTTGCATAGAAACGCAAGTCAATCCCGCCGATCAACCCCACTGCGGAGAGCCTGCACGACCCGGAATTGCGCCGCAGGCGCCGCCAAGCCGAGAGAAGCCGCCATGCACACGCCGCGCCTTGCCCTCGCCGCCATTCTGCTCTCCGCCGCCCCCGCGCTGGCGCAACAGGCCGCGCCCCAAACCTCCCCGGCGCTGTCCGCCTGCGCCCCGCGCGACAGCATCGTCGCGCAGCTTGAAAAGAAATACGGCGAGACCCGGCGCGGCGCCGGTCTGCAGAACCGGGGCGCCGTGACCGAGGTGTTCGCCTCCGCCGCCACCGGCACCTGGACGATCATCGTCACCCGGCCCGACGGCGTGTCCTGCGCGGTGGCGGCGGGCGAGGCGTGGCTGGAGGAGACCGCGCTCAGCGCCCTGCCGCCGGTCTGAGGCCGCCGGCTGAAGTCCGGCGCGCTCACGCCGCAGGCGGCGCCAGCGCGATCATGTCGCCGGGGCGCATCTCGATGCGGCCCATCATCTCCAGTTCGGTCAGCGCCGCCGACAGCGTGGCGGCGTCCAGCCCCGCCGCCTCGCCCAGCGCGTCCAGCGCCACCGGCGACGCGCCCAGCAGCGCCGCGACCTGCTCCGCCACGTCGCCCGACACGACTGCGCGCGGCTCGATCGGCGCCGGCGCCCGCCTCGGCAGGCGCAGCGCGTTCAGCGCCTCCAGCACATCCTCCGCCGAGCGGATCAGCGTCGCGCCCTCGCGGATCAGCGCGTTGCAGCCAGAGGCGCGCGCGTCCAGCGGAGAGCCGGGAACCGCCATCGCCTCGCGCCCCTGTTCGGCGGCGCAGCGCGCGGTGATCAGCGAGCCGGAGCGCTCCGCCGCCTCGACCAGCACAACGCCCGCCGACAGGCCCGAGACGATGCGGTTGCGCTTGGGAAAGCTGCGCGCCACCGGCGTCTCACCCATCGGCGCCTCCGACACCAGCAGCCCCTGCGCCGCGATCTGCGCGCTCAGCGCGGCGTGTTCGGGCG
>Ga0210024_1001537_pt1 | contig 20905 bp, 25 predicted proteins | sample CryGeymeta201525_FD_183988 | JGI IMG/M metagenome (GOLD analysis project Ga0210024, IMG submission 183988) | Groundwater microbial communities from Crystal Geyser aquifers in Utah, USA - Crystal Geyser metaG 2015-25 (SPAdes) (version 2) | ecosystem: Environmental > Aquatic > Deep subsurface >...
TGCGCCATCTCCGCCAGCCGCGTCACCTGCTCGACGGTGTAGGCGGCGCCCGCCTCGGTGGCCTGGGTCAGCGACAGCGCGCCCTTCTGCACGTTGTGCACCCCGGCGCGCGCGGTGAAGCGCAGCGCGTCGGCCAGCGCGTCGGGCGCGATGCGGGCGTGGGCGCCGCCCAGCAGGGTGAGCTTGGCGCCGCCGGTGTAGAACTCCGGCGCGCCGCACTCGTCCTCCTCGACATGGGCGTTGCGGTGGCAATAGACCGTCGCCCACGGCGGGCAGAGACACGCCAGCGCCAGCGCGTTGGCGGCGGTGCCGGTGGCGACCAGATAGACCTTTGCGGGCCGCTCGAACACCGCCGAAACCAGCGCCTGAACCCGCGCCGTGCCGTCGTCATTGCCATAGGGCTTCGCCGCGCCGTGGTTGGCGCGCGCCATCGCCTCGAACATCTCGGGCGCGCAGGCGGCGATATTGTCGCTGGAGAACAGCATCAGTTCATCCCCGGTATGACGTAATCCTCATAGTCGTCTTCATGCACCTCATACTCGGGGATCGTCCAGCCCATCACCGACACGCCCGCGTCGTGCGGCGACCACGCATCGCCGGTGAGCAGCGGGTGCCACTCCGGCAGGTCGCGCCCCTCCGCCAGCCTGCGATAGGCGCAGGTCTCGGGCATCCAGTGCGCCGCCTCGCGGATCGAGACCGGCGTGAGCTGAACGCAGCCCGGCACCAGTTTCGAGCGCAGCGCGTAGTTGCCGCACTGGCAGGTCGCGCTGTCAAACAGGCGACAGGCGATGCGGGTGTAGGCGATCGAGGCGTCGTCCTCGTCCTCCAGCTTCAGCAGGCAGCAGCGCCCGCAGCCGTCGCAGAGCGATTCCCACTCCGCTTTCGTCATCTGCTCCAGCGTCTTGCGCCGCCAGAAGGGTTTGTCCGTCTTGCTCATCGCCGCTCCCATGCCGAAGATCCACTCTAGCACCGCCGGGGCGCGCGCGCGATCACCGGCGCGCTCATTCTGCGGGCGAGCGCGGAAACGCCGCGAGCGCGATCCGCCCCAACCGCGTCGCCGGCGCATGGCGCGCCACCACCAGCGCCACAACAAGGCCGCTGAGCGCGAACAGCGCAAGAATATCAATGGCCTGTAGCCCCAGCATCACGCAGAACGCGACAATGACGGCTGAGATCACCATCCCGGCGGCGTCCACCACGTTCGAGCAGGCGATGAAGCGCGCCCGCTCGGCCTCCGGCGCCGAGGTTTGCAGCACCGCGTTCAGCGGCGTGACATAGGCGCCAGCGAAAGCCGCCAGCAGCGAGAAGTCGAGCGCGACGCGCCAGCCTGCGGCGTGGCTGAAGAACTCGGCGCGGGTGTAGAGCGCGTCTCCCTGCGGCGCGGGCGCGGCCTGCGTCGCCAGCCACAGCTCCACCGCCATCACCGCGATGCCGACGGCGCCGATCGGCGGCATGTTGAGCGTGACCAGCCCCTTGTTCAGCCGCTCCGACGCCAGCGCCCCCAGCGCGACGCCCACCGAGAACGTGGTCAGCAGCACGGTGAGCACACCCTCGTCGGCGCCGAGGCCCTGTTTCACATAGGCCGGTTGCAGCGACAGGAAGGTGGCGCCGAGAAACCAGAACCACGCGATGGCGATGATCGCCTTGAAGGCGCGCGGCGTCTGCATGCAGCGCGCGATCAGCCGCCAGATCGCGCGCGGAAACAGCGGGTCAACCCTCTCGCCCGGCCCCAGCGGCGGGGCGGGGGGCGTGAACAGCGACGCGATGAAGCCAAGCACCGCCACGCCGACCACCACTGCCGAGACCACCGCCACGCCGTGATCGGTCAGGATCAGCTCGTTGCCCGCGATGGCGCCGAAGATGATGGCGAGAAACGTCGCCGCCTGCACCAGCCCGTTGCCGCCGACCAGCTCGGCGCGCGACAGGTATTGCGGCAGCACCGAATACTTGATCGGCGCGAACATCGCCGATTGCGCGCCCATCAGGAACAGCACGAAATACAGAAACCACACGCTTTGCGTGTAAAACCCCGCCACCGCGAGGCCCATCACCACGATCTCCCAGAACTTGACCCAGCGCATCATGCGCGCCTTGTCGATCCGGTCGGCGATCTGGCCTGCGGTCGGCGTGACGATCACGAACGGCAGGATGAACAGCCCCGCCGCGATCACGCCCAGCAGCTCAAGCGGCATCTCCAGCTCCGCCGACAGACGGAACGTGAGCAGCGCCACGAACGCCTTCTGATAGGTCTGGTCGTTGAAGGCGCCGAGGAACTGCACCAGAAACGCGGGCAGAAAGCGGCGGGTGGTCAGCAGCGCGAACTGGTTGGGCGGCTTGTCCATCTCAGTCCTCGTTGGCGGCGCCGCGCGCGAAGCGGTCCTCGGCGGCGGCCAGATCGGCGGCGTCGGCGTGCAGGCGGATCAGCGCCATGGTGGCGGTCTCGATGCGGCTTTCAAGCGCCGCCATGAACGCCGCTTCGTCCAGCCCCGGCATGATGGGATCGAGGAACTCCAGCGCCCCGGCGCGCCCGGTCCGCTTGCGCCACTCCCGCCGCGGCCAGATCGCGCCCAGCGACAGCGCGACCGGCGTGACCACGGCGCCGGAGGCGGCGTAGATGCGCGCGGCGCCGCTGCGATAGCGCTCCTTCGCGCCGAGGCTCATCAGCGTGCCTTCGGGGTAGATCAGCACCGGGCGGCCTTGCGCCAGCAGCCGCGCGGCGCCGCTGACCACCGCCGCCGTGCGCCCCTGCGGGCCGTTGTCCACCGACACCGATATCATGTCGAGACTGGCCAGAATGCGCCCGACGAACGGGTATTTCTCAAGCTCCTGCATCACCACCGCGCCCATCTCGGGAAAAAGCGCGAAGAACAGGATCGCGTCGAGTTCGGACTGGTGCTTGGAGACGATCAGCTGTGGCCCGCCAGGCGGCAGACGCTCCGCACCCAGCACCAGCACGCGGGCGCCGAGCAGGGTCTCCACCAGCCCGCGCACCCGCCGCCCCCACCAGCCCAGGCACGCGCGCACCGCGCGCGGCTGGCCGGTCAGCGCGCAGAGCCAGCAGACCAGCGCCACGCAGAAGGTGAAGGCGTAGAACGTCAGGTTGAAGGCGAGCACGCGCACCGGGGCGGCTCAGGCCAGCGCCGCGAGGCGCGCGCGGGCCTCGGCGGCGTCGGCGTCCATCTGCGCGATGAAGGCGGGCACGCTGTCGAAACGGGCCTCGGGGCGCTGGAACGCCACCAGCGCCACCGAGAGGCGGGCGCCGTAGAGATCGCCCGCGAAGTCGAACAGGAACACCTCGAGATTGGGCCGTCCCTCGCCGAACATCGGCCGCACCCCCAGCGAGGCGACGCCGCCATGGCTTCCCCGGTGCGGGCCGTCCAGCACATCGACCTTCACCGCATAGACGCCGAAGCGGGGCAGGGCGAGCGCGCCCAGCGCGATGTTGGCGGTCGGATAGCCCAGTTCGCGGCCGCGCTTGTCGCCATGGCCCACGACGCCCTCGATGCGGTGCCAGTGGCCGAGCATCCGCGCCGCGTCCTCCGGGCGGCCATCGGCCAGCGCGGCGCGGATCGCGGTGGAGGAGATCTCCGCATCGCCGTCGGCCACCAGCGTCGCCAGCGTCACGCCGAAGCCCAGCCGCGCGCTCTCCGCCCGCAGCGTCGCGCCGTCGCCCGCGCGTTTGGCGCCGAAGCAGAAATCGGCCCCGACGGTGACATGGGCGAGGCCGAGCGCGTCGTTGAGGATTTGCTCGCAAAAAGCGCGCGGCGTCATCGCGGCGAGCGCGGCGTCAAAGTCGAGCGCGAACAGCAGATCGACGCCCAGCATCTCCAGCCGCCGCGCCTTGGTGTCGAAATCCATCAGCTCGAACGGCGGCGCGTCGGGCGCGAAAAAGCGGCGCGGGTGGGGGGTGAAGGTGACGACGCCCAGCGGCGCGTCGGGGCGGGCGTTTCGCGCCATGTCGATCACCGCGCGATGGCCGCGATGCACGCCGTCGAAATTGCCCATCGCGGCGGTGGCGCCGCGATCCCCCGCCTGCGCCGCCGCCGCGCCGCGGATGATCCGCATCACGCCCCCTTCGGTCTTGTCCGGCGATCAGGCCGCCTGTCTCAGGCGGTTGGTATCGCCCAAGCGCGGCGGGGCTTCAAGGCGCCGCGGAAGGGAGGCGTCAGTCGAACTTGGCGGAAGGCGCCAGAACCAGCGCCTCGCCCTTCAGCACCGCCTTGCCGTCCACCGCGCACTGGCAGGCCAGCGTCACGCGGCGCTTGGAATAGTCGATCTCGGCGACGCTGACCGACGCCTCGACCATGTCGCCGGGGCGGACCGGGCCGAGAAAGGTGAGCGCCTGCTTGAGATAGATCGTGCCGTGACCGGGCAACTGCTCGCCGATGATCGCCGAGATCAGCGAGGCGGTCAGCATGCCGTGCGCGATCCGCCCGCCGAAAATGGTGTCGCGGGCGTAGTCGTCGTCGAAATGCACCGGATTGCGGTCGCCGGAGATGCGGGCGAACATCTCAAGGTCCGCGTCCTCGATCACCTTGCGCAGGTGGCGGGTCATGCCGACCGACAGATCCTCGATGCAGATCGTGCCGCGCGTGATGTCTCCGAAAGCCTCGGCGTCCAACATTCGCCCCTCCCGTTTCGATGCGACAGGGATGCCATGTTGCAGGTGCGAAAGCAAGATGGTTGCGCAAGAAAGTTTGCGGGAGACGGGCGGCGGCGGAAGTTTGTTGCGCGTGCTCTGGGGGTTTGCGCAGCGGCGCCGCCCCCTCACCCCGACCCTCTCCCCCGTGGGGAGAGGGGGCGAAATCGGCGCCGACAACGCGCCGCCGTTCTGTGAGGCGCCGTCATCGCAGCCGCGCCCCCTCTCCCGCCGGGGCGGGAGAGGGTCGGGGTGAGGGTGGCGGCGCGCGGCGCTGACTTGCCTCCCCTTACCGGCTCAGCGCCCGCATCGCCGCGTCCAGCCCGCTCAGCGTCATGGGATACATCCGGTCGCCCGCAAGCTGGCGGATCATCGCGGTGGACTGGGTCCAGCCCCAGTGCGCCTCCGGCACGGGGTTGATCCAGGCGTGGGCGGGCCATTGCGCGAAGGCGCGCGCCAGCCACACCGCGCCGGCCTCGGCGTTCCAGTGCTCCACCGCGCCGCCGGGCTGCGCGATCTCGTAGGGGCTCATCGCCGCGTCGCCGACGATCACGCAGCGCCAGTCGGCGCCATAGGTGCGCAGCAGGTCCACGGTCGCGACCGGCGCGGCGCGGCGGGGGTTGGCGCGCCAGACGCCTTCATAAAGACAGTTGTGGAAGTAGAAGTGCTCAAGGTGGCGGAACTCGGCGCGGGCGGCGGAGAACAGCTGCTCGACCGTCTCCACATGGTCGTCCATCGAGCCGCCGACGTCGAGAAACAGCAGCACCTTGACCGCGTTGCGTCGCTCGGGCCGGGTTTTCACGTCGATATAGCCGTGCTCCGCGCTGGCGCGGATGGTGCCGTCGAGGTCAAGCTCGTGATGCGCGCCCTCGCGCGCCCAGCGGCGCAGGCGCCTGAGCGCGATCTTGATCGAGCGGGTGTTGATCTCCACCCCGTCGTCGAGGTCGCGATACTCGCGCCGGTCCCACACCTTGACCGCGCGGCGGTGGCGGGAGCCGTCCTGCCCGATCCGCACGCCCTCGGGGTTGTAGCCATAGGCGCCGAACGGCGAGGTTCCCGCCGTGCCGATCCATTTCGAGCCGCCCTGATGGCGCTCCCGCTGTTCCGCGAGACGCTGGCGCAGCGTCTCCATCAGCGCGTCCCAGCCGCCGAGGCTTTCGACGAGGCGCTTCTCCTCCTCGGTCAGGTGCTTTTCGGCCAGCTTGCGCAGCCATTCCTCTGGGATCGGACGCTCGGTCACGCCCTCCGCCCCGCCGACCGCTTCGACGCCCCTGAACGCCTCGGCGAACACCCGGTCGAACTTGTCGAAATGGCGCTCGTCCTTGATCAGCGCGGCGCGGGCGAGATGATAGAACGCCTCCACGTCAAAACGCGCCAGCCCGGCGGAGAGCGCCTCCAGCAGCGTGAGATACTCGCGCAGGGAAACCGGCGCTCCGGCGGCGCGCAGCTGCAGGAAGAATCCGGCGAACACCGCCCTCAGCCCGGTGAAAAGCCCGCCAGCGCCGCGATCAGCGCGACGCCTGCGGTCAGCACCAGCGCCGCGACGCCATGGGCGAGCGCATACTGCACCATGTCGGCGCGGTTGCCGCCGCGCCTGCTGGCGCGCAGAGCGCCGAGCGCGGCGCCAAGGATGAAGGCGACGATCAGGATCATGGCCGCTGATACTTGATGAAAGGGGTGCGCTGGCCCACGCGGTCATAGAGCATCCGGCCGCGATAGTTGAACTCCTGCGTCAGCCAATAGACCGTGATCGCGCCCCGCCGGTCTGCTTCAGCATAGACCGCCTCGATCAGCGCCCGTCCCGCGCCATGGCCGCGCGCGTCGGCGTCCACATAGAGGTCCTGAAGATAGCAGGTGTCCGCCTCGCTCCAGCAATGGCGGTGCAGGATGGCGTGCGCGACGCCGATCACCCGGTCGCCCTGCGTCGCCGCCAAGCCGAACATCGGCTCGTCGGCGGAGAGCAGCCGGGCGAAGGTGGCGCGGAACACTGACTCGGGCCGCGTGGTCTCGTAGAACGCCAGATAGTCGGCCCACAGCCTGCGCCAGTCGCCCTCGTCGCCGCGCGCCAGCGGGCGGACCGCCGTGATCGCCGCCGTCATCGGCGTTTTCCCGGCGCTGCTGCGCTCAGGGGCGCAGGCGCCGGGCGTTGGCGGCGGCGGTGGTCTTGAGCGGGCGCAGCGCGGCCGAAGTGATCGCAGCCGCATCGCGGCCCTGCACCGCCGCCACCATCGCGCGCTGCGCCGAAGTCGCGAACGCCGCAGGCTTCTCCAGCATCATCTGCGCCGCCTCCGGCGCGCTCATCGACCCCTGCGCGATCATCGCGCTGCGCCGCGCGATCACTTCCGCCGAGGCGATGGTCAGCCGCGTATAGGCGCCCGCGACCCGGCTCCAGGCGTCCAGCGCCTTCATTCCGCTGAGATTGTACAACATCCGTTTCGCGCTCCCCGATCCTGCCGGCAGACGCAACAGCCTGTCGATGCTGCAGTGCAACATAGGGTGTCGCGGGTCCGATTGCACGGGGAAAACGCGCTGTGCGGCGCAGAATTCCGCAAGTGTCGCAGGCTGGACGCATCATCCGCCGCCTCATCCGTTCCTGCGCGCCATGAAAGCCAGCCGCTCGAACAGGTGCACGTCCTGCTCGTTTTTCAGCAGCGCGCCGTGCAGGCGGGGCAGCGTCTGGCGCGCGTCGCGGCGCAGGTCGGCGGCGTCGAGGTCCTCGGCCATCAGCAGGCGGATCCAGTCCAGCGCCTCGGAGGTGGAGGGCCGCTTCTTCAGCCCCGGCGTCTCGCGCAGGGCGCAGAACTGGCTGAGCGCCTCCGCCAGAAGGCTCTGTTTCACCTCCGGAAAATGCACCTGCACGATCTGCGCCAGCGTATCCGCGTCGGGAAAGCGGATGAAGTGGAAGAAACAGCGGCGCAAAAAGGCGTCGGGCAGCTCCTTTTCATTGTTGGAGGTGATGATGACGATGGGGCGATGCGTCGCCGCGATGGTCTCTCCGGTCTCATAGACGAAGAACTCCATGCGATCGAGCTCCTGCAACAGGTCGTTGGGAAACTCGATGTCGGCCTTGTCGATCTCGTCGATCAGCAGCACCACGCGCTCGTCGGCCTCGAACGCCTCCCACAGCTTGCCCTTGCGCAGATAGTTGCGCACGTCGCCCACGCGCGGGTCGCCTAGCTGGCTGTCGCGCAGGCGGCTGACGGCGTCATAGTCGTAGAGCCCCTGCTGCGCGCGGGTGGTGGATTTCACCGACCACTCAAGCAGCCGCAGGCCCAGCGCGCCCGCCACCTGCCGCGCCAGTTCGGTCTTGCCTGTGCCCGGCTCTCCCTTGACCAGCAGCGGCCGCTCCAGCGCGATGGCGGCGTTGACCGCGACGCGCAGATCGTCCGTCGCCACATAGTCGCGCGCGCCCTCGAACCGCATCCGCATCCCCCGGCTGAACCGTGTCGGCGGCGAAGGTAACAGGTGCGGCGCCGGGCGCAAGAACGGGCGGGTTTTTATCGACAGGACATGGCGCGCGCTCTATAGGTCCGCGCAAACGTTGAGGCGCGGGGGCCGTCGCCCGCGCGCTGGCGTAACCCGTTGAGGTGGAGCTTATGACCGTGCAGAGCGCGATCGACGCCGAGTATCTTCCCCATGACGACGAACCCTTCATGTGCGACCGCCAGAAAGCGTTCTTTCGCGCCCGGCTGCAGGCGCTGAAGCAGGAGATTCTCGACGAGAGCCGCGAGACGGTGGAGGCGATGCAGGAGGGCGCCAGCAACATCTCCGATCTGGTGGACCGCGCCTCCGCCGAGGCCGACCGCGCGCTGGAGCTGCGCACCCGCGACCGCCAGCGCAAGCTGATCGCCAAGATCGACGGGGCGCTGCGGCGGATCGAGACCGGCGAATACGGCTATTGCGACGAGACCGGCGAGCCGATCAGCCTGCGCCGCCTGATCGCGCGCCCCACCGCCACCCTGTCGCTGGAGGCGCAGGAGCGCCATGAGCGGCGCGAGAAGGTCCACCGCGACGAATGACCGCCGCGCGCTATCTGGCTCTGCGACCAATGGAGACAGGCGCATGACCGACCGCGAAGACACCCGCCCTCTCGCCCTGCTGCTGGCGCACGGCTCGCCCAGCGACCCCGCGCCGCAGGAGGCCGCCATCGCCGCGCTGGCCGCAGACGTCGCGCCGCTGGCGCCGGGCTGGCGGGTGCGCGGCGCGACGCTGGCCGCGCCCGGCGCGCTGGACGCCGCCACCGAGCCGGGCGCGACGGTCTATCCGCTGTTCATGAGCGACGGCTGGTTCGTCTCGCGTGAGACGCCGCGCAGGCTGGCGCTGGCGGGGGCGGGCGACGCGCACATCCTGCCGCCGCTGGGGCTGGACGCGCGGTTGCCCGCGCTGTGCGCCTGTCGCGCGGTGGAGGCGGCGCGCGCGGCGGGGTTCGACGTGGCGCAGACCGCGCTGATCCTCGCCGCGCACGGCTCGCCGAAGGATCCGCGCCCGGCCCGCGCCGCCCGCGACGCCGCCGGGGCCATCGCGCGGCTGGCGCCGTTCCGCAGCGTCGCCGCCTGTTTCGTCGAGGAGGCGCCGTTTCTGGCGGAGGGGCTGGCGGCTGAGGCTCCGGCGCTGTGCCTGCCGTTCTTCGCGATCCGCGCGGGCCATGTCACCGGCGACCTGCCGGAGGCGGTGGCGGCGGCGGGCTTCACCGGCCCGGTGCTGGCGCCCATCGGCTGTGACAGCGAGATCGCCGCGCTGATCGCCGCGACGCTGGAGGCGGAAGCCGTCGAAGCCGCTCCGGGGGCTTGAGCGAAGCGCCATGCTGCGGGTGGCGGAGACAACTGAAGACGGCCCGCCGCTCCTCAGCGGCGGACCGGTTCGGCGGGCGTCGGCCTACTGCATATCGGCGATCTGAGAAAAGGCGTCGCCCTCCACCTTGAACAGCGCGTAGGCGCCAGCCACGTCGCCGTTCATGTCGAACTCGTGGTCGCCCGCCGCGCCCTTGTAGTCCACCTCCTCACCGGCGGCGATCAGCGCCTTGGCTTTCGCCCACTCGCCCGGCAGGATCGGCGCGCCCGGCGCGCTGGCGACGGCGCGCAGGGACGCCGCCATCTTGGCGCGGTCGCCGCCCGCGTGTTCATAGGCCAGCGCCAGCAGGAACCCCGCGTCATAGCCGGAGGTGGCGAAGATCGCGCTCGGGTCGCCGCCCGCCGCCGTGGTCGCGGCGTTGAACCGCTCCAGCGCCGCGCCGCCTTCGCCGGTGGGCGAGGAGGCGACGAAGCCGGACAGGTTCTCCGCCCCCAGCTCGCCGATGATGTTCTGCGCCTTCATGCCGTCGCCGCCGACGAAGCGCTCGAAAAAGCCGTTCTCCAGCGCCTGACGCAGGATGGTGAGGCCAGAGCCGTCGCCATAGTCGAACACCGCCAGCGTGTCGGCGCCGGACTTCGCCAGCTCCGCCAGCTCGGCGCGGTAGGACGCCTTGCCCTCCTCATGCGCCGAGAACACCGGCACTGCGCCGCCCTGCGCCGCGTATTCCGCGCGGAACGCCTCGGCGAGGCCCTTGCCGTAGTCGTTGTTGAGATAGGTCACCGCGACCGGGCCATAGCCCATCGCCTTGAGCGTGCGCGCCAGCGCCGCGCCCTGATAATCGTCCGACGGCACGGTGCGGAACACGGTGTCGTTGTCCTCCAGCGCGGTGACGGCGGGGGAGGTGGAGGCGGGCGAGATCAGCACCACGCCGCCGGGGATGGTGGCGGTGTTGGCCGCCGCCAGCGTCGCGCCCGAGCAATGCGCGCCGACGATGGCGGCCGCGCCCTCGACGCTGACCAGCTTGGCCGCCGCGTCGCCGCCCGCCTGCGGGTTGCAGCCCGCGTCGCCGACCGCCGACTCGATCGGCCGTCCGTCGAGCAGCCCGCCCTGGGCGTTGACCTCGTTGAACGCCAGTTTCGAGGCGTCGATGATCGCGGGCGCCAGCGCGGCGATGGGGCCGGAGACGCCGCCGAGCAGGCCGAACTTGACCGCCTGCGCCTGCGCGCCCGGCGCCGCGCCCGCGACAGCAATGGCGGCGGCGGCGATAAGGGTCCGTTTCATGGTCATATCTCCCTGTCTGCGCGGGGTCGTCGCCCCGCTGGATGCGGCACTCTCGCCAAACCGGCGCGCAAACGCCAGTGCGGCATGGTTTCCCGGGCGGATCACGGTTTGCGCGGCCGCTCCGGCAGCAGGCCCTCGGGGCGAAAGCGCAGCACAAGCTGCAGCGCCAGCCCGATCAGGAAAACCCGCAGATATTTGGCCTGGATCGCATATTCGGTCGGCAGGCGGTCGGTGAGGATTTCGCTCATCGACCAGATCGCCCACACCACCGCCACGCCGAGGATCGCGCCGCGATTGTTGCCCGACCCGCCGAGGATGAGCATGATCCAGATCAGGAAGGTCGCCACCATCGGGTCGATGGCCTCCGGCGTGATCGAGCGGCTGAAATGCGCGAACAGCGCGCCGCCGAGGCCCATCAGCGCCGCGCCCAGCATGAACGCCTCCAGCCTGCGCCAGGCGATGTCCTTGCCCATCGCCTGCGCCGCCGTCTCGTTGTCGCGGATCGCGCGCATCATCCGGCCCCAGGGCGCGCGCAACTGCCGCTCCACCAGCAGATAGGCGCCCAGCAGCAGCGCCAGCACCAGCGCCAGATAGGCGAGGTTGCCCTGCAGCGCCGCCTGCGCGTCGCCGCCCGGCCCGGCGAACGGGCGCGGCAGGTTCGAGATGCCCGCCGCCGCGCCGGTCAGCCAGCCCTCCGAGCGCGCGATCAGCCGGATGATCTCGGCGACGCCGATGGTGGCGATGGCCAGATAATCGGCGCGAAACCGCAGGCACACCTTGCCGATCGGCCAGGCGATCGCCGCCGCCGCCACCATCGCCAGCGCCCAGCCCATCGGCGCGGGCAGGCCGAAGCCGCCGATCTGCCCCTCGGCGAAGGCGGAGGTGGCGATGGCCGAGGTATAGGCGCCGACCGCGAAGAACCCGGCGATCCCGGCGTTGAACAGCCCGGCGAAACCCCATTGCACGTTAAGCCCCAGCGCGAGAATCGCATAGATCCCCATGAAAACCGCCAGATGGCTGGCGTAGGTCGCAAGCCCGATCCACTCCATCAGCGCGTCTCCTTGAGAAAATCGCGCAGCGCCGCCGTCACCGCCTGCGGCGCCTCCTCGGCGGGGAAGTGGCCGCAATCCACCGTCACGCCGCAGATGTCGGGCGCAAACGCGCGCCAGTGCGCCAGCGCGTCGCCCGACGCCGCCGGAAAGCCCCGCGTCCCGGCGATCAGCAGGGCAGGGGCGGTAATCGTGCGGCCCGCCGCAAGGTCCGCTTCGTCATGGTCGCGGTCCACCGTGGCCCCGGCGCGATAGTCCGCGCAATAGGCCGCCACGCGATCCGGCGGGGTCAGCGCGGCGCGGTAGGCGTCGAGCGCGCCGTCGGCGAAGGCGCCAAGGCCGCCGTCGCGGCTCCAGCGCGCCAGCATCGCCTCCAGAAAGAACCCCGGGTCGCCGCCGATCAGCCGCTCGGGCAAAGGCGCGGGCTGCGCCAGAAACGCCCAGTGCCACGCCTTCAGCCCCATCTTGTCGAAGGCGCGCCAGTAGCTGAGCGTCGGCGCGATCTCCAGCACCGCCAGCCGCTCCACCGCTTGGGGCATGTCGAGCGCCATGCGATAGGCGACGCGGCCGCCTCGGTCGTGCCCGGCGACGGCGAAGCGATCAAAGCCCAGCGACGCCATCGCCGCCGCCATGTCGCGCGCCATCGTCCGCTTGGAATAGGCGTCGTGCGCCGCATCGTCTCGCGGCGCGTCGCTGGCGCCATAGCCGCGCAGATCGGCGACCACCACGGTATGGCTGCGCGCCAGTTCCGGCGCCACATGCCGCCACGCGACATGAGTTTGCGGAAAGCCGTGCAGCAACAGCAGCGGCGGCCCCTCGCCGCCGATGCGCGCGAAGATCCCCGCTCCCGCGCCCGGCAGCCGCGCCTCCCTGAACCCCTTGAAAAAGCTCACAGCACCTTGCCCCTCAGCAGGCCGGTCGGCCGCACCGCCAGCATCAGCAGCAGGATCGCGAAGGCCAGCGCGCTTTTGTATTGCGGCGGGATGAACAGCACCGCCGACTCCTCCAGCACGCCGACGATCAGCCCGCCCAAGAGCGCGCCCTCGACCCGCCCCACGCCGCCCAGGATCGCGGCGGCGAACATCGGCAGCAGGATCTGCCAGCCCATCATCGCGCGCAACTCGGTGTTCAGCCCGAGAAAGAACCCCGCCGCCGCCGCCAGCGCGCCGACGATCCCCCAAGTCAGCGCCGTGACGCGGCCCGTGTCCACCCCCGACAGCCGCGCGAGGTCGGGGTTGTCCGACATCGCGCGCATCGCCTTGCCCCAGCGCGTGCGCGACAGGAAAAGCTGCAGACCGACCACCAGCGCCACCGTCACCGCCAGCGTATAAATCTCGCGGTCGCGCAGCCGCACGCCGAAATATGCGTCCGGGCGCACGATGCCCTTTGTGTAGGTCTCGGGATCGACGCCAAAGCTCATCTGCACCAGCGAGCGCAGCATCAGCGCCACGCCCAGCGACGCCATCACGGTCAGGATCAGCGGCCGCTTGCGCAGATGGGCGTAGAACAGCCGGTCGGCGCCGATGGCCACCGCCGCCGCGCCCGCCATCGCCACCGGCAGGCCGACCCACGGCGAAAGGCCGGTCGCCCACACCACCGCCAGCGCCAGAAACGCGCCCAGCGTCGCCAGATCGCCGTGCGCCAGATGCGCAAACCGCATCACCCCGAACACCAGCGTGACGCCGATGGCGCCCAGCGCATAGATCGACCCCAGCACAAGGCCGGGGACGAGGTGGAAATTGACGAAGGCCAGCAGGTCCATCAGCGGTTCAGCACTTCGCGGATCTCAACCATGTTCTGCTGCGCGCGCAGCATGTTGACCGACATCGCCGACAGATGGTCGGGCGTGAACAGCGAATCCTCGCGCCCGTTCGAGACGATCAGCGGCTCCAGCGCCGCCGCCTCCGCCAGATGGATCTCCATCCGGTCCCAGATCGGGTTGAGGTTTGACTGAACCAGCACGGCGCCAAAGTCGGCCCGCGCCGCCTGCATGATGCCGTGATAGGCCCACATCATGCCGTGCGCGCGGAAAAAGGCGTTGTCGGCGCGGAAGTCGAAGACGCCGCGGTCGTTGCCCTCGCCGGGCGCGAAGCTCTTGCTCGCCACGTCCCAGCGGGTGCCCCGGCTGCGGGTGGCCAGTTCGTCGGTCACGCCGCCGACATCGTTGGCGATGCGGTCGAGCAGCACGAACAGGTTGTCGGCGCGGGTGTCGAACACCGCCTCGCAGGCGCGCAGCCTGTCGTTGAAGGCGGTCAGGTCGCGGATCGCCTTGCGATAGTTCGACGCCGCCGTGGCGGCCACCAGCGGCAGGGCGGAGTCGAACGGGTTGACCAGCCACATCCGCTCATTGAACTGGAGCGCGCCGCGCGCGGCCTCAAGCGCGGGGTCGGCGGCGGAGGTGCGCCGCGCCCGGCCCAGCAGGTCGGCGAGTTCGATGGTGACGCGCCGCACCGCGCGCAGCGCCCCCATCTGGAACGACGCCTTGTTGTCGAAGAACGGCGTCGGCTCAAAGCCGATCAGCCCGAACCAGCCGATCTTGAACTGCGGGTCCATCGGCACCCAGGTGTTCTGGTTCACCAGCACGTCGAGCACATAGGCGGTGACCGCGACCGTCTGGCTGGGCGCGCAGCCGCCGCCGGGCAGGGGGGCGCCCGGCGTCACAACTTCTTCGGAGACGGTCATCACCCGCTGCGGGTATTGCAGATCGTCGCCGCGAATGAAGGTGAAGCGCGTCACCAGCAGCACGAAATACAGCAGCAGGAACAGCGCCAGCGCAGGCCGGAAAAAATACGCCGTCGCCCACAGCCGTGAATGGCCGGGAAGGTCCTGCTCGCGCGTGGATTTCTTCAGCCGGTCAAAGCCCATCAGGCGGCGCAGCCAGTCCCATGCTTCAACCAGCCAGTCGAAAATTCGGCTCATGGCGTTATCCTCCTAGGAAAAGCTGGGCGATTTCAGGATCGGCGAGCAGCTCGGCGCCGGTCCCCTCGCGCCGGTTGCGGCCCGCCGCCAGCACATAGGCGCGGTCGCAGAACGCCAGCGCCTGCTTGGCGTGCTGCTCCACCAGCAGAATCGACACGCCCGCGTCGCGCACGTCGCGCACGATCTCGAAAATGCGTTCCATGTATTTCGGGCTGAGGCCTGCGGTCGGCTCATCCAGCAGCAAAAGGCGCGGCTCCAGCATCAGCGCGCGGCCCATCGCCACCATCTGCCGCTGCCCGCCCGACAGCCGCCCGGCCTGCTCGCGCCGTCTGGCGGCGAGGTCGGGAAACAGCGCATAGACCCGGTCGAAGGCGGCGCTTGCGTTGTCGCGGCGGATGAAGGCGCCCATCTCAAGGTTCTCGTGCACCGTCATGTCGCGGAACACGTTGTCCACCTGCGGCACGAAGCCGACGCCGCTGCGCACGATGGCGTCGGGGGTCTGGCCTGCGATCGGCTTGCCGTTGAACCAGATATGGCCGTGGCGCAGCCTCACCAGCCCGAACACCGCCTTCATCGCGGTGGATTTGCCCGCGCCGTTCGGCCCGACGATCACCACGATCTCGCGCGCCGCCACCGTCATCGACACGTCCAGCAGGATGTCGGCGTCGCCGTAGCCGCCGGTGACGCGCTCGACCGACAACAGCGCCGTCATGCCGCGCGCTCGCCGAGATAGGCTTCCAGCACGCGCGGATCGCGGCGCACCTCGGCGAAGGCGCCCTGGATCAGCACCTTGCCCTCCGCCATGCACACCACCGGGTCGCACAGCTTGGCGATCATCTCCATGTCGTGCTCGATCAGGATGAAGGTGTAGCCGCGCTCGCGGTTCAGCCAGGCGATCTTGGCCTCGATGTCGCGCAGCAGGGTGCGGTTGACGCCCGCCGCAGGCTCATCCAGCAGCACCAGCTTCGCGTCGGTCATCATGGTGCGGCCAAGCTCCAGCAGCTTCTTCTGCCCGCCCGACAGCGCGCCCGCAGGCGTGTCCGCCAGATGCGAGAGGTTGACGAAGTCGAGCACGTCGTCGGCCTTCGCGCGCAGGGCGCGCTCCTCGGCCTGCACCGCGCCCCAGCGCAGCCAGTTGGCGAACAGGCCCTCGCCGGTCTGCCCCGGCGCCACCATCATCAGGTTTTCGCGCGCGCTTAGCCGATGAAACTCATGTGGAATCTGAAAGGTGCGCACCAGGCCCTTGTGAAACAGCGCATCTGCCGGGAAACCGGTGACGTTCTCGCCGCGAAACCGGATCGCGCCGCCGCCGGGGCGCAGCGCGCCCGCGATCACGTTGAACAGCGTGGTCTTGCCCGCGCCATTCGGCCCGATCAGCCCGGTGATCGAGCCTTCGCGCACGTTGAAGGAGCATCCGTCCACCGCGCGGAAGCCGCCGAAGGCCATGGTGATCGCGTCGATCTGCAACATGCGCGGCGGCTCCGGGATGCTCAGGGCGCCACATAACCGCAGCCCCGCCCGCGCCGCAAGCGCGCGCGCTCAGCCCGCCAGCGCGGCGCAGCCCCGCACGTCCACCGCCCCGCCCGGCGCGATCAGCGTCATGCGCAGCGCGTCGCGTCCGATCCAGCCCGGCCCGGCATAGACCTGCGCCTCGGCCGAGACGGAAAGCCGTGCGCCCGAAATCACCGTTTCCGCAGGCGCGAACCACACGCCCTCCGGCCCCTCGACCACCACCAGCGTCGCCGGGTCCGCAGCGTGATCCAGCGTCAGCCGCCCCTCGAAGCGCCGCGCGGGGCCGTCGCCCGACACGCCGCAGGCTGCGCTCAGCACGCCGCCCTCCGCCGCCGACAGCGGCGCGCGGGCGCGGCCCCCGGCGACCTGCGCGGCGCCGTCCTGCGGCGCGCCGGGCGCGATGGCGAGCGCCAGATCCGCGCGCTCGGGCACGCAGATGTCGGCGCACACCCCGAAATCGAGACCCAGCCGCAGCGCCATGGGCGCCGCCGGGTCCACCGGCGTCACCACCAGCGGCAGCGTGACGGCGCCCTTGTAGCCCAGCGTGGTCATGCCGAAGCTCTCGAACGCCTCCGGCGCGGGCCACTCCACCGCCACGGCGGCGACGTTTTCCGAGGCGGACCAGTCGAACTGCGGCGGAATGCCTGCGTCGCCGGGGCTGCGCCAGTAGGTCTTCCATCCCGGCGCCAGCCGGATCGACAGCCCCGCCACCCGCGCGCCGTCCGCCTCCGCCCAGCCCGCGACCAGCGCGGTCTGGGCGCGCGCGTTCTGCGCCGACGGCTGTTGCGCGAAGGCGCCCGCCGGCGCCAGCAGCGCCGCGCCGATCAGCAATGTCGCGATCCTCGCCATGTCAGCCTCCCGAGCCTGCGGCCACCATAACGCCGCCCGGCGCGCCGCGCCCATAACAAATAGGCGACCGCGCCCTTGAACGCAGGGGGCGGCGGTCGCATCATGTCGGGTATGGAAGACGATGCGAAACGCCATCTCAGCGGGCGGCTGCTGATCGCCATGCCCGGCATGGGCGACCCGCGCTTCGAGCGCACGGTGATCTATCTGTGTTCGCACTCCGACGAGGGCGCGATGGGGCTGGTCGTCAACCGCCGCGCGCAGGGGGTGACGTTCCGCGAACTGATGAAGCAGCTCGACCTGAAGATCGCCCCCGAGGCGCAGCCGGGCGCGATCCACTACGGCGGACCGGTCGAGATGGGGCGTGGCTTCGTGCTGCACTCCGACGATTTCCACGTCGAGGACGCCACGATGCGGGTGGATGCGGGCGTCAGCCTGACCGCGACGCTCGACATCCTGCGCGCCATGGGCGAGGGCCACGGCCCGCGCCGCGCGCTGATCGCGCTGGGCTATTCCGGCTGGGCGGCGCATCAGCTTGAAGCGGAGCTGCGGGACAACGGCTGGCTGACCTGCGACGCCGACGAGGACATCCTGTTCTCGGACGACGACGCGGGAAAGTGGGCCAGGGCGCTGGCCAAGATCGGTGTTTCTCCCGCCTCGCTGTCGGCGACCGGCGGCAGCGCCTAGCGCAGGCGCGCGTCGGCGCCGGGCCGCGCGCGTGATCTGCGTGACCGGCCTAGCGCACTACCAGCTTGACCCGCTGTCCCGCGCGCAGGCCCTCATTCGGCCCGAGCGCGTTCAGCACCCGGAGCCGCGCCGCGCCCGCGTCGTCGAACGGCGTCCGCCGCGCGAGGCTTTCGACCGTGTCGCCGGGGCGCACGGTGACGATGCGGATGCGCCAAGGCTTTTCGCGCGCGGCCTGCGCCGCCGTCAGGCTGCGAAAGCTCTCGCCCGCCGCCGCCACCGCCGCCAGCCCGGCGCGGTCGTTGGGATGCGCCACGCCCATGAAGCGATAGAGCCGGCCATCGCGGGTGCGAATCGCGGTGAGGTGCAGCAGCCGCACGCCGTCGCGCATCTGCGCGGGCAGCACGGCGCTGGCGGCCTCCAGCCCGTCGATGCGCCGCGCCTGCAGGTTCTGAAGCTGGCCGGTGCGGGTCTGCTTCGCGATGCCGCCCGCCCAGACCCGCGCCACATAGGCGTCGAGCGCGCCGCCGGGGTCGCGCCCGCCGTCGAACACCACGCCCGCGCCCCTGGGCCCGCGCAGAGTGACGGCGGCGGCGGCGTTGGTGATCTCGAAGCCCCGGGGCGCCTTGAACGCGAATCGCAGCCCGGGATGCACGAAGCCGCCGTCGCGCACGAAACCCTGCGACGGGCTGTCGCCATAGGTCATGCCGTCGATGGCGCGCAGAAACGCGTCGCGGTTGCGGGGCGCGCCTGCGCCGCCGCCCTGCCGCGCGGCGGCGTCGGCGGCGGCGCGCACCCGCTCGGCGGTGGCGGGGTGGGTCGAGAAGAAATCCACCCGGTTGGCGTCATAGCCAGCCCCCGCCAGCCGCGCCGACAGCGACGACTGCGCTTGCAGGCTGGTCAGGAAGTCCGCCTGCGCCAGCGGATCATACCCGGCGCGCGCCAGATAGCCGACGCCCAGACGATCCGCCTCAAGCTCCTGCGCGCGGCTGTAGCTCGCCACGGCGCCTTGCGCCCCCTGCGCGCCCAGCTTGCCGACCGCATCCACCACCGAGCGGTCGGCGCCCAGCACCGCCGCGCCGAGCACCGCCGCCAGCACGCCGATCTGCGCCACCGCCGCCGTCTCTTGCCGCCGCGCGCTGTGCGCGGCCGTGACATGGCCGATCTCGTGGCCGATCACGCCCGCCAGTTCCGCCTCGTCATTGGCCAGCGCCAGCAGGCCGCGCGTGACATAGACATAGCCGCCGGGCAGGGCGAAGGCGTTGACCACCGGACTGTCGAGCACGGTGAAGGTCCACGGCCCCTGCGGCTGTTCGGTCTTGGCCGCCAGCCGCATTCCGATCTCGCGGACATAGGCCGCCGCGCGGCCTTGCGTATAGGCGCCGCCGTATTGCGCCACGATGCGGGCGTGGCTCTGGTCGCCCTGGCGCTGCTCGGCGACCGGGCGGGTCGCCGACGTGCGCGGCGCCGCATCCGCCGACGGCTGCGCGCAGGACGCCAGCGCCATCGCCGCGCCCGCCCAGACCGCCGTCAGCGCCCTGAAAATCCGCATCCCGCCAACTCCCCCCGCGATACGCGCGTTGCCCTTGCGCCGCGCGCGCGTTAGAAACGCGGCGCAGACTCCGTAGCTCAGCAGGATAGAGCGGTCGCCTCCTAAGCGACAGGCCGTGGGTTCGAATCCCGCCGGGGTCACCATAGCCCGCGCGTCGGGCTGGGGCTGTCACGAACGCGGCGGCGCGCCGCAGATCGCCTCAGAGGCGCGACTGGAGCAGGTTGAACAGCGCGTTCGGCCCGGCGCCGCCTTGCAGCAGCGTCAGCGCCGCGGCGCCGCGCGCGGTGGGAGAGGGGCCCTGCTCGATCTGCGACCGGGCGAAGAACTGGCGCAGCGCCTTGTCGCGCACATCCGCCGAGGCGAAGGCCTTGAAGCCCTCGCCGCCGGTCAGCCGCGCCGAGCGCGCCTTGAGCACCGAAAGCTGCTGGTCCACCTCCAGCGCGCCGAACGCCTCCGGCAGGCCGAACGCCTTCTGAAACACCGCGCCCAGCGCCTTGTCGCCCAGCACGCGCAGAAAGGCGGTGTCCTCCTTCAGCCCGGCGGAGGCCAGCCGCGCCATCTCACGGTCGAAGTTGAGCGCCAGGCGCATGTCGCCGTTCACCGCGCCCACGGCCTCCTCGAAGCTGCGCACGCGAAACCGCGCGGCGATGTCCTCGGCGAAGCCGGGTTGCGCCACCTGCGCGCCCTTCGCGTCGCCATAGCCGAAGGCTGCGGTGATCTCGCGGTATTTCGGATCGACGAGGCGGTTGGCGAACGCCTTCTTGTCCTCGACGCCGCCCTCCAGCGCCTTGCGCACGAAGGCGCGCTTGGGCAATTCCTCGCCAAGGCCGAAGGCGCCCAGCGCGACCTTCAGCAAGGTGCGGTCGGCCACCAGCTTTTCCGCCGTGTCGGCCTTGGCGATGTTGTCCTTGAAGTATTGCAGGTCGCGCGCGTTCACCGGATCGCGCGCAAAGTTTGCCTGCTGGCGGTCCAGCGTCTTTTGCAGGAACCGCCAGCCGCCGATGCCGGGCAGGGGGACGACCGGGCTGGCCATCAGCCTGCGCCGCCGCTGAGGCTGGCGACCGCGCCCGCCTGCGCCGCCGCGATCAGCAGCGCCTCGCGCGGCAGCAGCCCGCGCAGCGCGCGCAGGGCGGGGTAGAACCGCCCGCTCACGATGTGCGAGGCGGCGCTGTCGAGCATCTCCACGCTCTCCGCGTCGTCGAACACCGCCGAAAGCTGGTCGATGCCGCTCAGCAGCTGGCGGCGCGCCTCGTCCGGCGCCGCCTCTCCCGCCACCGCAAGCTGCGCGATATAGCAGACGCGGCGCACCGGCGTGTTGGCCTCGTCGGGGTGGATCGCGTCGCGCAGCCGCAGCACATGGGCGTTGGGCGTCATCAGCGTCAGCCGCGTGCGCCGCTCGCCGTTCTCGATCACCGCGCCGTTGATCAGGATGCGCTCGCCCGGCCCGAGCTTGAGGACAAGGCCGTTCATGACGCGCGCGCCTGCGTCGCGGCGGGTTGCGGCGCGGAAGGTTGGGGCGGGGCGGCGTGCACCGGCGCGCGCAGGCCCTTCATGATCGCGGTGTTCACGTCGATCAGGGCGTCTGGCGTGTCGGCCTTGCGCAGCACCAGCGCGGCGTGGGTGCGGCTGAAG
>Ga0210024_1001540_pt1 | contig 20881 bp, 17 predicted proteins | sample CryGeymeta201525_FD_183988 | JGI IMG/M metagenome (GOLD analysis project Ga0210024, IMG submission 183988) | Groundwater microbial communities from Crystal Geyser aquifers in Utah, USA - Crystal Geyser metaG 2015-25 (SPAdes) (version 2) | ecosystem: Environmental > Aquatic > Deep subsurface >...
CCCCTTTTATTGCTTCTCCACTCTTCGGTGCTTACACCGATTTGTCCAAGAAAAACGGGGCTTTCTCGCTTCCTCACCTCTCGAAAATATTGAATATCATGCTTGTATAAGGGTTAGTGGCATCCTCGGTCGCGATGGGACAGGTTTCGGCACCGGGAACAACTACCTCCTGAACATCATTGCCGCGAGCGAAAACCCCGTGCACGTGGATGCGGTGGTGACGTATCTCATGGGTATCGACCCAATGAAGACGCCGTACCTCAACATCGCCATGGAGAGGGGCATGGGGACGAACCGTATTGAGGAGATCGAGGTCATCGACCTCCGAAGCGGGAGCAGAATTTCAATGGGAGAACTCGCCGCCTCAGTTCATTCACCGGCTTTTGTTCCATTGGCCCGTTCACAAGGGGGATACCAACCACGGTTCCGGGAAGATGGAACGCTGGAGCCTTGGATGCGCTGCATCCACAAGCGCCCGCAGAGGCAGAACGCGGCGAGACTCGCGGCGTGATTTCTCGCGAGTGCCCTCGGTCGGGCTTGACCCGATCCGGGCCGAGGTTGAGGAGACGCTGCAGGTGCCTCTGGAAATGGCTGACAGCGGTCTCGCTACGCTTCACTTGCCCCTCGCCACTCTTCAGTCGGCGTATACTCGTTAGTGTCGAGGATTCACGTTTTCTTCCGTAGGATAAAGCTCCAGCTTTGTCAATCAGCAGATTCACGGGGCGACAAAGCTGGAGCTTTATCCTACGGAAGATGCATGTTGGGGCAGGACAGCGTCCAATCAGATTCCGCCGGGCCATCCCTTAACCTTAACGAGTATAGTTGACCGGTCGCGAGCGTCGGGCGGTGGTATAGTGGATGGGGTGCCGAGTGAAGTGGGCCAGGGGGATGAAGAAGGCGAATGTGAAGAGACAGTTGTACGGCGCCTCTCGCAAGAGGGTGCGGGTCCAGTAAGTGAACGGGTAGTTGGGGCTCATGATAAGAAACACAACCTCGGCGGCGAGGGTCCCTACGAATACCGCGATGACAGACACCCATACGTTGTCCCGGTAAACGCGCGTTTCCGCAGCGCCTGCCAGAACAGCCACCACCGCGCGGCTGACGGCGTAACTACCGATGCTTTGCCCCAGCATAATCCCCTCGACGTATCCCAGGAGCATCCCGACCATGGCGGCGCGCCGCGTGCCGAGGGTCAGACCTGCACACACGGACAGCACAATATACAGGTCCGGATAAACTCCCAGTACTTTCCAGTAGTGCGCCCACGTGGTCTGCAGGAGCACTCCGGCTACGAGGATTGCGGTATAGGAGGACCTCCTTCCCAGTGAACGGTTGTGAGCAGTGTCCATCATTGGCCCTTGTTTAGAACGAAGACCTCTTCCAGACGGTACATGTCGACGGCGGGTTGAATGAGCGCCTCCAGGGATGAGTAGTGACGCGCCTTGCGTACGGAGACGACCTGGCCGATAGTAATCCCCTTTGGGAAGACCTCTCCGAGATGGGAGGTAATGACGGTATCGCCTTCCCGCACGTCCACCTTGGCGCCCAGGTAGGTCATCTCGCACAGGTCTCCGCCGGTTCCCTTGACCGCCCCCACGGCCCGTGATCTCTGTAGCATTCCCCCAACGCCGGCATCGGGGTCGGTGATCAGCAAAACAAGACTGGTGCTGCGGGAGACAGTCAGCACCTGCCCCACGACTCCCTTGTCGGTGAAGACAACGCTCTTAGGCGCGACGCCGTCGATGGCGCCGCGATTGATGCGAACGCGATGCAGCCAGTTACTGGCGCTCTGAGAGATGATCTCCGCGGCAATACGTTCCGGCGGTTCGGAAGGGCCCAGCTTCAGCAGAGCCCGCAATCGTTTGTTTTCCTTCTCGTAAATCCGGAGCCGCTTGTTCTTCGCATCGAGTCTCTCAACGCGCTGACGGAGAATGCGGTTTTCGTCTTCGAGGGTCTGAAGACGCCGCAGGGATTCCCATCGGTCGGTGACCCTCCCCCCGAACCGACTGAAGGAAATCTGGAACGGCCGCAAGATGAAATAGACGACCTGCTCGGGGGCGCTCGCGCGCCCGTTTCTTCTGGCGCGGTAGTGGAGACCGACAAGGAGGATCGTCACGACCAGGAGAACTGCGAGGAAGGCCGACTTGGATTCTCGCCACGACTGCTTCAATTCTGTGGGTGTCCTTTAGCGATACTGCCGCGTGCATTGGTGTCTCCGCCGAGCAGCGGACAGAGCGAAGATTCCGCGCGGCCAGGAGGGGACCGCAAGCCCGCTCCGCTACCGGGAGTTGCCGGACATCGCCGCGAAGGTCAACGGGTCCTCAATGGCTCTGCCGGTGCCAATCGCGACACAGGTCAGCGGATCTTCCGCAACGTAGACCGGCATCTGCGTTTCGGCCATGAGGAGTCTGTCCAGACCCAGCAGCAGTCCGCCACCGCCGGCCAGGCAGATGCCTCGATCCATAATGTCCGCCGACAGCTCGGGGGGGGTCAGCTCCAGAGTCGCCTTTACCGCCTCCACGATGGCAAAGACCGGCTCCGCGATAGCCTCCCGAAGCTCCCCAGACGACAGCTCCATGCTCTTGGGCAGACCAGATACGAGGTCTCGGCCCTTGACGGCCATCGTCCGCTCCTCCTCGGAGGGGTACGCCGACCCGATTTCTGTCTTGGCAAATTCAGCCGTTCTTTCCCCGATCAGCAGATTGTACGCTCTGCGCACGTGGCTGATGATGGCTTCGTCAATTTCATCTCCGGCGATACGGATGGACTTGTGGGTGACAATTCCTCCCAGCGAGATGACGGCCACCTCTGTCGTTCCACCACCGATATCGACAACCATGCTTCCGCACGGTTCCGAGACCGGCAGTCCGGCACCGATAGCCGCGGCCATCGGTTCCTCGATAACATGCGCCTCCCGTGCGCCGGCATTGATGGACGCGTCGATGACCGCGCGCTTTTCCACCTCGGTGACACCCGACGGCACTCCCACCATTACGCGCGGATAGGCGAACGTCTTGCGGCGATGTACGCGCTCAATGAAGTAGGTGAGCATCTTCTCGGTGATCTCGAAGTCCGCGATAACGCCATCCTTGAGGGGACGGATCGCGACGATGTTCGCCGGCGTCCGGCCGACCATGCGCTTCGCCTGTTCACCGACAGCCAAAACGCGATGGGTGTTCTTGTCCACCGCCACGACGGAAGGTTCCCTCACCATGATACCGCGTCCTTTGACATGGACGAGTGTATTGGCCGTCCCGAGATCGATTCCCATGTCTCGAGACCAGTTCCCCAGGAAATGCTGCAATATCCTTATTGGACTCAACTCCTTGGTAAAATCGGCGAATCGGCGAATCGGCGAATCGGCGAATCGGCGAATTGGCAAGTGAAGCGGAAACACCGAAACCTCGGGGGGCAAATGTGTGACACTTCCCATTCCCTTACTCGCCATGTGCCATCTGCCTTCCGCCTGGTTCACATGAGTTCGCCGCCTGTCACGCGAGATATCCCCTTTCTTTCATGCTGCAGAACGTACCATCGCCAATGATGACGTGATCCAGCACGTCGATCCCGATGACCTTCCCTGCTTCCGTCAGTTGCCGTGTTAGGGCGAGGTCCTCAGCGCTGGGAGTCGGGTCGCCGCTGGGATGGTTATGGACAAAGATCACCGAACTGGCGCTCCGACGGATTGCCTCCTTGAAGCATTCTCGCGGATGAGCGAGAGAGCTGTTGACTGTTCCGACGGAGATGGTGGTGGCGTTGCCGATCAGGTTGTTGCGGATGTCCAACATCAGAGCCATCAACTGCTCCCGGTCAAGGTACCTCAAGGTGGCCATGAGATGCTCCGCCGCCGCCTCGGGCGAGTTGATGACGGTCTTCCGGATTCCTCCCCGCGCGCTGCTATAGCGACGGGACTGCTCTTCTGTGTACAGCCGTCGTCCCAGTTCCAGAGCGCCCTTTATCTGGCACACTTTTGCCGGGCCAATCCCGGGAATGCGTTCCAGCTCCTCCTTGGAGGCCTCGGTTAGTTCCCTCAGCCCACCCATGTGCGTCAGAACTTTCTGAGCCAGTTCCAGTACCGTATCTTCGTTGGATCCTGTGCCCAGAATAATCGCCAGCAACTCGCCTTCAGAAAGATGATCCGCTCCCTCCCGGAGCAACCGCTCACGTGGACGCATGGACTCGGGCATGTCCTTCAGCGTGTACCGGAATTCGCTTGATTTGTTGCCCATTACGTCAGTCTCTTGTTCGCCCATATTCTTGCTGGAGTGATTCTGAAATGCTCAAGCATGTCGGTAACCAGGCGTATCGGCAGACCCACAACGTTGAAATGGCAGCCCTCGATGTGACTCACCAGACAGGCTCCCTTGCCTTGAATGCCATAGGCTCCGGCTTTGTCCATCGGTTCACCTGTCGCGATGTAGGCGCGCACCGTTGCCGCGTCGAGCGGCGCAAATGTCACTCGTGTTGACGCGTGATTCACGACGGAAAGGGATCCCTCATTACCGCCGCAACCCACCGCCACGCCGGTGACAACCTCATGAGTTCTCCCTGCAAGGGCGAACAACATCTCCTCTGCTTCCATCGCGTCCCCAGGCTTTCCGAGCACCACGTTGTCCACGACAACGAGGGTATCAGCGGCAAGAATCAGCCGCCCTTCAAAGCGCGCTGCCACGGAGTCCATTTTCAGTCTGGCCGTTCTCTCTGCGAACCTGGCCGGAGAGCCGCAACTCGAGTCGAACTCCGGCTCCACTTCATCACTGACAATCACCTCAAACCAGATTCCCATCTGCCGCAACAACTCTGCCCGACGGGGAGACCCGGATGCCAGCACGAGGGGGAACTCCGTCAGAAAATCCGGCGCAGAAGACACCCGAAACCTCACAGTTTCCTGAAAAGCAGTACAGACAGCAACAGACCGATGATGCCAAGAAGGTTCAGCTCAAACAAAAAACCGAACTCCATCTTGAAGAAGTTGAGGTCAAGATACATTGGCGGGTCGATGCCGACCTGCACGCTCTCCGTAAAGAAATGAGGCACCCGGCCCGACAGAAGCGTGTTCAGAACGCTCCCGATCACCAGTCCGCAGACGATGAAGACGACCAGTATCCACGTGTTTTTTGCAATAGGCAAGGCTCACCTCAATGGCCGATCTGTCAACTGACGGCAACCAGTTGCTTCCCTCCCAGGCGCAGGCGACGATGGTCATGCACCACTACGCTGACTCCGGCATTGGTACAGCCAATCGGGTCGGCCGCCACCGTCACAGGGATCCCCACCTTCTCGTTGAAGAACTGCTGAACCCCGCGCATCAATGTCATCCCCCCGGTGAGCAGGACACCGTTGCTCAGGATCTCCGAGCGTTGCTCTGCGGAGATCTCTTCCAGCAACCAGCGGACCTCCCCAACAATTACCTGCAGGTTCTTGGACATCAACTCGGGGATCCCCTCGATCGCGACAGGCACGCTCTTGAACAGCTCTCCATACATCTGCACCCCGTCCATGGTGACTTGTTCCTTGGGCTTCCCCGGCACCACCGAACCGACACGCACCTTGATGTTCTCCGCAACCACAGGCGTTACGAGCATATCGTATTTGTGTTTGATGAAGCGGCGAACGCTCTCGTCAAAATCGCTCCCGGCGAACCGAATGGAGCGCGTGGTCAGCACCGTCCCATGGGAGATCAAGGCGATATCCGCCGTCCCTCCGCCAATATCGATCACCAGTTGACACGAAGTCTGGTGAGTTCCGAACCTCGCGCCGAACAGGGCTGCGAGGGTGCTGTCGATGAACAGCACCTCTCTGGCGCCGGCCATCTTGAAGGCATCGGACAGGGCGCGCCGTTCCACTTCAGTTAAGCCCGGGTTTGCCGACGCCACCACGCGCGGCTTCATGACAAACCGCTTCCCTACCGCCTTTTCCATCAAGGCGCGAAGCAGCAGAACCGTAGGCTCGTAGAAGGCCACTGCTCCGCCGATCACGGGATGGATGATTTCCGTGTCCGGTATGTTTTGCTCGCTCAGCAGTTTGGCGTCGGTCCCGATACAGGTAATCTCCCGGGTGCGTGAGGAAATCGCGATGGTCGTGGCTTCGCGGACAACCTCACCGCGGTTCTTCAGGTAAACGCGGGTGTGACTGGTGCCGAGGTCAAAACCAAAATCGACCTCCCAGCTTCCTCCCATTCCCCAGGCCATAGAGCAGGACCTCTTGATCGAAGAGTGTTGATTAACAATAGCACATGGGCGGCTTCCGACGTGCGTGTCATTAGCAAGCTCCTGGTGCCGAGGGTCGGACTCGAACCGACACGACCCGAAGGTCCCGGGATTTTAAGTCCCGTGCGTCTACCCATTCCGCCACCCCGGCGCCCGCGATGCCTTCTGCGCGAACTTTGAGTTTGCCTCAGAAGAGCGCGGGTATTGTATCAACGCCTGCCACGGGATGTCAACGCGCCGCGCGCGCTTTGGGTACCAATGTTGTCGGGCCATCAAGGACTTCTCCCACTGCCACGGCGCAGCAAGGATGGTAACCGTTCAGTGGAGTGCAAAACCCCCCCCGTGTGAAACTGGGAGCGTTCCTGTCGACACCTGAACGGTTACCATGGATGAACGGTAGGCGCCCGGCGAAAAGGTCATCGCGTGAACGCTCGCTCAGGAGATATCGTCCAGAGGAGTCAGTGCCGGATCCTCGTCCGGGATGAGGTACCCGAACTTGTTGACCTGATCCAGACCCAGCCCCCGCAAGTTTGCTACCCGGCGATTCTCTTCCGCCTGGTATAGCCGCCAGATGGTTCTCAACCCCTGCAGGCTACCGGGGCCGTCGGTGAGAGGTTTGCTTCCGGACTCGATGCAGTCCAGGAAGTGAAGCAGCTCGACCTCTGTCGGCTTCTGCATGTGGTGTTGCTCCGCCTCCGTGGTGAGCAGGCTCTCTTCCTTGCCGCGGTGGTGAAGAATCAACTCTCCCGTGGCAAAGCGGGCCTCCAACATACCCTCCGTGCAATGGGCGTGAAAGGAGTACCCCAGCCGTGTTCCTCGCGCGCCCCAGGTTCCAAAATGGTAGCCCAGCGCTCCGCCATCGAACTCTATTGCCACGTTGCTGGTTCCCTCCCGCTCCATCCAGGGGGTTCCGCAGTTTGTTCCAAGATGTGTTCCCTGTGCCGGTCGGCCCAGAAACCACAGCAGGAGGTCAATGTAATGGCAACCGTGGCTGAAGAGCTGCCCGCCCCCAAGCGTTTTCGCACTGCTGGCCCAGTGGTCGGGAGGGTACTGGGTCAACTGCTCTGTCCAGATGGACACTTGAAAGGTTTCTCCGTAAACCCTCTCTTCGAGCAGTTGACGCATGCGGGTAACCAGCGGATGGAACCGCATACAGTAGGCAATCATGAGCACCCGCTCGGTCTCCAGAGACGCCCGAATGAGTTCCAGACACTCGAACTCGGAGTTGGCCATCGGCTTCTCCAACAGCACGTGTTTCCCCTGTTCGAGACAATCCATGCCGATGGGATGATGCAAGTGATGGGGCAATACCAGCAGAACGGCTTCACAATCGTCCAGCACGTCGCGGTAGCTGGTCGCCCATCGCGCTCCGGGGAAAAGCTCCGCTACGCCTCTTGCCCTCTCTTCCACCACGTCAACCGCAGCGACAATTTCCACTCGCTCCAAGGCGTGCTCAAACCTCCGAGCATGCGACTTCGCCATCCCACCACAACCGATGATCGCCAACCGCATCTTGTTCATAATCGTTTGGAACACCTCCAAGCAGACTCGCCGCATTCTACCTCAAGTTGTACTCCATGCGCCAGTGGGACGGACCGCCGACTTCTTCCAGAGCGCGCTTGCGATAGACATCACGGCGCGCGACCGGGTAAACTTTGCTTCGGTACGCGAGCGCGATGGCGCGAGGCGCGCCACGCGGCCATTCTTCGCAAAACCTACGCGGTGTTCCCGAAGCTACCCGAGCTGGTCGGTTACTCGCCGTGGTGTCTCACCGACATTCGCGTTCCCCTCCACTGGCGTTGGTGCAACGAAGGCAAGGACGCGTTTCGCTATGGCTGCATGGACGAGAACTGGGAGAAGAAGGAGATCGTTTTCAAGACGATGAAGCAGTGCATCGCGCGGTTGAGGGAAGCGATGGGATAGCTCTCCCCGCAATGGTAGTGATAGAATGTGCCAGCGCAATGCGCCTCACATGGAGGTCGCTCACTCCCGGTATCCCGGTACGGACCCGTGAGACTCATTTGAGAGGGTGGTGGCAATATGAAGGTACAGAGGTTGATGCAACCATTGCGGAATATTCTCTTGGCATTGGCGATGGCAGTGATGGGAGGGGGGGTTGTCCCCGCGTCGGGAGAGTCGTTGCTTCCGAACGGCAGCTTCGAGGAGACGCAGGCGGCGAAGCCTGGCGCCGACGGACTCGTGCAGGGGTGGGAGCTGGGTCAGAATTCGCTGCTCCCGCAAAACTGGTCGTTGAATACGTTCTATCCGGGGAAGCTGTCCGTTGAGCCCTACGGGTCCACCGCAACGGAGAGCCCTCTCGCTGGCAAGCAGTTTGTTCGTCTATCCGCTCCCGGCAAGTCCGACGCCCATTTCTTTCAAATGTGCAGGAACCTGCGGGGGCGCCAGTGGTACCGCGTCTCGCTGAGGTTGCGCGGAGGGTCCGTGACGGTCTACATGTATGAGTATGCTGGAGGGCAGTTCTCCGGAGCGACCCGGCTGTTTCAGTCCTCAGCTTCCAACACCGCCTGGAAAAAACTTGACAGTTACTATCTTGCCGCGGGAGAGGGCGCAGTCAATGTGGGACTGGCGCTGGTCGTGGGGACAGGGACCACTGCCGACGTTGATGATGTGAGCCTCGAGGCGCTGACAGATGCAAATCTACCCGGAGGATTAGAGAACGTGAGCTTTGAGAATGACTGCGTGCAGATGACCATCGACCCGCGAGGGCGCTTGGTGAAACTCTACAGCAAATCGCTGGGGCAGGACTTTGCGTCGCCAGCCAACCCTGTTCCTGTAGTGCAGGTGGTGCGCGATGGCGCCGACGTGCAGGCCCACTGGGTTCGACGCGAGGGAGACCTGCTGCATGTATCGTTTGTGGACAGTGAGGTAAAGGTCACGCTGCGCGTAACGGCGCATCCGTGCTTCCTGGGTTTCGAGGTGATGGACGCGCACCCCGACGACATCGAGGAATTGAGCCTTCAGTTTCCGGTAAAGCGACTCGCGGTATCCGGACCCGCCTTCAATGCAACCTATGACGACACTTTCGGCATCAGCCTGCTGGGCGCGACCGTCAACTCCTGTAATCGTTCCTATGGGCAAGGATCAGGAATTCACGTGCTGCGCACTTCCTGCTCTCAGAAGTATGGCATCGTGGGAACGAAGTTCTCCCTCATCGCCACGCCGCGGGGTCAGTTTAACCAGGCCATCATGGAGATGGAGCGCACCCACGGGCTGCCTTGCCCCGTGCTGGATGGCAAGTGGGCGCGGTTTTCGGAGCCGGTTCGGAAATCGTACCTGTTCTCAACCGACATCTCGGAGGACAGTATTGACGCCGTCATCGCAGACGCCAAAGTCGGCGGGTTTGGCATGATCATCTTTCTGAAGGATTGCTGGCTGCAAAACCACGGCCATTTCGACATCAATCCGAGCCGCTTCCCGGACGGCATTGAAAGCCTCAAACGTGTCGTGAAGAAAGTGCATGACGCCGGTCTGGATGCGGGAGTCCACGTGTTTGGACCCTCCATTTCCCCGAATGATCCGTATGTGACACCGAAGCCGGACGATCGCCTCGCGTTCGTTCCCTGCCCACCACTGGCGGAGGAAGTTGATGAGAAAGCCAATACGTTGACGCTCACTGGGCAGCCTATGGAACTGCCTCCGAAACGTGGCCGCAACCGCGCCTTCCCCGGCTACCATCTGCGAGTGGGCGATGAGATCATCCAATACGGAGACATCGAGGCAGGGCCTCCCTACCGGTTCCTCCACTGCCAGCGTGGCGCTCTGGGTACCAAGGCTGCCGCGCACCCGGCCGGTGCCGAAGTGAAGGGACTCCTCTCCATCTGGGGGTTCTTTGCGATAGACCCCAACAGCACACTTGCGGATGAGGTGACCAGCAACTTCGCCAAAGCGATCAACGAGTGCGATTTCGACATGGTCTACTTCGACGCCAGTGACGGTGTTAGCAATGAGTACATGGATGGTTGGTACTACCTCAACAAGATGCATCTCGGTTTCTACAAGAAGTTCAAGAAGGACGTGCTCTACCAAACCAGCACCGGTACCGGCTCAAACCTCCTCTGGCACCTCGTTCCGCGCAGCGCGTCCGCCGACGGTCACGGAGACATCAAAGGCTATCTCGACGAACGCTGGCCGGGCATCCTCAATCAGGGCGCAAACTTCACTCGGTCCGATATCGGGTGGTACTACTGGTTCCGCGATGTGCGTCCCGACCAGATTGAGTACGTGTGCGCAAAGGCCATCGGCGTCGACGGGTCCATTTCTCTGGAAACCTCGCGGGAGGCGCTGGAACGTCTTGCACAGTCGCGCGGGATGATGGAGATGATTGGTCGGTACGAGAAATGTCGTCTTGCTAACTTCTTCCCGGCATCCGTTCGCGAGAAGCTGAAAGAGCCTGGCAAGGACTTCAAGTTGTTCGAAGACGGCAAGGGACGCTGGAAGCTCTACCGGGCCACGTACGAGGAACCGCGTTCGGTCGACGTTCTTGATGGAACGCAGAACAGGTGGACGATCAATAACGACGCGCAGGTTCCATGCTACCTCGGCGTCGAGATCGTTCGAGGGGATCGCGGGTACGCCACTGCCGACTACGATGACCCAAAGGCGGTCATCATTGAGACCTTCGATGATGCCGCGGTCTACAAAATGAGCGACACCAATCTCTTCGAGAAGTTTGTTCTCGGCGACGGCAAGAGGCTCGGCGACTTCGGACCGGTGAGAGCGGGGATGACTCAGTCATTCGAGGTCTCTCCGGAGAACGCGAAGGTTGGAGGGAAATGTCTGGTCTATGCTGCGGACAACAAGGGCGACTATGGCGGATGGGGAGGCATCGGGCGGCGATTCGAGAAACCGCTGGATTTCAGCGGCTACCAAGCCGTCGCTCTCTGGGTACACGGAGACGGGCAATACGAAACAATCCGTATTCAGTTCCGGGATGTGAAGGGACGCAACATCGACTTTCTCCCAGCCATCAACTTCACAGGGTGGAAGCTTCTGACCTTTCCCATGCCGACCGGCGCTGCCTTCGACGCCAAGCAAGTCGAGTATATGCTTTTCTACTTCAACGCGGTGAATGCAAAGACCTCCGTTCGAGTGGCCCTCGACGACCTGAAGCTGATTCCCGCCCTGCGCCCTGCCGAGAATATCGGCAGTCCTGTCATTGACGTCAACGGCAAGAGGGTTACGCTGCCGGTTGAGCTGGGCGGCAGGCAGGCCATCACACTGGACGGTCCGGGAGGTTCCACCCACTGGCCCGGCGGCATGCAGCCTGGGAAACCGCTGAAAATCGACCCCGCGGTGTTCCGTCTGAAACCGGGGGAAAACACCGTTACGTTTTCCACGACGGCCCCAACAAGCGCCTTCTCCGGTGATGTAGCTGTGTTGCTGTACCGCATGTGGGAGATGGAGTAGGGCAAGTTGGCATTGGGTAATGGGGCGAAGAGTCGGTGGGACAGTTGACAGGGACTCCTGTGAACTCTTGCGAGGGGTGATGCCGTCAAACGCTTCGACCGGTTTCGCCGATGGCGATTGCCATTCAACGACTCACGTGTTGGCTTGCGCCGTCACGATAGTGACAACTCGCGTCCCTTCTGCTAACATCATGGCGTCCCACAATTCACACAGAAGGAATGGTGTAGTTGGCAGACGGAACTCGAACGACCGAAGTACTCATCATCGGCGGAGGCATTATTGGGTTGACGATTGCGCTCCGCCTCAGGCGGAGCAACGTTCCCGTAATCGTGCTCGAGAAGGGCGAGCCGGGCAGGGGGGCTTCTTTTGCGGCGGCAGGGCTGATCGCCCCCAAGTTTGAGCCGGAAACGGAGCCATTTGCCAGGCTTGCCATCGCGAGCAGAGATCGCTACAGGGACTACTGCGAAGAATTGAGGCAGTTGACCGGCGTCAACCCGGAGTATCGAGACGAGGGCACAATCATGCCCCTCCTCGATGACGAAGAGGAGACCTACGCCAACGGGATTATTGAGTCCGCCGGCGATTCGGTTCCCTTGAAGACCCTCTCCCGAAAAAATATCCTCGACTTGGAGCCGGACCTCTCTCCCGAAGTGAGACGCGGAATTTTCATCCCCGGCGATCACCAGGTCAACAACCGCAAGCTGTTGCAGGCGCTCATAGCGGCGGTGCAGAAGCTCGGCGGAGACATCCGCCCGAATACTCCCGCACGGGCTATTCGCGTGGAAGCAGGACGCGTATCCCGCGTTGAGAGCGACAAGGACACCTACACGCCGCGCCACGTGGTACTCGCTGCGGGTTGCTGGTCGCACCAGGTCGAGATAGACGATCCTTCGCTATCTCCCCCGACGCGCCCGGTGAAAGGACAGATGGTCGCCGTTCAGATGACTCCGCCGGTAACGCTGACGCGGAACATCCATTCCCCGCGGTGCTACATCGTGCCGCGCGTTGACGGACGGGCGGACATAGGGGCGACGGTTGAGGAGGTGGGCTTCGACACAGAAGTGTCATCGGAAGCTGTCGACAAGCTCCTTGCCGCGGCGCGCAGCGTGGTGCCCGGACTGCGGCAAAGCCCTGTCATCGAGACATGGGCGGGATTGCGGCCGGGATCGCCGGACAGTCATCCCATCGTCGGCAAGACGCCCGTCGAGGGACTCATCATGGCGACGGGAAACTACCGCAGCGGCCTCCTGATGGCGCCCATCACGGGTGAACTCGTGACGGAGTTGATCCTGACAGGACAAACACCGGAGCTGTTGAGACCGTTCTCGCCAGGACGGTTCACCGACACAGCGGGTTCTGAAAGCGGATAAAACACCCATGAGAATCAAACTGAATGGCGAGCATCGTGATATCGATGACAACCTGACGATCGCGGACCTGGTCGATCGGCTTGGGCTGAATCGGGACGGGATCGCCATAGCCATCAACCGCGCCGTTGTTCCACGACCAGAGCACGCAACCACAGAAATCCGGGATGGCGACGTAGTTGAAGTCATTCACGCCGCCGGGGGAGGATAGTTGGGGGTTAGTGGTTGGTGACTGGGAGGATTAAAAGTCTACGTCTGTCACTTGTCACTCTCCGACACATCGGGGCAGGCGATCACGCATCACGTCTCAATGATTACAGGAGCATCAAACATGGCCAAACGCACAGACAAACTTATCCTCGGTGGTAAGGAGTTCGCTTCCAGACTGATCATCGGAACCGGCAAGTACTCCGACTTCGAGACCATGCGGGCAGCGCATGAAGTGAGCGGAGCGGAGGTCGTCACCGTCGCCATTCGTCGCATCGACCTGAATGATAAATCCGGCAAGGGAATGCTGGACTACATCGACCGCAACAAGTATGAGCTGCTGCCCAACACCGCCGGGTGCTATACCGCGCAGGACGCGGTGCTCACATGTCAACTGGCTCGGGAAGCTTTGGAAACCAACTTCGTGAAACTGGAGGTCATCGGCAGCGAGAAGACTCTGTTCCCGGATAACGAAGCGCTGCTCGAAGCGGCGAGAATTCTGGTGAAAGACGACTTTATTGTGCTCCCGTACACGCACGATGATCCCGTGCTGTGCAAGAAGCTGGAGGACATTGGCTGCGCCGCAGTGATGCCCCTAGGCGCGCCGATTGGTTCGGGGCTGGGGATCTGCAATCCATACAACATCCGCATCATCCTGGAAACGGTCTCCATCCCCGTGATCGTTGACGCGGGAGTGGGCACTGCGTCCGATGCCACCATCGCCATGGAACTCGGTTGCGACGGTCTGTTGATGAACACCGGAATTGCGGGCGCCAAGGATGCTGTAAAGATGGCGCGCGCCATGAAGCTGGCGGTGGAGTCGGGTCGTCTGTCGTACGAGGCGGGGCGCATCCCGAAGAAGCTCTACGCTCAGGCCTCAAGCCCTGTTGAAGAAATGATCGAGTAACCCATGTGGAGTGCGATGGCAGAGCGGATCGGCGACACCGCTTTGGGTGAGTGGGAGAAAGCAGAGGTGTTGGAGCATTGACCCGTGATCATCGACTATCCCCCCTCAGCCGACTGTATCTTGTGACGGATCGCGCCTTCTGCGCGCCGCGGTCGCTGGAGGATGTTCTGGACGAAGCCTGTGCCGCGGGTGCAAGAATGGTGCAGTTGCGGGAGAAGGACCTGCCGCCACGCGAGCTGTGCCTGCTGGCGGAGGCGGCGAAGACCGTCGCTGATCGGCATGGCGCGTCGTTGTTTGTCAACGACCGAATCGATATTGCGATGGCCGTCGACGCGGCGGGGGTGCATTTGAGCCGGAAAAGCGTGCCGCCCTCCATCGCCCGACGTTGCCTCAACGAAGCACAACTGATCGGCGTCTCCACACACTCTGTCGAGGAAGCCATGCTCGCGGAACAGGACGGCGCCAACTTCATCTGCTTCGGGCCGGTGTACGACACCCCCTCGAAGCGACCTTACGGATCGCCGCAGGGATTGCGCAAACTGCGAGAAGTGTGCAACTGTGTCTCGGTTCCGGTGTATGCCATTGGGGGAATTTCCCACTCACAGGTGGACGAATGTATCGGCGCCGGAGCTTACGGGGTGGCGGTGATTTCTGCCGTGATTGGCGCGGCGGATGTAACCGACGCCGTGAGCAGCTTTAGCGACACGCTCGGGACTTGACGCGGCGGTGGGGCAGATCGCCCTCTCTTATTAACCTGGAGGTAACACAAATGCTCAAAGACCTCGTTCTCAAGAACAGAAGCTACCGAAGATTCCACGAAGCCACGCCTGTCTCTCGCCAGACACTGGAGGAGTTGGTGGAGTTGGCGCGGGTTTCAGGATCGGGCGGGAATATGCAGCCGCTCAGATTTATTCTGTCCGCTGATGCCGAGAAGAACGCCCGCATCTTCCCGCACCTCGCATGGGCGGGATACCTGACCGACTGGCCGGGGCCGCAAGCGGGGGAAAGACCGGCCGCCTATATCATCATCCTCGGCGACACGGAAACCTCGAAGGGGTTTGGCGTTGACCATGGCATCGCCGCTCAAAGCATCCTGCTGGGAGCGACGGAGCGGGGTCTTGGCGGGTGCATTATCGGGTCGGTCCACCGGGACAACCTTGGAAAGGAACTCGATATCCCGGAGCGATACGACATATTGCTGGCGCTTGCGCTGGGCGAGCCTGCTGAATCGGTGGTCATTGAGGAAGTCGGCCCGGAGGGAGACATCAAATATTGGCGGGATGAGGCGAGCGTTCACCACGTCCCCAAGAGGTCGCTGCAAGAGCTCATCGTCGGGTAAGTGTCTACTTTACCAACGAACCACCGCGGTCAACGGTAACACAACCTCGTCCCCCACTCCGTAGTCGTAAACGCCAAACCAGGTATCGATCGGGAACTCTTCCCGGAGTTTGGCGGTCGTTGCGGTCGGATGTCGCTCTGCATCAATGAACGCCGCTCCGTCAATGCCGTGGATGCGGTACTCCGCAGTTCCCGCGGCGTTAACCAGCCGTGCGCCGTGGTAATAGCGATATCCACGCAGACGAAATGGCGTTGCTGACGTGACCCGGTAGTCGGCGTGCCCCGACACCTTTCCGGTCCCCACTTTGGAGTCATACTCGAGCCGCAACCGGATGCCGGATGTCGTCTTTTCCGCCTCCAGAACTTTGTAGGCCAGACGGCGGTTGGGATTGGTGATAAAGATGTACTTGCCAACCAGTGCTCCGCTGTTTGCCGGGGCGGGTGCAACCGTGATCGTCTCGGTGGCTCGATCCACTTCCTTGATCTCACCGCGATATTCGCCGGATTCCTGTTTGATCCCCTTCCCGTTCCGCGTTAGCTCGGTTCCACCTATCAGCGCGAATCGCTCCCGACCATCCTTCTCCAGGGAATGCAGCCCGAAGCGACCACTGAACCTGAATCCGCCATCCGCGATACACAACGCTCCAGCGTCGGGAGCGAGGAAGATGGTGTCGATCCGTCCACTGCTCAGCTCGACAACACACGCCACCGCCGTCGTGTTGCCGTCATTCGGTGGTTTGATGGACAACGCGCGAACGGTCTTCAGCACTGGCTCGCCGCGATAGAGCTCCATCACATTCAGGAAGCGGGATTGCACCGGCATCGCTCCTTCACGATGCAGCAGCACCCACTTCATCTCATACGGTGAGCCGCCCGAAGGGGATTTGCCGTCACACAAAACCACTTCTGCGCGGTCGGAGTCTACCCCCGTCAAGCGGAAGTGCAATCCATCGGAGTCCTCCAATGCCCAGTCCGCTGACCAGACGCCCGCAGGATTTGCCCGCTCCACATTGTACAGATGCGGGAAGCCAAACATCGGTCCGCGCCAGCCGTAGTTGCTCTTTTTGCAGCCGCTTTCCTTCAGCCACTTCTCGTCGCCGTAGGGCACGTCAGCGCCGGCCAGCGTCCCCGTCTTCTGCGACGCCAACTGCAGTCCCTGCGTCGAAACCTCGCCTTCCTGCGCATGCAAACTCCACCAATGCTCCTTCCCTCCGAAGATGCGATACAGATCAATGCAGTAGAAGCTCTCGTCGGAAACGTCTACCGTGGCAATCAATCGTCGCTGCCAGTTATCTTCCGGCACGCGATAGCCCTCTCCTGAGCCGACACGATCCTCGAAAGGCTGCGCAAACGCTTCAGCCACGTGGACGGGTCCGGCGTCGGCAAACAACTGCGGCGTTGCGGTCATCGACACAAACGGAACCTGACGCGCGTTGATCTGCGTGATCCAGTTTCCTTCCCATGCGCTCCAGTTGCGCGGATAACCCAGATGGCCGAGAATTTCGCTTGCATACGCGTCGAGACCGATATGCAGCATGTCGTCATGCGTGTGTCCGCGAGGGCGACCATACATCATCCAGAAACTGCGCTTGTTGTCGTCTTTCCCGCTGCGAAGCATCGCGACTCCGTAGCCATCTTTGAGGCAGCTTGCGTCGTTCCACTCGGCGGGCCACTTGGCGGCCGCTGCCTCGACTTCCTCACGTGAGTACGGGAACTCAAGCGACGGACTCCACCCCGGTGTGTTCGCAAGCGCCCATGCAAACTTGGGGTCTTTGAAGATTCCGTAGGCATGTTCGAACGCTGCCGCTCCGCCGTTCTGCCAGACCCGTTTCCCTCTTTTGGCGTACCGTGGGTGCGCGCCGTCATCTCCAATCCGCGAGTATGTGCGGTCGATGTTGATGGTGTCCATGGAGTAGTCAAACACGCTATGGTACCGGCGACTGCGAGTGAGGTTCGGGTATTTATCGTCAGGATAGGTGTCGGGGCGCAGCTTCCGCAGGTGCTCAATCGACTCAATGATAGGCCCCATCGCCACCACGTGCATTCCGTTGTACCCGCCGGTCGACTCGTACGGTGATCCGTCGCGGAAGAACTCATTGGTTACGAAGGTTCGCATCTTGCCTTCGCCATCGTACAGCCAGTCCATGAAGTCGGCGCCGCTTCGGTAGTTCAGGGATTCGGCCATCCGCGCCATCCCGCGCTGGTGGTACGGCTCATTGGACCGCGTGGCCAGGTCCATCGCTCCCTGCATCCAGACCGCGAACAGGTTCTCCTCGATGAAGCGACGCAGTTCCCGGTGATCTTTGATGTCATACCCCTTGCTACGCATGAACGGGAGAATTGCTTCGTCCTGCTCAATCGATGGAAAGATCTTGTCGTAGGCTTCTGCATGACCCCACTGGTAGCCGGGCTGATCGATGCAGTATACAGTGAACCCACTCCCCACGAGACACGGTCCCTCGGAGAACGGCGCCGGTCCCAGCCGCTCCACCTGCGACTGGCTGTTCCGGTGGCGGTGCTGGGTCATCGTCGCCAAATAGGCGTACTCCACCGCCAGGCGACACATCGCCACCAGCGCCTTGTGGACGTACTGAATGTCCCCGGTCGTCAGGTAGCCGTCCGCACACAACGGAGCAACATTGAGCAGCTTGTGGCAGTAGGACTGGTTCATCTCTGCGATGATGCCGTAGCGATTCCCCTTGTGTTCCACACCGCCGCCGAAAGCATCGTCCGGGAAATCGCCGCTGGTCATATCACCGTTCGCAAAATCATTGGAGGGGAGCAACTCGCCACCCACCGGACACTTCAGCTTCCATGCGTAGGGAACTGCGGCCTGCGTATACGTGCGAATGGGCCTACTCAGTTCATCCAGCCACGGGTAGTACGCGCCCTTCGTGTAGATTTCCGCGCCGTGGATCGGACAGCCCAGGAGAACATTCACCCAATGCCAGCGTGGAATGGTACTGTCCGTCTGTAGAGACCAGATGTCATTATCAGAGAGTTTCAGCCACTGATCTCCACGCGGGGATGCTCCACGAGCGACGTCCTTCATCTTCTGCGTCGTGATGGTTTGCCCTTCCTTGAGTTCGGGGAGTTCCTTTCCCAGCGGCCAACGGCGAGGAAGCTGCACCCCCTTGAGCATCCGGTATTCACGCAAATCATCGAACGACCAAATCTCGATGGATACCGTTTCACTGCCGGCGGGGAGAGCGAAAACGATATCCGCCTGCTTGGTCGGTTTCAGTGAGCGGAAGTAATACTTCCGAATGTCGGATCGCGCCGGAAGCCGCGTCTGGTCGAACATCTCTACGGAATCCGGGACCGTCACCTTGACCTGCGGAGCATCCACTGGCAACCGCAGCGCCACCGTGAACATGCGATTGACGCCGACGATATCCGGTTTGTATGCGATCACGGAATCTCCTTTGCCGGGCGCGGCCCAGATAAGGATGGTTGGCAAAGCGAGGTAGACGAACGATGCGCGATTTCCCACGGCCCGGGCTGGCTCCCTGTGTACTGAGGATCAGACGCTCTCACCGCGTCGCGCGCTCCCCCTCATCCGGCGAGGTTGGTGGCAACCAGTGTAGCATGATGTCCGCACGGCGGGAAGAGGCGCGCGTTGGCGTTGCTTCACTTGCCCCAACGTGGTAACCTTCCACAGCGTGGAGACGTTATCCAACGTGTCAGGGAAGAGGCAGAAGATGACGCACAGACAACCGCTTGATGTCGATCTGGGTAAATTCTGGAAGGAAAACGAGCGCTGCTTCGGCCGCTTCGACCGCAACAAACCTCGCACTCCAGTCTCCCTGTCGCTGGGTGAGGACTTTATCAAGTGGCGCATGGGAGTCACCGACCACCCGCGCTACTATCTTGACTTCGACTACCAGCAGCAGACGCGGCTGGCGTGCGGAAAGCTAACCCAGGAGCACATCGGCCTTGCGATGGGCCCTGGCATCAACCTGGGCACCACCATTGAGTCCATCTTCGGAGGCGAAGTCTTCTTCCCACCCAACGCGCCGCCGTGGATCAAACCGGCTGTCGAGACCATCGAGGACGCCAAGCGCCTGCTCCCGGAATTGTCGAAGATCCATCCGCTGACCGCCGGCATCATGCCACGCTGGCTGGAATACCGCGAGCGGTTGCAGCGGGAATACGACGTCCCCTGCAGAATGGGAGGGGGAGCGCACGGCGGGGCGGAGCTGGCCGTCCTCGTCTGCGGCGCGACAAATTTTTGCTATTGGGCCAAGGACGACCCGACGTTCGTGAAGGAGTTTGTGACCGAGCTTGCTCGGACGATGATCCGTTGGAACCACGCCGTGCGCAAGGAGACTGGAAACGAAACCTCAGGACGTTTCAGCATCGCCAACGACAGCGCCACACTGCTGTCCCCCGACGACTACTTTCAGTTCTCCTTCCCGGTTGAGAAGATGTACTACGACGAATTCGCTCCGGCAGCGAAAGACACGCGTTGCTACCACGCCGACAGCCACATGACGCCTCACCTTCCGGCTCTCCGAGAGCTTGGCGTAACCGACGTGAACCTCGGGCCACGGGACGACATCGAGGTCATCCGCCGCGCCATGCCCGATACAGTCATCCACGGCCAGGTTCCCCCCATGCTGACCATCAACGGCACACCTGGTGAGGTTTATGAGCGGTGCTGTTCCGACATCCGGCGCGTCGGAGCCGACGGCGGCCTGGTGCTGACCACCGCCGGTGGCATCTGCGCCGGGTCGTGGGACCACCTGCGCGCCTTTATGGCAGCGGCGGTGGATTGTTTGCCGTACCGATCCCGCCGCGGCATCCCGTAACCTGAAAGCGACGGGGAAACGGAACGGGGGATCGCTACAGCGAGCGATCCCTACCCCAATCCGCGAATTCCGCGCAATCTGGCGAACTCTGCGACGAAAGCCGCCGCCTAATCCAGCCGGACGAGACCACGCTTGAGGGCGATCATGACAGCCTGGGTGCGGTCGGCGGCATCCAGCTTTGTCAGGATGGCGTTGACGTGGGTTTTGACGGTGCCTTCGGCAATGAAAAGGGCGTCTGCAATCTCCTTGTTGCTCTTGCCCTCAGCTATGAGACGCAGCACCTCGGTTTGGCGGGGGGAAAGTTCGGCAGCGGCAACATGACTGGCCAATTTCAATGCGATGGAAGGGGGGAGAACGGTCTGCCCGTTGTGGACCGCTCGGAGAGAATTCAGCAGTTCGTCACGCGGGGTGTCCTTGAGGAGGTAGGCTTTCGCGCCCGCTTGGAAGGCACGATGGACGTCTTCGTCATCGTCGTAGGTGGTGAGCAGGATGAGACGCGCGGCGGGAGCCTTCTCCCGAATCGCGGCAATGGCATCCACGCCATCCATCGCCGGTCCCGGTTCGGATGCGTTGCCCATGCGCAGGTCGATCAGGGCAAGGTCGGGGCGGTGGAGG
>Ga0210024_1001541_pt1 | contig 20879 bp, 24 predicted proteins | sample CryGeymeta201525_FD_183988 | JGI IMG/M metagenome (GOLD analysis project Ga0210024, IMG submission 183988) | Groundwater microbial communities from Crystal Geyser aquifers in Utah, USA - Crystal Geyser metaG 2015-25 (SPAdes) (version 2) | ecosystem: Environmental > Aquatic > Deep subsurface >...
CGAATTTAAAGAATACTTAAATCGAAGAAAATTGAAACTTGCGAAATAAAATGCCGACCGCACAACAGCGTGTATAAGAAATAGCGGGTTCAGTGCTAAATCAAAGGTCAGTGCTTTTAATAAAAATAAGTGCCAAACTGAAAGTGAAGTGCTTTTTAATCCGCTACTTCTCATACACGCAAAACGTTGTATGCAAGGCAAAACCAACTTTAGAACATAAAAGAATATGACAAAATCAGCACACTTTAAAGTTGACCCAAAACTAGCAGAATTACTAGGCGAAACATATCGTTCAGTCGAAGAAGCTACAAAGGAATTAATTGACAACGCCTATGATGCTGATTCTGAAAATGTCAAAATCCAACTACCAGACGAGTTGACACCTGACCCAAAAATTATAATTGAAGATGATGGTTCAGGAATGAAAGAAAACGAAGTCCGTAACGAATACTTAAATATTGCAAATAGCCGAACTTCTCGGAAAGGCAATATCACTTTTTCAAAAAAGAGAAAAGTTAAAGGACGGAAAGGAATCGGAAAATTTTCAGGTTTAATGGTTGCAAGTCAAATGACAATTGAAACTTTTGCAAGCGGCAAAATGACATCCTTAACCATAAATAAAGACGATTTAGCGAAAGCAGGTTATGACTTGGAAAAAGTGCCACTTCCAATTAATGTAACAGATTGTGATAAATCAAAACACGGAACTAAAATAACACTTGAAGGCATTAATCAAAATTTTAGTTTTCCAAACCCAGATAGGCTAAAGGAAATTTTAATTCGAGACTATGGTCGAGAAATGGATTTTGACATAACAATAAATGGCGAAAATATCGGAGTGCTAGACCTGCAAGGAAAATCATACTCGGAAAGAATAGAATTACCCAATGGAAAAATGGCTACATTAAATTATACAGTTACCGAAAAGCCAATAAAACAAGCAGGTATAGCAATTAGAGTAAACAATAAAATAATCGGTAGACCTCAAAACTTTCTTTCAGATGATGAAATAATACCTAAAAAGCTACAAAGTAGAGTTTATGGAGAGATTATTTGTGATGATTTAGAAGATGATTTAACAGCTGATTTTGGTGCAGTAATAGACAACAGCAAATTATACCAAAAACTGACAGCAAGCACCACCGAACAATTACGCAAATCGGTTGACGAAGTTTTTGTCACTGATATGAAAATGGCTAAAGCCCGTTATCAAAGAAAAATCAACAAGGAACTAGAGAAATTACCTGATTTTAAACAACCTTTCGCCAAAAAAGCACTTTATAAAGTTCTTGAGAAATTTTATGGAGAAACCGAAGAAAGAATAAATACAGTAATTTCTGTAATGGTATCCGCAATGGAAAAAGACCATTATTGGGATATTGTCCAAAATATAGAGGATACGAGAACAGGAGATGTTGAAAAATTTGCAGAGGCTCTTTCCGAGTTTGGGTTTTTAGAAATGAGCATAATTTCTAGTCAGGCAATTAATAGATTAAGATTTCTAGACGAACTAAATATATTAATTGAAAATCCTAAAACCCTTGAATCAACAGTCCACAAAGCTTTTGAGAAAAACACTTGGCTTTTTGGAGATGATTATTCTGTGATTTTTTCAGACCAAGGCTTAAAAACCTCAATCGAGAAAGTAATTAATAAAACGTATAAAGGAGAAAAACCAGATGACAGACCCGATATACTTTTTGGTAGAAATATTACTAGGTCATTAATCCTAATAGAATTTAAAAGACCAAGTTTTACATTAAACCGAGATACTGAATCTCAAGCATTAAAATATCGAGATGAACTCAACGTATATTTTCACAATCAAAAAATTGAAATTATACTTTTAGGAGGTAAGGTAAAAGGGATAATAAGCTCTCACAATGAACGAGGCGATGTTTTATATAGAACTTATGTAGATTTAATAAGTGTTGCTCGACAGAAATTAATTTGGCTTATAGATGAACTAAAAAAAGAGTAAAGCCCAGCATACAACAACGGCTATAAGCAATTGGGGTTTAAGTGCTTATCCGAAAATTAAAACATAAAACAAAGGTCTGTGCTAAACTGAAAAGTAAGAGCAAAAAATCCCCAACTGCTCATAGCCAAAACGTTGGCATTCATTTTAGACGACCTATGAAATATATTATTTACATTATAATTTTCGCTTGTTTTTTAAGTTGCAAAGCTCAAAAAACGGAATCAAAAGTTGAAATATTTGACACGTCTAAATTTGAACATCCTGAATTGATTTCCGACTTTATTTCAGCCGAATGGGAAAAAGTATTTAAAGCAAAAGATAGTCTATTGAATATCGGAGAATCAGTAATTCCCGATTTGCTAAAATTAATGGATAACCCAAAAGCATTCCAAAAACTACAAAATACAGCGGATTTAATTTATCCAGGTGCAACTGAATTTTGGGGACACGGTTGGGTAATTGACTATGATTTAGACTGGATTGCTATTAGAGCTGGTTGGGCAATGGAGAATTTGACTTCACAGCATTTCGGATTTACAGAAAATGTAATAACCGAGAAAGAATTAATGGATTTGCACAAAAAGGATTATGCCATATATATTGAAACTGGAATCCACAATGTGAATTTTAAAAGACAGAAGTTTAAAGAATTGGATGCTATAATTAAAAAGGCTGAAAATTGGTGGAAAAACAACCAAGATAATTGGACACCATTAAGCGGATTAAAAGATGCTATTTTTAGCAATGACATTAACAGACAATTAGATGCAATTCAACAAATGAGATTCACTCGATTTAAAATCAAAGGATATAATCAAGAATGGTTTGAACGAGAAATAAAAGCCCGAATTATTGAACTGAATAAAACTGATGATGAGGAATTGAAATTACAAACAAAATATTTATTACGTTAAAAAAAACGAAATGCCAACAGCGTGTATAATTAATTGCTATGGCAAGTATTTGTTTACTAAATTAGTTGCTAAACCACGCAACTAATCATACACCAAACGTTGGCGTGCATTTAAACCCATTACACGAAATTGAAATTTGATAAAATTGACATTACAAAATCGAAAAAGGAAAACCGACTAATTCGAAAAACTTGGTTTATTGAGTTACTTTTGGACTATACACTATATTTGATTTTTATTGGAGTTTTGCCCTTTTTATCAGGCACCTATTTTTTTGAACGAATTGAAACAGGTGAAAAAATGTTTATTCCTTCACTACTTTTTGGAGTTACTTTACTTATCAGCGGATTTTTGATATTTACAATAGTCAATCTTGATAAGCTTAATCGAATAAATGGAATTTTAAAAGAAGAAAACCGTCAAATAATTAAACTTCTAGCTAATAAATTTAATTGGACAATTCAGATAAATAACGATAGAATAATTGTTTTAACTATACCGTGGAACTGGTTATCATCAGATTGGGGTAGAAAAATTACAATGATTTACGATAAAAGGGACATTTTAATAAACATAACAAGCTACGGAATGAACAATTTAAAATCACCATTTCACTGGTTTGCAAACAGAAAACTTGAAAAGAAATTTATCGAAAATTTTGAAGCTGAAATAAAAAAACGACACGCCAACAGCGCATAACAAAAATGGCGAGATTTGTGCTGAAATGAAAGGTTTTTATATTTTTAGCGTCTTAGAGTTTAACCGAAAAACTTGTGCATTTTAAGTCGCCACTTATGTTATGCGCGAACCGTCAAACTGTCTAAAAACCATCCCTCCATTTCATCCATTATTTCTCTTTTTTTTTGTTTATTTGGTGATAATTTTGTAATTTCATGATATTGAAAAACAGCAAGTTATATGAAATTTATTACAGGTAAAGACCGCAACCAAATCGAGATGTTTTCTTTTAGATTAGGCTATAGATCAAGTCAACGAAATACGACTCATTGATTTGTTTGTTGGAAGTTTGACCCTTTCAGACTTTGGGTTTAAAAATGGATTTTATCGAAAATGGCCGTACCGCTTATCACCCCTCTGATTTATTGCGTTTGTTCCTTTATGGATACTTGAACCGTGTTCGTTCCTCACGGCAACTCGAAAAAGAATGTAAACGAAATTTAGAAGAAATGTGGCTGATGCGTGGACTGGTACCCGACCACAATACCATAGCCAATTTTAGAAAAGACAATCCAAAGGCTATTCAAAAAGTATTTCGTGCCACGGTGCAACTAGCCAAACATTTTGATTTGATTATAACAAAAACTTACCTAATATACGTGCCCTGCTGGCGAAAAGCTCACAACCAATGGCTGTTGGTACAATAAGGCAAGTGGCAAAACCATCAATGGTGTAAAACATTACAAAACCAAATCTTGCCTGACTTGTCAACACTTTGAACGCTGCACTAAAAACAAAGCAGGAAGGCTCATCGAACGTTCTGAACATATGGATTTGATGGATGCCAATAAAAAACGACTGAACGAGCAACAGAATCTTTACCGAAAACGACAAGCTATTGTGGAACACCCTTACGGGGTAATCAAACGCCAATGGGACTTTTATTACATTATGACAAAAAAAACTATAACCCATGCCACGGCAGATGTTGGGTTAATCTTCACGGCCTATACCCTGCGCAGAATCTTTAACATCCTGGATAAAAACACACTCAAAGCCTACCTAAGAGGGCTTGGCCATTATTTTTGGGATTTAAGAAGCCATTTTAAGACCATTAGAGCCACTTTTTTGACTATCATTTATTTACACTAAATCACCATTACAACATAAAACAAGGCCTTAAAACCAAAATATTTACCTATTTTTAGCTTGTGGTTCGGTAAGAAAATTGGTTTTTAGACGAACTGCCGTTAGGCAACATTTGAGAAAATCTGTTACAAATTAAAATATTTTACTTATCTTTGACGTTAGTAACGTAAAACAAGCATATGATTATTTCCTTTGGCTCGAAAGAGACCGAACAGATTTGGAACGGAATCCGAGTTAAAAAAATGCCGATTGAAATTCAGAACATTGGACGTCGGAAATTGAGAATGTTGAACAACTCGCAAGATATTGCTGACTTAAGAATACCACCCTCAAACCGACTGGAAAAACTGACTGGAAAATTGGGCGAATTCTATAGCATTCGGATTAATAAACAATGGCGGATTATCTTCATTTGGGACAAAGGAAACGCAAGCGATGTAGAAATAATCGATTATCATTAAAAAAATAAAAAAAATGGAAAAGTTAGCAAATGTACATCCTGGAGAAATCTTGAATTACGAATTTCTTGAGCCATTGGAAATCACCGCATACCGACTTTCCAAAGACTTGAAAATTCCGCAAACTCGAATTTCAGAAATCATAAAGGGAAATCGCCGAATTACGGCGGACACAGCTTTGCGATTAAGCAAATATTTTGGGAATTCTGCAAAATTCTGGCTCGGACTTCAAGACGATTTCGACATCGAGAAGGAAAAGGAATCGAAAGAATCGGAACTGAACGAGATCAAACACTACGAAAATAAAAACGTTGCCTAATAACTAAGCGTTCGTGCGGTCGGTACGACCCAGCATGAACGCTGTGTTGACTGAACTGGTGGGATTGTCAATTGCCTATGGGGATTGGTCTGTTGCTTTTAGGCTTATTAAGGTTTTGCTACCGTACTACTTTTTGTTTGGAGCCGTATTTGGAAGAGTCTTCTTGACGGTTTAGCCTTCCCTAAAAATGCAGGGCATTTACCCCTGCCTTGACGCTCTTGTTGGTAAACATCAGGTACTTCTTCAAGTTGTAAGCAATCGCAGCCAGATGCATCCATTTATTGACCTGTTTAATAGCAATGGTATTGACATTGCGAAGTCCCATAAACTCCTTGAGCGTTCCAAATACAGGTTTCACGGTGCTTTGCCGTTTGCCTTTCATATATCTACCGTTAGGGCTGTTTACTCTTTCAATGTTGCGTTCATATTCTTCCCGGTAAGCTGTGATATGGATTCTCTTTTCGTGGCTTCCATTCATTTTCACAAAATCCCCATCGCAAGTTAAAACAAAAGCTTATATTCAAAATATTTGTTTATTTTTAGCTTGTAATTCGTTTTGAAAATTGATTTTTAGACGAACTGACGTTAGCGGTCAGTGAAAAAGTACAAAATGAAAAAAATAATCATCTATTTATTAGCTTAGTGCATTATTATACGAAATTAATTTTAAGGTTGTTGATATTTCTGTTAAACACAAACTTGTTGAGGTATTGGATGGTTGTAAGGGTTGTTATTTTAGTTAAAATCCGAGTTTTAAATCCCTCAAAAGTTTTAGCGTAATTCCTTCTTATCATAAACTGATCACATAATTGTGAGAACAAGATTTCAATACGGTTCATGTATTTTTTGAACTGATAGAATTGTGGTTTGTTGTCTTTCTGATTTGTTCTTTTTGGTGTTTCCAATTGAATATTCAACTCATTGAACAAATCAAGCGGAACCCTTTGAGATAAATATCCTTTATCTCCAAGCAACACACAATCTGAAAGTTGCATTTTTATATCCTGCAAATAATGGAGGTCATGGGCCGAAGCCGGTGACAAATCAAAACTTTGTAAAATCCCATTAATAGAGCAAACAGCATGAAGTTTATAACCAAAGAAATGTAAATTTTGTGAAGCACAAAACCCCCTGTCCGGTGCAGCATAATTCGCTTCTTTGCAGATTTTACTAAGAGCAACTTTGGATATTTTACATACTTCCAAAGGCATGCTGTCAACCACAAAGTAGTTCTCACAGGCATTAAAATTTTTAACTATTTTCATCCTGATATCTTCTATAAAAGGGAACAGTTTTCTTTTGCTTCGGTTGTAAACACTTCTATCAATTTTCCCTTCCAATACCGTCCCGTTCAATTCTCTAAAAAGTTTATGTTCAGAGTATATAGATTTAAAATCGGCCAATATTATTAAGCTAATCAATTCAATATCAAATAGCTTAGGATTAATAGGTTTAAAATATAAATTTTTCTCCCGATGAAATTTTTCTTATTTCCTTTAAAATTAATTTGTAACTTGCTTCTAAGTTGCTCATAGTTGTATTTGTTTGGTAACCAATACAATATACTAATTTTTAGTATTTCGAATATTTTAAAATATTCTTACATATTTTTATTAAAAACTGCTTTTCAACAAAATTGATTTGTATTTTATCCTTTACTTTACAAAACTTGTAATCCCCACATTCTATGCAAGATACCAAATTGTTATTCTTTTTTTTCCTTACAGGAAGTATGTTTACCCTTCAAGCACAAAAAATGAATGCCCCTTCTAGTCAAGCTGATAAACCTATTGATATAATAAAGGTATATGAAATGGTTGTTGCTGAGGGGTATGAATCCTCTCAAATTTTTGAAACCCTTGCGACAGAAAACTTTTATCTAAGCAACTTTGAAGAGGCTAAAAAATGGTTTGAAAAATTATTTGCATTGAATCCAAATCCGGAGCCATTGGCATACTACCGTTATGCAAAATCATTAGAGGCTTTAAAAGATTTGGAAAAGGCAAATCAGTATTTGGCACTCTACAATTCTAAATTAAACAAATAAATTATACCTTACTGTGTCTAAAACATTCCACTAAATGGTCATTAACCATTCCAGTGGCTTGCATGTGGGCATAAACTATGGTACTTCCCATAAACTTAAAGCCGCGGGTTTTTAAATCCTTACTTATTTTATCAGAAAGTGTTGTAGTAGCCGGCGCTTCAGACATTGATTTTACATGGTTATTTATGGGCTTCCCATCAACAAAACCCCAAATGTAGTTACTAAAGCTGCCATATTCTTTTTGCACTTTTATAAACTCCTGTGCGTTGGTTACAGCTGCCCTAATTTTTAATTTATTGCGAATAATCCCTTCATTTTGTAAGAGTTCTTGGATTTTACTTTCAGAATATTTGGCAATTTTTTTGTAATCAAAATAGTCAAAAGCAATGCGAAAATTTTCACGTTTTCGCAAAATAGTAAGCCAGCTAAGTCCTGCTTGAAAGCTTTCTAATATTAAAAACTCAAAAAGAATGGAGTCATCATAAACAGGCACTCCCCATTCTTTGTCGTGATACGCAACATATAAAGAGTCGGAACCGCACCAAGGACATCTATTTGTGATTTTAGTCATATAATAAAGTTTGAAATAGAATTACTTTAGCCTTTTAGTTAAAGATAAACAAAAGTAAGTTATCTATTTGAATGCCGTCTTAATTATGATAAAACGAAATTTAAAAGTATGCAAAATATTCAAGTAAACCCAAATGAAGTTATTGAAAAAGCAGTAAAAAATAGTTTTTCCTATGAGGAATATATGCTTTTGATGCAAAAACTAGTTTCTGAAAAATCTACTACAGGAATTTCTAAAACCGAAGAATTAATAAATTACACCTTGCTAAATGCGCATAGGATGAAACGTTTAAATAAAACGTTGCTTATTCCAAATGATATTAAAGAAAGTGTTGGCGCCTTCACTCGAGAAGTGCTATGGCTGGTAATTTCTGAAAGTTGGTGTGGAGATACAGCACAAACATTGCCTGTAATCCATAAAATAGCATCCATAAATAGTGCTATCGATTTGAAAATAGTTTTACGCGATGAAAATCCTGAGCTGATGCAAGACTTTTTGACCAATGGAGCACTTTCCATTCCAAAACTTATAGCCATTGATAAAGAAACTAATGAGGTTATAACCACTTGGGGACCAAGACCAAGCGTTGCTACAAAAATGGTAATGGATTATAAAGAGAAACACGGCAAGCTTACCCCAGAATTTAAGGAAGAACTGCAACTTTGGTTTACCAAAGATAAAGGTATTAGCACAATGAAAGATTTATTGAAAGTAATGCTTTAATTTTTTCCTTGTCCTGGAAAAATATAAGTAATTGTTCCTAATTGTTCCAAAGAGGAAGAATTGGTAAACAAGGCATCTTTGGCATATTCCAAAGCACTATCAATTAAACAACCGTTTTCTGTGGTCGAACTTCCTTGGTTAAAACTGGTTTGAATTACCCTTCCAATATTGTCTACAGTAATGTTTATAACAATTTTTCCTCCAGAAGGGCAAGTATAAATGGGGTTTGGAAATATTTTTATTTTTCTTCCTGGCAAATTATAATAATTTGAAGAATTTTTATTTACAGCAGTAATAATCGCTAAATTTTTTGTAGAAGTATCGGCATTTGATGGTTTTTCTTTTTTTGGTTTTGTGGTAGGTTTGTTAAAATTTGCCGGGGAGGTATTACTTTCTACATTATCGCCATTTTCAGAAACAGACAAAAGCATTCGTTCCTCTTCTAATTCTTCTAATAAAAGTTCATCATATCTTTTTTGACGTTCTGCAGTTTCTGATTTTTTTCCTTCCTTAGCTTCAGTTTCGGCGGCGTTTGAAGGTGATTTTTCTGAGGGGTTATCTGCTTCGTTAAATGCTTTATGGGTTTCTAATGTGGTATTATTTGCAATTTCCTGAAGTTCTTTTTCCAGAATTTCTTGCAAGAGTTCTTCATCAATCAGGTTGATTAGTATTCCTTTTTCTGCTTTAATGGTTGTGGAAAGTTTTAGGCTTAAAATAGATAATGTAAAGATACCCGTAAGTAATACGGTTATAATTAGGGCTTTATGTGCATCAATAAATCGCATATAATTAAAAACCGCAAGTTAGGATTTTAACTATACATGGAGTAACTTCTTAGTATAAAATTAAGATAGTGAGCTAGTTAATTCTTTCTCAAATGTTTCCATAGTGATGGCATTTTTAATGGAAAAGTCACCAATTTTTGTTCGTCTTAGCGCAGAAAGGTATGCACCATTATCTAATACTTTTCCAAAATCTTGCGCTAAAGAGCGAATATAGGTGCCTTTACTACAACGCACTTTAAAATCTATTTCCGGCAGTTCTATTCTTGTTAGTTCAAAAAGAGAAATTTCAACGGTTCGGAATGCCACTTCAACCTCTTCACCACTTCTGGCATATTCATACAAGCGTTTTCCGTCTTTTTTTAAAGCCGAAAAAACCGGAGGTTGTTGTTGAATTTCTCCTAAAAATTTAGGGAGAACTGTTTTAATTTTTTCTTTGGTAAGATTAGCAATGTCAAACCTTTGATCAATTTCGGTTTCCATATCAAAGCTTGGAGTGGTTGCGCCAAGGATAAAAGTACCTGTGTATTCTTTTTCCTGTCCTTGATAGGTGTCAATTTGTTTGGTGAATTTTCCGGTACAAATAAGTAATAATCCCGTTGCTAAAGGGTCTAATGTGCCAGCGTGGCCCACTTTTATTTTCTTCAGTTGGAATTGCTTTCTGATTAGCCACCTTACTTTATTGACCACCTGAAAGGAGGTCCAGTTTAAAGGTTTGTCAATTAATAGGATTTTGCCTTCTTGGTAGTTTTCTTTGCTAATCATCTTTCAACTATAATACCCAAAAATAATAGAAATCACCCCTACCACAAAGCAATATACGGCAAAGTAGGACAATTTGCTTTTCTTAACGATGGCAATCATCCACGTGCAGGCAAAAATACCAAAGACAAAAGCTGCGAGAAATCCGGCAGTTAATAAGCCTAAGTGAGAAGTTTCTGTGGAAATATTGCCACTTAAAATATCTTTAGCAATTTTCCCTAAAATTAATGGCACAACCATTAAGAAAGAAAAACGAGCTGCTCTAGCTCTGTCTATTCCTAAAAGAACAGATGTTGCAATGGTAGCCCCACTTCTGGAAATTCCCGGAAGTATGGCAATGGCTTGTGCCACTCCTATCACAAAGGCGCTTTTAAAAGATACTTTTTTAGTGGTTTTTTTAGCGCGGTCTGCCAGCCAAAGTAACAGTGCTGTTATAATGAGCATAAACCCAACAAAGAGAATATCGCCATTAAAAAAGGCTTCTAATTGGTCACTAAATGCTAAACCAATGATTACCGCAGGAACCATAGAAAGTAGAATTTTTAAAGAAAACTTAAATTCTTCATTCCACTTCCATTGAAAAATTCCTTGTACAATTTCAAAGATATCTTTTCTAAAGACAACTATAGTGCTTAAAGCAGTAGCAAAATGGACAACTACGGTAAACAGAAGGCTTTCTTGTGGCATGCTTTGATCGCCTACTAATACTTTTCCAATTTCTAAGTGCCCACTAGAAGAAACCGGTAAAAATTCGGTTAATCCTTGAACAGCGCCAAGAATAAGCGCATCTATATAGTTCATTTATTTTTTGTTTGGGTTTAAAAGAATGGCATAGATTTCAAAGGCAAAACCTATTAAAATTAATGCCGGAGCTAAACGAATGCGCCTCCAGTTATAAATTTCGGGATTGAAAATATTGGAATCATCGCTACCGCCTCCTATCATTAAAATAAATCCTAAAGCAATAAAGCCCAGACCTATAAACATAAATTTATAGTTCTTTTTTTGAAAGATATATGCTTCTTTGTTTTCCAGTTTTCTCTTCTGCTCACCCATAATTTGAATTTGTATTTTTAATCTTTAGAATCGATTCGTTTTTTATTATTTTGTCTGTTATCCCAGAATGAAAGTATTTCGATTTTAGAATCCATTACTTCATAAAAAATCAAATAAACTTCCATTACTACCACTCTGCTTCTCCTATCTGATGTAAGCCTACCCATTAATTCATTTTCAGATAGAACTTTTAATATATCTTCTACTTCATTGAGAATTTTTGCACTGTAATAGGTGTTTCCATTTCGCTCATTAAAAAACTCAAGAACATTGACCAATTCAGTATTTGCCCTTTTTGACCAAATTATCTGTTTTTTAGCCATTCTTTGGTCTTTGACATTACTTCCTCATTAGCAACAAAATCCCCTCTTTTAATTTCTTCCCTACTTTCATTTATAGCATTTTGCTGTTCCTCAGTAAGCTCATACGTGGGTTTTTCAGAAGCATCAAATAGAACTTGTAATACTTTTAAAAAACCAACGTCTTTTGAATTTTTAATTCTTAAGATCAAATTATCCTTAAGTATAGCTGTAGTATCCATCTCTAATAATTTAAAAGAAATCCTCGTTATATCTGATATCTCAAATCTTATATCTATTGTCTAATAATAAAGTTCATCCGTTCTTAAATTTAAAAACCGTTGTGTAGCAAAAAAAGTGCTTAGCCAGGTGATAAAAATACCCATAAATAATATACCGGCAAAAAGGGCAATTAATAGCAAATAGTCTTTTATCAATTGCAATTCAGGAAAGGTAGCGTTAAGATAATAAAGAACCACTCCCATTCCTGTAAGTGCTAAAAGAGCCCCAATAATGCCTAATTGCACATTTTTTAAAATAAATGGTTTTCGAATAAATTGCTTGGTAGCGCCCACCATTTGCATGGTTTTGATGATAAATCGTTTGGAATATACCGCAAGACGAATAGAACTATTAATCAATAAAACAGCGATAAAAGTAAATATACCACTTACTACCAAAATCCAAAAACTTATTTTCTTTGCATTGTCATTAAGTAAAGCTATGAGTGGTTTGTCATAAATTACTTCATCCACAAAATTTTTGGAAGAAATTTCTGAGTAGATATCATCTATTAATTCTGGCGTTACAAAATCGGCATTCAAATATACATCAATAGAATTCTGTAACGGATTATATCCTAAAAACTCCATAAAATCTTCGCCAATGGCAGCACTGTGCTCTTCTGCAGCTTGTTCTTTTGATATGAATTCGGCAGTTTTAGTATATTCAGCTAAGGACAGACTCTTTCTAAGTTGATTGATTTCAACCTCCTTGGCATTATCTTTTAAGTAAATAGTCAGTGCAATTTGTTCTTTAAAATGGTCGGCTACTTTTTTTGTGTTTAACACAAGTAAGCCCAATAAGCCTAATAAAAATAATACTAAGGAAATACTGATGACTACCGAAAAATAAGAAGAAATTAATCGGCGTTTTTGATATTTTTCAAAAGAAGAACTCATAAATTTATGGCTATTAAACGATGTAAAAATACTAAAGTTGGCGAAACTATTTTCATAAATTAGGAAAGACTTTCCATTCTTATTTCTAAATAGTTTACTTATCAACGCGCAAAGTTTTGTCTTTCGTACTTTAAGCGTATTTTTGCAACAATTTTTAAAGCCTAAGTAACAGCAAGTGATGAAATACCACTTTAACGAGATAGAAGCCTATTGGCAAAATTTTTGGAAGGAAAACAAGACTTTTCAAGCGGAAAACAACTGCAACAAAAAGAAATACTATGTGCTTGACATGTTTCCTTATCCTTCTGGAGCCGGCTTGCATGTGGGCCACCCTTTAGGATATATTGCCAGTGATATTTATGCGCGATACAAACGCCACAAAGGTTTTAATGTGTTGCACCCAATGGGCTATGATTCCTTTGGACTTCCAGCAGAACAATATGCTATTCAAACAGGGCAACATCCCGCAATCACAACGGAAACCAACATCAACAGATACAGGGAACAACTAGACCGTATTGGATTTTCTTTTGATTGGAGTCGTGAAGTACGCACTTCCAATCCAGACTATTACAAATGGACCCAATGGATTTTTATTGAATTGTTTTACTCTTGGTACAACAAAGAAACCGATAAAGCCGAATCTATTGACACATTGATCTCTGTTTTTAGCATAGAGGGAAATAAACACGTAAACGCAGTTTGCGACGACAACATCGATGCGTTTACTGCCGAAATGTGGAATGCTTATGATGAGGAACAACAGCAAAAAATACTCTTGCAGTACCGTCTCACTTATCTCGCCGAAACCGAAGTAAACTGGTGCCCCGCACTTGGGACCGTTTTGGCCAATGACGAAATAGTAAATGGCGTTTCCGAACGCGGGGGGCATCCTGTATTACGTAAAAAAATGACCCAATGGAGCATGCGCATTACCGCTTATGCACAACGCTTGCTTGACGGCTTGCAAAAAACAGATTGGCCGCAGCCGTTAAAAGATTCACAGACTAATTGGATTGGGAAGTCAGTAGGAGCTGAAGTAAAATTCCAAATTCCAAATTCCAAATTCCAAATACCCGTTTTCACTACAAGGCCAGACACTATCTTCGGAGTAAGCTTTATGACTTTAGCTCCGGAACATGAACTTGTGAAAAAAATAACCACTCCCGAACAAAAAGAAGCGGTGGAAGCATATATCGAGCAAACAGCAAAACGCAGTGAGCGCGAGCGTATGGCCGATGTTAAAGCCATTTCGGGAGTGTTTACCGGAGCCTATGCGGAGCATCCGTTTACTAAGGAGCCTATTCCTATTTGGATTGGGGATTATGTGTTGGCAAGTTATGGTACAGGCGCCGTAATGGCGGTTCCTTGTGGTGATGAAAGGGATTATGCTTTCGCGAAACATTTTAACATTCCGATTCCCAATATTTTTAAAAGTATCAGTTCCCCTCCTTTGGAGGGGCTAGGGGAGGATTTTGCCTTTTCTGAAAAAACAGGCTTTGTTTATAAAAACTCTGATTTTCTAAACGGGCTTAGCTACAAAGAAGCTACTATAAAAGCTATTGAAGCACTTGAAAACATGAAACAAGGCACTCAAAAAACCAACTACCGATTGCGCGATGCCGTGTTTAGCCGTCAACGCTATTGGGGGGAACCGTTTCCTGTATATTATGTTCACGGAATACCTAAAACTATTGACTCGAAATATCTTCCCATTGTTTTACCTGAAGTAGAAAAATACCTTCCCACAGAAGATGGTCAGCCACCTCTTGGTCGCGCTGAGGTGTGGGCGTGGGACACTTTAAAGTGTGAAGTAGTAAGCAATGAACACATCAATAACAAAACTGTATTTCCATTAGAATTAAACACCATGCCCGGTTGGGCAGGAAGCAGCTGGTACCTCTTCCGGTATATGGATGCGCACAATGACAACCAATTTGCAAGTCAGGACGCACTAGATTACTGGCAAAATGTAGATTTGTACATCGGCGGCAGCGAGCACGCCACCGGGCATTTGTTGTACAGCCGTTTCTGGACCAAGTTTCTCTATGACCGTGGATTTTTGAAAGTGGACGAACCTTTTAAAAAACTCATCAACCAAGGGATGATTTTGGGGGAGAGTGCTTTTGTAAAAAGAGTTGAAGCTATTAAAAATGAGTTTGATAATTATTATGTTTTTCAAACTCCTTCCCTAATTTTTATTTCAAATTCTTTAGTAAAGGATATTAAAAATAATGAGGTTGATAAAAACTTAAACTCGGACATTCATATTTTATTAGAAAAATATTTTCAAAGTCTTGATGCAACAATAATTACTGAGGGTATAGAATTTCATTTAAATCAAATCCACTCAGATGTCACTTTTGTTGACACTTCAAACAAATTAGATATTAAAGGTTTTAAAAACTGGCGAGAAGAATTCAAAAACGCTATTTTCATTTTAGACAATGGTGAAATATACAACCCAACAACTACCCCTCTTTTGGAGGGGGCCGGGGGGAGGACTTTCACAGTCTCCCGCGAAGTCGAAAAAATGTCTAAGTCAAAATACAACGTCGTCAACCCCGATGATATTTGTGAGCAGTATGGTGCAGACACGTTGAGGATGTATGAAATGTTCCTCGGTCCGCTGGAGCAGGCCAAGCCCTGGAATATGGCTGGTATTACCGGGGTGCATAGCTTTTTGAAGAAATTCTGGAAACTCTACCACAATTCCCCCTCATTAGGAGGGGGCCAGGGGGAGGACTTTTACGTAAGCGACAACCCCGCTTCCAAAGACAGCTTAAAAACTTTACATAAAACCATCAAAAAAGTGGAAGAAGACATTGAGAATTTTAGTTTCAATACATCAGTTTCTACTTTTATGATTGCGGTAAATGAATTAACGGCGCAAAAATGTAATGCTCGAGAGGTTTTGGAACCGCTAGTAATTTTAATTTCACCCTATGCTCCGCATATAGCAGAGGAATTGTGGAAAAAACTTGGCCACAAGGAGAGTATAGCTACTGCAGCTTTTCCAAGTTTTGATCCAACTTTTTTAGTGGAAAGTACCAAGGCATATCCCATTTCTTTTAATGGAAAAATGCGTTTTACCCTAGAATTGCCTATGGATTTAAGCAAAGAAGCCATTGAAAAAGAAGTGATGGCTAACGAAAAAACAATACATTATTTAGAAGGAAGAACACCTAAAAAAATAATTGTTGTTCCCGGAAAGATTGTGAATATTGTGGGGTGATAAATTTTACAAAACGGCCGCAATTTTGTATACAAATAATATTTAGAAAACCTCCGACGAATTGACAGGAAACAAAAATCGGCAAGATTTTTGGTTGTTTAGAGGAAGTTAATTTAAAAAAAATAAAACTATGTTAGGATATTATATTATTGCCGGACTCATTTTTTTAGTGAGTATTTATGTTAGTAATCGCTTAAAGAGTAAGTTTAAGAAATATTCCAAAGTACAACTTCAAAATGGTATGAGCGGAAAAGAAATAGCAGAAAAAATGCTTTTAGATCACGGTATTCGTGGTGTACAGGTAATTTCCACACCGGGAATGTTGACTGATCATTATAATCCTGTTAACAAAACTGTAAATTTAAGTGAAGGTGTGTATATGCAACGCAATGCCGCCGCCGCCGCCGTTGCTGCTCACGAAGTGGGTCATGCGGTGCAACATGCTAAGGCGTATGCTTGGTTAGGGATGCGTTCAAAGCTGGTTCCTGTGGTTAGTGTAGCATCTAAGTATTCGCAATGGGTTATTCTTGGAGGCTTGGTATTAGCGGCTAGTACTGCATTTGGATCCACCTTGCTTTTGGTTGGTATCCTAATGTACGGATTAGGAACCTTATTTAGTTTTATTACACTTCCGGTAGAATATGATGCCAGCAACCGCGCATTAGCTTGGATGACCAACAAAAATATGTTGACACCACAAGAACATGCAGGGGCTAAAGATTCTTTAAAATGGGCGGCAAGAACCTATGTGGTTGCTGCGGTAGGTTCCTTAGCCACTTTACTTTATTTTATAATGATTTATTTAGGAAGAGATTAATCCCTAAAACAAAAAAAACCAAATTCCAAAATACATTTTAGGAGTTTGGTTTTTTTTGCCTAGAAATTGGCGCTTTTTTTAACTAATTACATTATTTGGGTTATAACCGATATAAGGCAATTCATGTTCTTTAAAAATTATTCCATAATCTTTCAGTTCTTTTAAAATTGGTTCATACACTTCTTTTTTAATGGGAAGTTGCACCCCTGGAGTGTTAATCTCGCCGTTTAAAATTTTTAATGTTGCAATAGCAACCGGAAGACCTACTGTTTTTGCCATGGAAGTAAAGGTTTGGTCGTCACCCTTTATAACCATATTGGAGTCAATTTGTTTTCTTACTCCGTTGAGTTCGTAGCCGAATTTATGGTACATAACAATCATATCTTTATCCATAGGCTCTAAGGTCCATTTATCGGTCAATATTTTTTGTAATGCTTCGGCGGGTGTTGCATTTTTTATACCTATTTTTTTAATTGGATTAAAAATATCAAGCTCCACCAATTTGTCCCACATCAAATCGTCTTGTTCAATTTTTAAACTGAGTCTTAGTTTCAATTCCACACTATCGGTGGGGGAATAAGGTAAAAATAAATTGACAAAATCGCGATAGCTCATGGTTTCAGAATCTTGCAGTTTATAGGAATCATCGGTCATTCCAAGTTGTACAAACATATTCCAAGCCCTACTAAATCCTACTCGTCTTATGGTGCCTCTATATAAGGTTAGAATATCTTTTAGTCCATATATTTCACGATACATTAGGGAGTTTCTATTTGCGTAAGCTTCAAACCTTCCGTGTCCTTCTACGTCTAAAAATTCAGTACGTCGAAACAAACGGTGGTAGGGTATGTATTTAAATTTACCTTCCTGAATAAATTCTGCGGCACCACCCTGACCGGCTAAAACTACGTTTCTTGGATTCCAAGTAAACTTATAATTCCATAGATTGGTGTCACTTTCAGGTGCGACTAAACCACCGGTAAAGGATTCAAAGAGCAGCATTTTTCCACCTAATTTGTGAATTCTATCAATTACTTGCATGGCACTCATGTGGTCAATTCCGGGATCAAGACCAATTTCATTCATAAAAATCAAGCCATTAGATTTTGCATCGGCATCTAAAGCTTTCATTTCGGGACTTATATAGGATGCAGTAACTAAATGTTTTCCAAACTCGATGCAATCTTTCGCCACTTCAATATGAAAACGTGCGGGAAGCATAGAAATTACTATATCTGCCTTTTGAACCGCTTTTTTACGTTGATTTACTTCAAATACATCTAATTGAATCGCCTTTGCTTTGGGGTGGTTGGTTGTGATTTTTTTTGCAGCTTCAATAGAGATATCACCAATAGTTATACATAATTTTTCTTTTTCCGATTTGTCTAAAAGATATTTTATTAAACTACTAGCCGATTTTCCAGCGCCGATTATTAAGATATTCCTCATTATAAATGTGTAATTTTGATGCAAAAAATTTAAGGTACGAAGGTACTAAATAGTTAACGTTTCAAAAAAAGAAGTATGGATAAAAAAATAGTAATTACAGCAGCCATAATTGCCTGTCTGGCAGTAGTTTTTGGTGCTTTTGGTGCGCACGCCCTTAAAGAACTTATTAACCAAGAAGCACTTGCTACTTTTGAAGTGGGCGTTCGTTACCAAATGTACCATGCATTAGCCTTACTTTTTATAGGATTAAGCACGGCGATTCCCACAAAAACTAAAAAACATGTTACTTTTTGTTTTGTATTTGGAGTTTTTCTCTTTTCAGGGTCTATCTATTTGCTTTCTCTAAAAGAAATTATGCCTTTTGCCGTTTCAAAAATTGCTTTTTTAACACCCATTGGAGGATTGTTTTTCATCGTTGGGTGGATACTTCTTGTGCTACGAGTATGGAAGTTAAAATAGAGATAAATTAAATTTTTTTAGGCACTTTCTCTATAAATATTTTTACTTTTGCAGCCTACAAAAACATTTAATTAAAAGTTATGGTCAACAGTAACCAAGCAACTAAAACGATTTCGCTAGAACAATACGGAATTAAAAACGCAAATGTTAACTACCAACTCTCTCCTGACACATTACACAAACTTACCCTCGAAAAAGGACAAGGAGTTGAAGCAAAATCTGGTGCTTTATCGGTTAATACCGGTGAGTTTACAGGTCGATCGCCCAAGGATCGATTTATTGTAAAAGATGACATTACCAGAGATAAAGTTTGGTGGGGAAACGTAAACATTCCCTTTCCTGCAGACAGGTTTGATGCCTTGTACAATAAAGTAATTAACTATCTGGCAGAAAAAGAAGTATATGTTAGAGACAGTTATGTATGTGCAGAACAGGAATTAAGATTAAACGTTCGCGTTATTAATGAACATCCTTGGACAAACTTGTTTGCATACAATATGTTTTTACGACCCGAAGCACAAGAATTAGAAAATTTCAAGCCTGAATGGCTGTTAGTTAATGTTCCCGATTTCATGTCCATTCCCGAAGTGGATGGTACTCGTCAGCATAATTTTGTGGTTTTAAACTTTACCAAAAAAATAATACTAATTGGTGGCACCGGATATACCGGGGAAATAAAAAAAGCCATTTTTTCTATATTAAATTTTATCCTTCCAGTAAACAAAAACACGTTACCTATGCATTGTTCCGCTAATGTGGGGAATAATGGCGAAACAGCAATATTCTTTGGTCTTTCCGGAACCGGTAAAACGACTTTATCTGCTGATCCAAACAGAAAATTAATAGGCGACGATGAACATGGTTGGACGGTTGATAATAAAATATTCAATTTTGAAGGCGGTTGTTACGCAAAAGTAATTAATCTTTCCGAAGAACACGAGCCCGATATTTTTAGAGCCATTAAAAAAGGAGCACTCCTTGAAAATGTAATTTTAGACACCAATGGCGAAGTAGATTTTGAAGACGACACCATTACACCAAATACTAGGGTAAGCTACCCTATTTTTCATATAGATAACATTCAAGTGCCTTCTATAGGCGAAAATCCTAAAAATATATTCTTCTTAACCGCCGATGCTTTTGGCGTATTGCCTCCCATTTCAAAGCTTACCCCGGGACAAGCAGCCTACCATTTTATAAGTGGATATACCGCTAAGGTGGCAGGTACTGAAGAAGGAATCGTAGAACCTTTACCAAATTTTTCCGCTTGTTTTGGAGCGCCATTTATGCCGTTACACCCTACAAAATATGCCGAGATGTTAAGCAAAAAAATGAAAGATTCAGGCGTTAACGTATGGTTAATCAACACCGGATGGACAGGAGGTCCTTATGGCACCGGTAGCCGAATGAAATTAAAACTAACCAGAGCCATGATAACAGCAGCATTGCATGGGAAACTTAAAGACGTAACCTATGTGCAACACCCTATTTTTGGTCTAGCAATGCCCACCACTTGTCCTGATGTGCCTAGTGAAGTGTTAAATCCAAAAGGAACATGGAAAAACGAAAAAGCGTATGACATTCAAGCAAAAGAATTAGCCGCATCGTTTAGAAACAATTTCTCAAAATTTGAAGAATTTGCAAATGCCGAAATTTTAGCAGGAGCCCCTCAGGGATAGATCTTTATCGTATTTATTTTCAAAAAGGAAGTCTTTATAGGCTTCCTTTTTGTTTTTTATAACATTTATTTTAGCATATGGGCAACTCTTTTAAAACCGAAAAAGGTTTTAAAAGACCGCGCTATCCGCTATATCTTTTTTTGCGAAAAGCAAAAAAAGGATGCCGCTACTATCGCTGTTGCGGGAGAGTGACAAGCTATTAATTTCTTGAAAATTAAATAAGGACGAACCAATATATTTTTAATTTTCTTGGTATTTTTATTTTGCTTGAAAAAGTGATTTTTAAATAGGTAAAAACTACTAAAAGGGGTACATTTTTA
>Ga0210024_1001546_pt1 | contig 20865 bp, 18 predicted proteins | sample CryGeymeta201525_FD_183988 | JGI IMG/M metagenome (GOLD analysis project Ga0210024, IMG submission 183988) | Groundwater microbial communities from Crystal Geyser aquifers in Utah, USA - Crystal Geyser metaG 2015-25 (SPAdes) (version 2) | ecosystem: Environmental > Aquatic > Deep subsurface >...
GAGCTGACAAACGGGTTAACGCGGGAGAGTCACGGCGGCGGGAAGTGTTCGGCCACAGAACCCATGAAGCAAGAGGGTCAAGGCAAAATTTTGTCAATAAAATGGACTGTCCCCGAATACTGCCCGGGGAGTCGTTGCCGATTCAGGCAGGTTAGATTTGGAAGTGGGAGCCGACTGCGGCCTGAACGAGGTGCGGACTCAGGTGGTTCAGAAGTTGCGCCACTGCGGCAAGGCCGGTGCAGTGCGATACGCCCAGGAGCTGTATCTTGTAGCGGTTAAGATCCTGGATGATGCGGGTCTGCTCGTCTGAATCGGCGAACATCAGGTGGAGTCCGCCGATAAGGCCGTGGATGGAGCTTGCGCCGCTGAGGGCCAGGGCGTGGGCAAGGATGTTTCTGAGCCCGGCGTGAGCGCAGCCACAGAGAATGGTCAAGCCGACGGGGGTCTGGAGGTAGAGGCTCTGGTCATCGCGCAGCGGATCGCTTACTAACTGCTCGCCCAGGCGATGATAGAGACGGGTGTCCTTGGCATCAGAAGCTTGGCGGGGGATTTCCCCGGAAAAGACCAGCCCTGCCTCAAGCTCGACCGGGTTGGTGGAAAAATGGAATTCTGCCCCGAGCTCCTGCGCTGCGGCCTGGCTGAAGCCGGGGCCGATGGCGCGCTCGCGACCCTGCTCGCGGCTGACCTTCTCCTCAAAAATGCCGGGGTGGGCGTAGACCGGCGTGGGCCTTCCTTCACGCAGTTTCAAAAGTTTGAGCAATCCGCCGCAATGATCCCAATGGCCATGACTGAGCAAAACGGCGTCCAGCCGGGTGAGATCAATACCGCAGGCCCGGGCGTTGTTCAACAGCCCGAGCCCGTTGCCGGTATCGAACAGGTAGTGTTTGTCCCGGGTGGCGATGTGACAGGCAAACCCGTGCTCGCCCATCAGCCCAGGGCGGGGAAGGACACTGTTGTCGCAAAGGATGGTCAATTGCATGTTCAGAGGATCCTCCAACTGGCGCCCCCTTGAATTGAGGCCTCACTTCCCCCGGCTCCCTCTCAACCTCAGAGGGGGGAAGCCCTGCTTTTACTCAACGTTCAGGCTGCCGCGTGAGGAGAGGCCGACAGCGGGAGAGGGGGTGTTCATCAGGTAAGAGCTTAGGGGTTCTCTGTACTTTTTCGGCTCTGAGCGGTCATTTTTAGTGAACAGTTCCGCATAATTTTACCCAAGCCTATGCGTCACAGCTCAGGTTTTGAATGACCACGTCCATACACTGAGCAACTTTTTCGCCCTCTGCGGACAGGCAGTAATATTTCTGCTCGTCCTGAATGAGCAGTTCATTTTCTTTAAGAACTTTTAAGTGAAAATTGACCTTGGTGTGATCATCGATACCCAGGCTTCGGGTGAGATCCATGAAACGTAAGCGTTTGTTGGCAACCAGCAGTTGAATGATCTGGCGGCGAATTGAATTGGCGAGGGAATTGAAAGTTCCATCCATATTTAAGGTCACTTGACAGGCTTTAAATTTTGCCTCTTCAAGAACGCGTCTTACGGTTGTGAGCAAATCGACCGATTTGAAGGGCTTGGTCAGATAATCAGCAGCCCCTCTGCGCATGGCGTCGACCGCATTTTCCACCGTTGAAAAGGCGGTCATCAGCACCACCCTGCACTGTGGCTTTTGTCGTTGCAGTAACAAGAGGGTTTCCATGCCGCTAAGGCCGGGCATCACCAGATCGAGCAAAACGAGGTCAAAATCTCGCTCCTTGACCATCTCCAGGGCCGCACTGCCATCTTTAGCCAAACTCGCAACATAACCTTCGCGGGTCAGAACCTCCTGCAGGTTGGTGCGTAATTCTTGATCATCATCGACAATGAGAAGAGTCTTCATGCGGGGAATCCTTCCGGTAAAGGGAAGCTCAACCGAACCAGCGTCCCCTCACCCACTTTGCTGTTGATGCGAATTTCACCCTGGTGCATTTCCATAATTCCAAAACAAATAGAGAGCCCAAGCCCGGTGCCTTTGCCGGGATCCTTGGTCGTAAAAAAAGGGTCAAAGACCGCCCCAAGGTCTTTCTCAGCAACACCCGCACCCTGATCTTGAATGGTGCAGAGGATACTGCGACCTTTGACCTGGGTTTGGATGTCAATTTTACCTCGCTCCGGTGTCGCATCCATAGCGTTCATCAGGAGGTTGAGCAAGACCTCTTCAATCTTCCAGGGGATGCCATTCATCCGTGGGAGTTTTTCCAGCTGCAAGGAAAAGTCATAGAGGTTTTGCCGAGAGCCAATGAGTTGAAACGTTTTATGGATAATTTCATTCAAGTCGAATTCTTCAAATTCCGTGACCCGGTTGTGGGAAAAAAACAATAACTCTCCCGCAATTTTTGAAGCGCGGTCAAGATTGCGTTTAATCGATTCAATGCGGGGCTCAGCGTCCCGAGCCACCGGGGCAAACGACTGCAAATCTTGTTCGAGTAATTCAACGCTGATCAGCGCATTCGCCAGCGGGTTGTTAATTTCGTGGGCAATGCCGGCGGAGAGTTTACCCAGCGCCACCATTTTTTCACTTTGCGCAAGGCGCTTAAAGCTCGCTTCCATTTTTGCTTTGCGCTCCATATCAAAAACTTGCAGTGCACGCATGATTCCGTGCAGCAGCAAGAAGGCCGCGGAGGCGCGAAAAATTTCAATGGGAAGCCCGCCAATGAGCAACCCCGAGGGTAACAACCCCGCAAATAGCCCATAGAGAAGAATGGCATAACCAGAAATTTTCAGGTTTCTCGCGCCAATATGGCTTGAAACCTCTAAACGCGTCGCGTTTTGAATGAACCCGTAGCCAGCCATTAGGGCACCAGGGAGTGCAATGAAGTTGCGTAAATAAACTTCATCTATCGGGAAATCGCTGCTTGCGTAACTAAAAAAGACAAGGCTGCCGACAATCAGCCCGGTGAGAGAAACGAGCATCACGCGTAAACGCCTGATGGATTTATTCAATAAGAGAAGTTCAGCACCAAACCAAAACAGCAGAGCGAAAGAAAAGCCGGTGAGGATGAATTTTCCGCGCATCAGTAAGGGGTAAAATTCTCCCGCTAAATGTTCGTGATTCATGCGCAGAAAGAGTTCCAACCATTCACTCAGGCCGTGGGCAAAGGCGAACAGAGCGAGGATCCAGAGGATGTGGGCGACCCTTATTTTACTGAGACGCAGGTTCTTTGAGATGATCGCCGCGCCGATGGTGAAAAACACCAGCCCGTAAAACAGATACATGACAAAAAAGCCTGCGTCTTCGATCATCGTCTATCCATCACCTTCACGTTTTTGGGGAGAGGCTTACTGCCGCCAGATTCCGACGCCACCTGAGCATATCATTATTGGTACACTGTGCTTCATTTCTGGTGCCGAGCGCTACAATTAACAACAGCGCCCCCGGAAATCCGAGGGCGCTGTTGTTCTTATGGTGATATTACTTGTTCAGGTTTCCTGCTTAATTATGACAACCACCGCAAGTATTGTTGTGCGGGATCGGCATTGCGTCGGTAGCAGCCAAAGGCACATCGAACACATGTGAAGAGATATCGCCACCGTTGAGGGGGTTACTAGCACCGGCACCCGATTTGGCGGTTTTTACGTTATGACATTCGATGCACTTAGCCGGAGCTCCGGAATGTAAGCTGGAGCCGGTTTTTGCTTCTTGATGAGGGCCACTAACTACGCTGGCATGACAGCTCAGACACAGAGTGTTGTCGCTGGCACCGTTCAACTGGTGACGATCCGTCCCTGGCGTATGCACATCATGGCAACTGGTACAGGTCATAAGTTCGCTGCTGTTGCGGTACATGCTCGACTTGATGAAATCGGTGTACTGCTGGTGGTGCGATTTTGAATGCAGGCCGTCAGCCCAGAAATTACTGGTTGTGGCATCATGACGGCTAGTATTGTTGGCCAGGTAATCGGCACGGCTGGTGCCGGGCTTCATCATTTTGTCGCTGAGGTTAAGGGTTGCATCGGTGTGAGCTTCAAAGGAATCGTTGCCTTTGGCGCGGGCATGACACTGTCCACAGATCACTGCTTCACGTGAAGCAGACAGAAAGCCCGGGGTAACGATCGACAAGCCATTACCACCGGCAGCCTGGTGCTCGGATCCAGGGCCATGACAGGTTTCGCAGCCGACGTTCAGTTCCTGCTTAACACCGGTCAGGGGATGAACCGTACCATTGATATCCTCCACGGCGGAAGCGACATGCTCTCCGTCGACCGCAGTGCCGGCAACAACGTTGAAGCCGGTGAAGTGACAGGACGCACAGTTGATGTCAAAGTTCTTGCTTGCTGCGGGGAGTGATTTAAGCACCGTGTTGCTCGGGGTTGTGGCATCGATAGTCAACCAGAAATCGAGATGATAATCACGGTACTGCTTGCGGGTCCGGTCGGTATTGGTATCGTCGCCAGCCGCTTGGAACTGCAGCGGTAGGACGTAAAGGCTCTTGCTGTCACCGAACGAAGTCAGGTAGCGTTGCTTGTAGACACCGCCACCGTAAGTCATCATCGCTTCTCTGATCATAGGGGAGCTTGAATCGGCAGAATTGATGACGTTGGTGAACTCCATCTTGTACTTGCTGTCAGTCGCATCCTTGTAGACGCGCACGGTTGCCCAGACGACTGCAGTCGGATCAGCAATGGTCGGATCTGTCATAGAGGTCTTGAATTTGTCGAAACCACGCGTGGAATCATAGTCATAGAAAAAAACGGTCGTCCCGGCGGGGGTGAACATGTCAACGCCAGCCATGTAGTTGTAGATGCCGTCATCAGCATTGAACTTGTCCAGGTTCTGCAGACCGCTGGGGGTGCCGGTGGCCATGATGCCGTGCTTATGGGCGGTTTTTTGCTGATCGATTTTGCCAGTGTGGCAAGTCAGACAGGCGCTCGACCCGATATAGGTCGCCGTCGCTGACGGGGTTGTGGAAACCTCGACGGATGTCACTTTGTTGTCCAGCGAGGCACCGGTGACGGCGTTGCGACAAAGACTGCCACCGGGCAGATGGTCCGTATCCGTATCTGCTGGAGCAACGTAGATGAAATACTTATCGGTGTCAGCCACCGGCAACCCGGTCAAAACGGCCTTGCCTGTCGCGTCGGTGATACCGGTGACGTAGTTGGCCACACCAATAGTGGCGGCAAAGTTGCCGTTGACCAGGTCTTCAAGCGGCTCATCGACGGTCAGGCTGGTATCGTCATAAGTACCGGCAGCCAGCGCAAGAGGAACGGCTGAGATCGCGGCAACGTCCGCCGCCGGAATGGCATACACAGTCGCACCTTCAACAACAACGCCAGCGGTATCGGTGACCAGCACTGTCGGCGCAATCGGCTCAACCGGGACAATCGGAGGGGATGAAGAACTGTTGTTACACCCCGCCAGAGTAAGCGCAGCCATTGCCGCCAGCACCATAAAACCCAGATTTTTCCAAATGTTCCTTTTCTTTAGCATGAAACCTCCTGTGTTGTTCGTCGTTTACCTTCTTTTTGAGTTGTTCCTTCGGCATATTTTCGCGTCTGAAATCATTGTCACTATCAACCAGACGTTAAAACCCGTTCCAGATAAATTAATTTATTTTTTAGCGCGTGGTTGTGAAGAAAAATTCACAGCGAGCAAAACAACCCCAATTTTTGCACAAAATTCTCCGGAATTATTCACCATACAGAGCTGGCGCGAATAAATAAGTGGCTTAATTAACTGTCCCTTTTCACTTGTCCCCACGCGGAGGGTCCGCGTCATCGACACAATCACCGACGTCACCTTCAGCGCGACATAATACTTCGCCGGGCGCACAGAAAATGCTAGACTTTGAAGCCCTGCTTTACGCCTTGGCTGGAGAACAGAAAAATGCCCCTGATACGCAACCTGTGTCTGTGCCTGATCCTGATTTTGAATTTGACCCTTTGTCTGCCGGGCCTGGCCGCCACCACCGAGCCTTCCCCTGAAGCATCACCAGGCCTTGGCGAGCTGGGCTCACGTCTCGGGATGCTCAATGACTTTGTCGAAAAAAGTCAGAAACGCCTGCAACAGCTGGAAAATTTAAGCGTGCCGCAAAAAGACTACCTGCGCCTGTCACAGCAGTTGCAAACCTTGCGCGACCGAACCAAGACCCTGGGCAGACCGGAAACCTGGTACGAGGATCGTCTTGGCCGGGTCAGAAACAGCTATGTAAAACTAAAAAACAGTCTGGATGATCTGCAAGAACAAATGGCGCGACAGCAGACCGAGCTTGAGAGCATCAACGCCAGCCTAGACCAGGAATCTGCTTTCTGGCGCGACTGGCGTAAAAAACCCCAGAATAAAGGTGCTCAACTGCCCGCCGCCACGCTAACACGCATCAGCGCTCAACTAAACCAACTTGAGGAATCAGTACAAGCCATTGCCCCGGATATTCTCCGGCTACAGGAACGTAGCAGCAGCCTGCAGCAAGAGGTGATCCATGAACTGGAAGGCCTGGATCAGGTTCTGAAAACCCAGCGTAAATCAACCTTTCAACAGACCACACCCATGCTTTTTTCCCCGGAGTTTCATTCCGAACTGCGCGCCAACTCCTGGCCCAATATCCGCGAAGGATGGACGGACATCCTCCAATTGGACACCCATTACTTTAAACAGCAGAGTTGGGTCTTCGCCCTGATGCTGCTGGGGCTCTGTTTGATCCCCTGGGGAATTTTCCGCTACCGGCAGCATCTGAAAAACACCGAAAATTGCCTGTTTGTCTACTTGCATCCCTTTGCCACCGCGATCTTTGTTGCCGTACTCATCGGCACCAACCTGCTGCCGGCACCACCGGCTCTGGTGCGTTTTGTCCTCAATGGCGCGGGAGGAGTGGCGGTTATAATTCTGCTGGAAAAACTCATCGCCAGTCGAAAACACTATTATTTACTGGTTCTGGCTACCTTTTTTTACATTGTTACCACAGGCCTGAGGCTGACAAATTTGCCCCTGCCACTGTATCGTCTGGCAATTACCGCCCTCTGTGTGGGCTTGCTGGTTATTTTATTCAGCCAACTGCGAAAAGCGGCGACGGAAAGAAATTTTGTTTATCTGCTGCGTCTGTTCATGGGCTTGCTGCTGATAACGCTCCTGGCGCAATTTGCTGGTTACACAAATTTATCCCACTGGCTGCTGCGCGCCGGTTTTGAAAGCGGCTTTCTGTTGCTGTTTGCCGCTATCATTCTGCGTCTGGGTCAGGGTGCTATCAGCTTGTTCCTTCATCATCCCCGGCTGATTCAAAAGAGTTTTTTCCAAAATTTTGCGTCAGAGCTGGCCCTGAGGCTTCAATTTATTCTGAAAGTCTGCGTCGCCATCTATTGTCTTTTGCACCTGCTGCCGCTCTGGCATCTGTATGTCTCAAGCGACGAGGCCTGGTCAAGCCTGGGCGAGCTTGCTCTTGAAATTGGGCCCCTGAGAATCAGCCTCACCATGGTATTTTTGGCCACCGTGGCATCCTACCTGGCAATTCAGGTTTCCTGGCTGGTTCAAGCCCTGGTCGAGGCCCAGATGTCATCGGGCAAAGAAATTGATCGCGGGGTGCGTGACGCAATTAAAAAACTGATTCACTACGGAATTATTACCTTCGGATTCCTCGGCGTTCTCAGCCTGCTGGGCATGAGTGTCCAGAATTTCGTGGTGGTGCTGGGAGCCCTGGGAGTTGGCATCGGCTTTGGCTTGCAGGACATTATTAACAATTTCCTGTCGGGACTGATTTTGTTGTTTGAACGGCCCATCAAGGTAGGAGATCTGATTGTCGTCAACGACGAATGGGGCACGATCAGCAAAATCGGCTTGCGCTCTACCGTCGTAAAGACCATTGAACATGCTGAAATTATTGTTCCCAACTCGCAGCTGATTGCCGAAAAGGTCACCAACTGGACGCATAGTTCGAGCATGGCCCGGCTTAAAGTACCGGTGGGCGTCGCCTACGGCAGTGATGTACCCCTGGTGATGAAAATTCTCAGCGAAATTGCCACCAACCACCCCGAGAACAATAAAGCCCAGGAGTCGGCAATCCTTTTCATGGGTTTTGGTGCCAGTTCCCTCGATTTTGAAATTCGTATGTACATCAACGACATCAATAAAAGTTTCCGCATCCGCAGCGAAGTTCTCCAGCAAATCGACAGCCGTTTCCGCGAGGCCAAGGTTGAAATTCCCTTTCCGCAACGCGACCTGCATCTGCGCAGTGTCGATGATAATCTGCTGCAAACGCTGAAAGCCAAAGAAGATTTGAAGACACCGTGAAGATTTGTTTAATTGAACCATTTTATGCCGGTTCCCATGCCGCATGGGCCGAAGAATTTGCGCGTTTCAGCCGCCATCAGGTGCAGATTTTAGCCCTGGAGGGCCGCTACTGGAAATGGCGCATGCACGGCGGCGCGGTGTCCCTGGCGCAAGAGTTTCTGCGCACCGCCGAAGATCCCGACCTGTTGCTGGCCACCGACATGCTCGATCTCACCAGCTTTCTGGCCCTGACGCGTAAAAAAACCGCCAATCTGCCGGTGGCCCTGTATTTCCACGAAAACCAGCTCACCTATCCCTGGTCACCCGACGATGCCGATCGACAGCACCAACGCGACGCCCATTATGCCTTCATCAATTACACCAGTGCCCTGGCCGCCGACAGGGTGCTGTTCAATTCGCGCTATCATCGCGACAGTTTCCTTAGTGCTCTGCCGGAATTTTTGCGCAGCTTTCCCGACCATCGGGAAGAGCAGGGGTTGACGGCGCTGGAGGACAAATGCGGGCATTTACCCCTGGGGCTTGATCTGCAACATCTTGACCAGTACCAACCCCCAAAACCACGGCACCCCCAGTCGCCACCACTGATTCTCTGGAATCATCGCTGGGAATACGACAAGAATCCGCAGCCATTTTTTGAGGCGCTGTTTTTACTGCAACAGGAAGGCTACGCTTTTGAGGTGGCTATTTTAGGGGAATCTTACCGCAAGGCCCCGGCCATCTTCACCGAAGCCCGACAACGGCTGGGCAAGCGGGTGGTTCAGTTCGGCTACGCCCAAGATTTTGCCGCCTATGCCCGCTGGCTGTGGCGGGCGGATATTCTCCCCGTGACGTCACTGCACGATTTTTTTGGCGCCAGCGTGGTGCAGGCGCTCTACTGTGGCTGTACTCCCCTGTTACCCCAGCGCCTTGCCTATGCGGAGCATCTGCCACCAGCCTTGCAGCAGGCCTATCTTTATGAAAATTTTGACGATTTACTTCAGCGCCTGCGGCAGTTGCTGCACAACCCGCGACCGGCACCAGCAGAACTGCGCACCCAGGTCTCCGGCTACGACTGGCAAGAATTAGTCACAGAGTATGACAAACGGCTCGATGAACTGGTATCCTGCGATGTCGTCTTCACCGCTTGGAGAGAAATGGATCATGGATAAAATTATTACCCACCCCGGCAGCGCCCACAAGGATGACTTTATGGCTGTCAGCGTGCTGCTGGCCACCTTGGGAGACGCCCTGGTTCTGCGCCGTGATCCCAGCCGCGCGGAACTGGACGATCCCGACACCTACGTAGTGGATGTCGGCATGGAGCATAACCCGCTGCAACATAACTTCGACCATCACCAGAATACCGCCCTGCCCTGCGCCTTTCACCTGGTGATGCAGCACCTGAACTACCATGAAGCTGCGACCCTCTCTTTTGCCTGGTATCCGCATATGAGCATGATGGATGTGCGTGGCCCTTACCGCACCGCCCAGGATCTGGGGATTGATTCCAGCATACTCTTCGCGTCGTCTTCGCCGATTGATGGCTATATTCTCGCGCTTTTTTCGCGCCACGAGCAGTTGACCAGCAATGATCTGCTTTACCAGTTCATGAAGGCCATGGGCCAGGATCTGATCCAGCTGATTGATCGCAAGAAAGAACGTCTCGAACGGCTGGAACACGAAGCCACCAAAGTCGAACTCGGACCCTACTGCGCTATTGTCAGCACCATTGAAGACGCGCCCAAACTGGCCATTGAGCTTTATCTGCGTGAACTCGATGATCCCCGCATTGTCATGAGTATCACCCCGGCGATTCGCGGCAAAGGCTGGGAATTGTTGCGCCTTAAAGAACACGCCGCCGTCGATTTTCTGCGTTTAAAAGATCAGGCCGACATCAGCTTCGTCCACGCCAACGGCTTCCTCGCCAAAACCCGCACCCGCCTGCCCATTAACAAAGTTATTGAGCTGGCCAGACTCGCGATTGTCGAACCTGAAGGCTGAAAATTCGCACGGGCGGGAGGGCTTGCTGCACAACCCTTCAGGGCTTGGTCGCAATAAAAATCGCCCGCAGGGGGGCCGGATAACCTTCAATGGTCTGGTGGGGATTTTGCGGATCGAGGTAATCGGCCAGGGACTCAAAGGTCATCCACTGCGTCCGGCGTTGTTCTTCAATTGTCGTGCGGTTGGTATCGACGCAGGCGATCTCGGTAAAACCACAGCGTTGCAACCACAGCAGCATGGCCGCCACCGCAGGCAGAAACCAGACATTGCGCATCTTGGCGTAGCGACCCTGGGGCATGAATATTGTGTTGTGATCGCCTTCGACAATCAGCGTTTCAAGAATCAGTTGGCCCCCGGCACGCAGACAGCCCTTGAGTTCAAGCAGGTGATCCAGGGGGGAACGGCGATGATAGAGCACCCCCATGGAGAAAACGGTGTCAAAGCACGCCGGATTGGCGGGCAGATCCTCAACCCCCAGGGGCAGCAGATGATGTTTCGGGTCGCGCAGATAGCGCTGCATCACCTGAAATTGCATCACCGAAACCAGGGTTGGATCAATCCCGAGGACAAAATCCGCACCCGCACCCCGCATGCGCCAGCCGTGATAACCGTTGCCGCAGCCGATATCCAGCACCCGGCGCCCCGCCAGGGGCTGAATATGGGGCAGCACACGCTGCCATTTCCAATCGGAACGCCATTCCGTATCAATCTGCACGCCAAACAGCTGGTAGGGGCCCTTGCGCCAGGGGTGAAAAGCGCGCAGCCGGCGGATAAAATCCTCGCGAAATTGGTCGTTCAAATCGGTTGCCCGACCAATTTCGACCTGGGTTGTTAAATTGATATGCGTGGGTTCGATCAGGGGCAGGGTCTGCAGAGCCGTCTGCCAGCTGGCCAGAGTACCGTGGCGGGTGGGCGCAAATCTTTCCGCCAGAATCCTGGGCAGCTGTTGCGCCCAGCCTGACAGACCCAGGGCGTCGAGCTCGGCCAACAGGGCCGCCGTGGGCTTCACTTTAGCGCCCCCAGGGAAACAAAATTAAAACACTGAAACCAGACTTCGGCAAAACCAAAACCGGCCGCGTGCAGGCGTTGTTGATGGCAGGCCAGGGTTTCCGCAATCATGACCTTTTCAAGGGCCGAGCGTTTCTGACTGATTTCCAGATCGGTGTAACCATTGGCACGTTTGAAATCGTGATGCAGATCCTGGTGAAATTGCTGGCGGGCGGGCTGATCAAAGGCAATTTTTTCGGACAACACCAGCAGCCCCCCCGGTCGCAAACCCGCATAGATTCGCCGCAGCAGTGCCAGGCGTTGGGCGGGCGGAATGAATTGTAACGTTAAATTCAGCACCACCACCGAGGCGTTTTCAATTTTGACGTCTAGAATATCGGCACAGCGCATGCTGACCTTAACCCTTGATTCAGCGGCACGCGCCAGCAGCTGCTGAGCACGTTCGATCATCGCCGGCGAATTATCCACCGCGATAATTTCGCAACCGGGTTGCACAATGCGTTGACGCATGGCCAGGCTGACCGCCCCCAGAGAGCAGCCCAGATCATAACAAAAGCTGTCCTGCTGGGCATAACGCGCCGCCAGAATTCCCAGGGTCGAAATCATCAAACTGTAACCGGGCACCGAACGTTGAATCATGTCGGGAAAGACCGCCACCACCCGTTCATCGAACTGAAAATCGATAATTTCGTCCAGGGGCGTGGCATAAATGGCATCAGGTTTTTTCATAAGAGTGAGACCGCCCTGTTGACGTTGTTTTGTTCTTCGCTGGCAATGGAGGCTTAATTTGGACTGAAGAAAAAAAAGAGTCAAAGAAAAATTTGACATCCTGGGCAATGAGCGCTACACCGGCCGCAGTAACTCAGGAAGACTGCGTGCCCCTGGCGCGACCGATTGCCGCTGGACGATAAAAATCAAACCACATCAGGAGGTTTCACCCATGAAGTTATTCCGCCCTGCCTCGATAAATCAACTCAGCTTAAAAAACCGCATCGTTCGCAGCGCAACCTGGGAAGGCATGTGTGACGCCGAGGGCCAGCCAACCGCGCGTCTGATCGATCTTTATCGTCAGCTTGTTACCGGCGGCGTTGGTTTGCTGATTTCGGGTTACAGCTATGTGCGGGCCGACGGCAAGCAACTGGCCGGAAAAATGGGAATGGATCAGGACAGGCTGATTCCAGCGCTGCAAAAGCTGACCACGGCAGTACACCAAGCGGGCGGGAAAACCTTTTGTCAGCTGGTGCACGCCGGTGGCTTGGCGACGGTAGCCGCCCCCCTGGCGCCATCAAGTCTGGCGGAAAAACCCAATGTGCGCGCCATGACCCCGCAGGATATTGCCGCAATTGTCAGCGCCTTTGCCAGCGCCGCCGCACGCGCCCAAGGCGCGGGGTTCGACGGAGTGCAGCTGCATGGGGCCCACGGATATTTGATCAATCAGTTTCTTTCGCCCCTGACCAACCAGCGTCAGGATGAGTATGGCGGCTCCCTCGAAAACCGCACGCGCTTTTTAAGCGAGGTTTACCAGGCGGTACGCGCCGCGGTCGGGCCTGATTATCCAGTGACCATCAAATTAACCGCGAGCGACAACATCGACGGCGGATTTATGCTCGCAGATGCTTTGACGGTAGCAGGGCAACTCGACAGTTGGGGAATTGACGCCATCGAGGTCAGCTCGGGCACAGGCGCCGCCGGAGATTTAACTCCAGCGCGTCAGAAAATCGACAGCCCCGCCCAGGAAGCCTACAACGCCGCCCATGCCCGGGCCATAAAGCAGGTGGTCAAGGCGCCGGTCATGACCGTGGGCGGGATTCGCTCGCCGCAGCTGGCAGAAGATCTGCTTGTTAGAGGTGACGCCGATTTCGTTGCTATGTCACGCCCCCTGATCCGCGAACCCGACCTGGCAAATCAATGGCAAGCCGATTTCAGCCACCGCGCAACCTGCATCTCCTGCAATGGCTGTTTCCGCCCCGGCCTCAAAGAAGGTGGCATCCGCTGCGTCCTTGCTTAATCGTCTTGCCGCCCGGCGGGCATGATGTGGTGAACCCGCATTGGGTCACCACATTCTGAGGCTATCGGCATAAAAGAACCGTATTCTGAAGACTTTTAACCCTGAATTTCTGCCCCGACTATCTTATAGAGCCCTTATTTTCAGAGATAAAATTTCAATTTTCCCTCCTTACTTTTTTTAGGGATTTTTTGTTTTTTCAATCATTTTTTTCTGCTACCCTGCGGATCAAAACGGAGGTTTAAAATGTTGGTAAAATTTTTCCTGCCCCTGGTGGCAACCTGTTTGTTTGCCGTGCCGGTTTTTGCCCTTGACCCCCCACGCACGGTCACCATGACCAGTAGCCAGGGGAAGGTGGTGTTTGACCACGAAGGCCACCAGGCCGCAGTCAACGACTGCACCGACTGCCACCACATGGGGATGGAGAATGACAAGCGCGCCTGCCGCAGTTGCCACGGTGTCGACCGCTTAATTCCCCGCATCAAAAACGCGTTCCATCATCAGTGCCGTAACTGCCACATCAAAAATGGTGGGCCGACCGCGTGCAATGTCTGTCACAAAAAGTAATCCGTATCCGGCCCTGACTCATGGGGGACAACCTTGGTTCTCAAAGGCAGAAAAGCGCCGTCAGGAAACAAGCCAAATAATTATCGGCGCAAAAAACCCAAAAAGTTGAGCTTACCTCGGATTTTCATCCACAGGCCGGTGAGGCGTCCGGCCTGACGGGCAGCGCTGGGAATATTCCGCCCGCTGACCAGGGCAAAAACCACCACCGCCCCAACTATCACAATTTCCCCTACGCCAAAACCGAACATTCGTACCTTCTTTCACTCATCTCACATCTCACGTAGCGCCACTCCTGGCGCCCCCGGAACCACCCGTCCAAGCTCGCAGAACCACTGGCGCTGAGCACTAAACTGTGCCGTGAGTTGCGGCAGAATTTCTTCGCTGACGGCCAGCAGCAAGCCACCCGAGGTTTGGGGATCGCAGAGCAGATCGAGAACAAAGCTTTCCAACCCTGCGCCACCCTCGACTTTGGGCAAATAGTAGTCCCGGTTGCGATGCAGACCGGCGGGCAGCAGGCCGATTCTGGCCATGGCCTCGGTCTGCGGGTAAGCGGGAAGACGTTCAGGAAAAATTTCAAACCGCACCTGACTGGCAAGAGCCATTTCCAGGCAATGCCCCAAAAAACCAAAGCCAGTAATGTCGGTGGCGGCACGCACCCCGCAAGCCAGGCTCAGCTTTGCGGCCAGGGCATTTAAGCTTTTCATGCCGGTCATCGCCTCAGGCATATCTTTTTCACTGATCACCTCGCCCTTCAGCGCCGCCGCCAGAATGCCGCAGCCCAGGGGCTTGGTCAACAACAGGCGGTCACCGATTTGGCAAGCGGCGGCCGTCATCATGGACGCGATCTCGACCATACCGGTCACCGCCAGACCGTACTTCGGCTCGTCGTCTTCAATCGAATGTCCCCCCGCCAGCACCGCGCCTGCCACTTGCACCCGTTCGCCCCCCCCTTTGAGGATCTGCACCAGCACCTCTTCGCCCAGACACAGGGGAAAAGCCACCAGGTTCAGCGCCGTCAGCGGGGTAGCACCGACCGCGTAAAGATCGGAAAGCGCATTAGCCGCCGCAATCTGGCCGAAACTGTAGGGATCATCAACCACCGGGGTGAAAAAGTCGACGGATTGCACCAGCGCCTGTTTTTCGTTGATTTGAAAAATTCCCGCATCCGCAAAAGGGATTTGCTGCGAAAGTAGGCGCGGATCATGAAATTGTGGAATCTGCCCCAGCACCTGGGTCAGGGTCGCAGGACCGATTTTGGCGGCTCAACCCGAGCTGCGCGATAATCCGGTCAAACGAATTTTTGTTTCACTCATAAGCTGTCCTCTGGGGGTAACTTCCAAGCCAGACGCACATCGCCCTGGCGGCGGGTGTATTTTAAACCATCAAAATGTTCGAGCAGCGCTTGGGCCAGACGGCGGCCACCATCAATGCGATCACGATACGCCGCCAGACTTATTTCCGCCTGTTCTGCAAACATCTGCTGCAACTGGGCAACCGCCCGCTGATAGGCGCTTCGGGCCAGATAACTTTCACTGTTCAAACGCATCAGACGCCCCTGCCCGACCAGATAGGCAATCAAACCCTCGACCTCAGAGTAGGCATAACCCAACTGCCCCAGGCAGTGATTGAGGTTAGCCACCGCCAACCCATCGCGTTCAAAAACCGCCTGGATCTGCTCAAGCTGCACCGCCTGGGCGGCGCTGACCTGGGGTTGCCACTCTGGCGGGGCCAGCAGGTCGCCAGAGGCAACCAATCGGTTTTGCTGCTGAAGCTGTTCAACCAACAGATCGAAGCTGCGCAGAGCCAGCACCGCGGGCAAGCCTTCTTTCAGGGTTGCGCGGCCAATGCCCTGGGCCAGAGGATTGGCGCGCAATAATTGCTGACAGCGATCCTCTATTTGTTCACACCAGGCCGGTTGCAAGCGCCTCGGCAGCCACTGTTCGCCCAACTGGACAATGTCACCGGCTGCGTTCAATTCTAAGAGCGTTCGCTGTAGCAAGTCACGCGACAGGCCTGTCAGTCGTTCCAGGTCACGCAGCCGCGCTGCTTGCAAGGACTCAACCGCATGCAGCAGCTGTCCGCGCCGACCGCTTTCGAGCTGCTGAAGCCCTGCCAGCACCTCGGCACGAAAACGCTTGTGTTTACGCGGGGCGGCATCGAGAACTCGACCGCCACCGATGGTGGTCACCGGCGAATAGCTGCGAATCACGAAGGGATCGCCCCGCCAGGCGGCCAGGGGTCGGTCAAGAACAATTTGCGCCAGGGTTGAAGCCCCCGGCTCCAGCTTGTCGGCTTCGAGTAACACCACCCGCCCCACCGCCCGGGCGGTGCCCAGATAAAAATGGATCGGATCACGGAATTTTAAGGCCCGCGGCGCGCTGGGCAGTAAATTCAGCCGCACATCCAGCCGTTCGGTGGTCACAAAGCGGTGAGGGCTGGCGACCAGAGAACCACTGACAAACCAGCTGCGCTCAGCTCCGGCCAGATTCATCGCCACCCGCTGGCCCGCCTCGGCGCTCTCAACTTTGTGGCCATGAACCTGCAGTTCGCGCACCCGCGCCTGTTTCTCCAGGGGCAAGATTTCCAGGCGTTCGCCAATTTTGACGGTACCCGACACCAGGGTGCCGGTGACGACCGTGCCAAAACCACTGAGGGTGAAACAGCGATCCACCGCAAGACGCACCGGCCCGGCGGTATCGCGATGCACCAGTCGACCCGCAGCATCCCCAAGCAGAGCCCGCAGCGTTTCAAGCCCCTGGGCCTGGAGCGCCGAGACCCGACAACAGGGCGCAGCTTCGAGAAAGGTTCCGGCCAGCTGTTCGCGAATTTCTTCTTCGACAATATCGAGCCATTCCTCTTCCACCAGATCAATTTTATTCAATACCACAATTCCGCGCCGCACATCGAGGAGTTGCAAAATCTGCACATGCTCCAGGGTTTGCGGCATCACCCCTTCAGCGGCATCAACCACCAGCAGCACCAGATCCATACTGGCTGCCCCGGCGAGCATCTGAGGAATAAATTTTTCATGCCCCGGCACATCAACCACCCCGGCGCGGCGGCCATCGGGCAGGGTCAAGGGGGCAAAACCCAACTGAATGGAAATTCCGCGTTCTTTTTCCTGTTTCAGGCGATCGGTGTCAACCCCGGTCAAAGCCTTGATCAGCGTGGTTTTGCCGTGATCGACGTGACCTGCGGTGCCGACAATAACGGGTTTTAAGCTGGTCTCTTTCATTTGACACTGCGGTATGAACTGAGGGCGCGGGCCAAACTCGCCCGCAAGGTCTGCACCAGCAGGGGGTCGTCATCGACCGGCAGCGAGCGCAGATTGAGCAGCAGAAAATCCTCTTGAATCCGCCCGATCACCGGAGTTTCAGCCTGACGCAGCGCCTGGGCCAGGTGTTCAGCCGAAAGCTGTGGATGGCTTAAACGCAGGGCCGGCCCCGAAATCTGGGCCTCGGGCATGGCACCACCACCGACCCGAGCATAATCCTCGATCAGCTCAACCTGCAAACCCTGTTCAACCAGTTGCGACTGCATGTGGCGACAGCGCGCTTCCAGATCAATCTTTGAGCTGGCCAAAAAAGCCAGCAGCGGGATGCTCAATTCTTCGCCCCGCACATACAGGCCCAGAGTCGCTTCCAGCGCCGCCAGCGAGAGCTTATCAATCCGCAGGGCACGCGCCAGGGGATGGGTGCGCAGCTTTTCGATCCACTGCCGCCGACCAAAAATTAACCCGGCCTGGGGCCCTCCCAGCAGTTTATCACCACTGCAAGTGACGAGATCGACCCCGGCAGCGACGGTTTCGGCAATGGTCGGTTCAAGGGGCAAATCGGCATTCGGCAGGGCACGCAGCAGGCCGCTCCCCAGATCCTCAATCACCGGTAGCTCGTGTTCGCGGGCCAGGGGCACCAGCTCGGCGGCACTGACACTGCGGGTAAAACCGATAATGCGATAGTTACTGGTATGAACTTTCAGCAGCAAGGCCGTCTGGGGGCCAATGGCACGGCGATAATCGTCCAGATGGGTGCGGTTGGAACTGCCGACTTCGCGCAGCATAACGCCGCCGGTTTCCATCACTTCCGGAATCCGGAAGGAACCACCGATTTCCACCAGTTCACCGCGGGAAACAATCGCTTCGCGGCCACGCCCTAAGGCACTGAGGGCCAGCAGAATCGCCCCGGCGTTATTGTTGACCACCAGGGCTGCTTCGCTGCCGCTCAACCGGCAGAGCAGATCTTCCACATGGCGGTGGCGCGAGCCGCGCCGTCCGGTTTCGAGGTTCAGCTCCAGATTACTGTAACCGGCGGCCACCTGCTGAATCTGATCAAGGGCTTCAGCCGCCAGAGGCGCCCGCCCCAGGTTGGTGTGCAGCAAAACCCCGCTGACATTCAGAACTTTTTTAAGGGAAGCCGTCCGTAACTGGTGCAACTGCGCCACAACTTGTCGCGCCAAAGCCGCACAATCTGGCAGCTCGACCAGCTGATCTGCGAGCAGCGCGCGCCGCAGTTCAGCAATTGCTTGCTGAATTTCGCCGGTCAGCACATCCTGCGGCCAGGGGTGATCCGTCAGTTTGCGCAACTCAACCAACACTCGGTCAACTGCCGGCAACTGCCGCAAACGTGATTGCAATTCGGCCTTCACACCAACCTCCCTGTGGCTTGGATTCAAGGCGCAGAACATAACATGATCAACAACGCCTGACTATGTGCTTTTAAGGCATAGAAGCAGGAAGTTCTTAGCGATTGGCAGACGGGGAAAGCAGAACCGTCGTCGAGGGCGGTGAGGAGGTTAGCTCCGTCACTAAAGCCATGGAAAAAGCCATCACCAGCAGCATGACACAGGTGGGGATGATGTCGACGAGAAAAATGTCAAGCGTACGCGAGCGCGGCATGGAATAGCGGGAAAAATTCCAGGGCAAAGATAAAATGTACATGTTCGCTCTCCTTAAAACATTGCATTGCACGTGTCGACCAACCAGACTCCAAACCTAAGCTCATTCAAGAATCAATCCATCTGCGGGCCGATTTCCTGTTGACAGCCGCAAAACCCTTTGCTATAACCGCACCACATTTGGGGCTGTAGCTCAGCTGGGAGAGCGCTTGACTGGCAGTCAAGAGGTCCGCGGTTCGATCCCGCGTAGCTCCACCAATAAAAACAACGGGTTAGCTGGCAACGGCTAGCCCGTTTTTGTTGCTGCGAATCGCAAGAAATCCCAAGCGCTGCTCTCCCTTGCGATTCGCAGTCAATGTCCCCCCCTTTTTGCCTTTTCACCCGCTCTCGCGGTTATAATGAAATGATATCCGTCCAAGGATCGTCATCCCCGAGTGATCCTGGCGGAGATCCAGACTTTCAATCCTGAAAAATCTGGATTCCGGCTAACATCCTGCCGGAATAACGCTGCAGGAGTCGCCTTCAGCGCGATTTTTCGCGGCTAAAGCCGCTTCCACAACAAGCGGCACCGCCGCAGACTAAACAACCACGGTGAAGCTCGCAGGATGCTATCTATGCCGATTTACCGCCGCATTATTGCCCACTTTTATGATCGCGCCATCCGCCATTGCGAGCAGCTGTGCCTGAAACGCTGGCGCAGCGAACTGCTTGCGGATCTAAATGGCGTCGTCGTTGAAATCGGGGCCGGCACCGGGGCTAACCTGGCGCATTATCCGCCCACTCTTTCTCGGCTGATCCTGTGTGAACCGGACCAGGCCATGCGCACTCAACTGGAAAAAAAGCATTCACTGATCGACCAGCTTCCGGCCGAAATTTCCGACTGCGCGGCAGAGAATCTCAGCATGCCCGATGAGAGTGTTGATTTCCTCGTTGCGACCCTGGTTTTCTGCTCGGTTCATCAGCCGCACCAGGCCATGCGTGAAGCTTTTCGTGTGCTCAAGCCGGGCGGCAGCCTGATTTTTCTTGAGCATGTTGCCGCCACCCACCAACCGCGCCTGCTATTCTGGCAGGGATTCTGGCAACCCTTATGGAAAAAGCTGACCTGCAACTGTCACCTGCGGCGCAAAACGGCAGCAATGCTGCACCAAAGCGGCTTCGTCCTGAATATGCGCACCGAGACCCTGCTGGGGGCGCCGAAAATTGCGGCGCCCCTGATTCTGGGCCACGCCGTCAAACCCCGACTGCCCGGGAGGTAAATTATGCAAAACCGCTTGATGGAGGTTCACCGTTTCTGGTTTGGGGAGAGCCGGAATGAGCTGGAGATTCTGCAACAGAAGAGCAAAATCTGGTTCGCCAAAGACGACGCGCTGGATGCGGAAATACGCAGGCGCTTTGCCGATCTGGTGGAGCATGCCGCGCTGAATCGGTTTGACTTTCCTCAGCTGGCTCCCCGTGAGCAGCTCGCGGTTATTCTGGGACTCGACCAGTTCAGCCGCAATCTGTTTCGCAATCATCCGCGCAGCTTTGCCACAGACCCCCTCGCCCGGAGGCACGCACAGGCTCTGCTCAACAATGAAACGGCCGATCTGAATCGGGTTGAAAAGGTTTTTCTTTACCTGCCCTTTGAGCACGCAGAATCCCTGGACGATCAGAAAAAATCAGTGGCACTGTTTCAAGAGCTCCACCAGACCGCCCCCGTAGAACTGCACTCGCATACGGCGGGTTTCCTCGATTACGCCCTTCGACATTGTGAAATTATTGAACGTTTCGGGCGTTTTCCTCACCGCAATAAAATTCTTGGCCGGACTTCGACCCCGGAGGAACTGGAATTCCTGACCCAACCAGGGTCTTCTTTCTGATGCTTCGCCAATCAACGGAGGCCCGAGACAACCAAAAATCCAGCAAAACAGGCGGAAAATAATCCACCAGAAGCGAATGTAAAGAACCGACAACCAGACATTAACCCTGCAATGCCCCACAAGGGCATCTTCTGGAACCCCATGCCACTATCAACCTACAGTCTGCCCCTGGCTGCATTCGATCCTTTGCGCTGCCATCAGCAGTTTTATCCCCAAGGCCCCGGTTTTCTCGAAACCCTCAATCCCCTGGCCAAAACCGGCCGCTTTACCATTATCCCCCTGCACGTCGTTGATTCTTTTC
>Ga0210024_1001547_pt1 | contig 20859 bp, 15 predicted proteins | sample CryGeymeta201525_FD_183988 | JGI IMG/M metagenome (GOLD analysis project Ga0210024, IMG submission 183988) | Groundwater microbial communities from Crystal Geyser aquifers in Utah, USA - Crystal Geyser metaG 2015-25 (SPAdes) (version 2) | ecosystem: Environmental > Aquatic > Deep subsurface >...
CATATTACCGTCACATACTCCCAGATGTTGAACGATACTTCTTAATTTCATTAAAAATATCCGAGCTTCTTCAGGAGAACTAAAATCAGGCTCGGTTACAATCTCGGCTAAAGGAATCCCGCAACGGTTGTAATCTACCAGAGAATAAGAGGATGAAGTAATATCCCCTTCATGAACCAATTTACCAGCATCTTCTTCTAGATGCACCCGGGTAATGCCAATCTTTCGTTTCTCTTGGTTTTCAGGAAGAGATATTTCCATATCTCCATTTACCCCTAAGGGAATATCATATTGAGATATCTGATAAGCTTTGGGTAAATCAGGATAAAAATAGTTTTTTCGATGAAATATGTTTAGCGGATTAATTTTACAATTCAAAGCCAAAGCGGTTTTTAGAGCAAATTCTAAAACTTTTTTATTCAGTACCGGTAAGGATCCGGGCAAGCCTAAACATACTGGACAGGTATTGGTATTAGGTTCTTTACCAATATAATCAGTACTGCAGTGGCAGAACATTTTAGCATTAGTCATTAGTTGAATATGGACCTCTAAGCCAATTACTACCTCTTCTCTCATTCTGCTTCCTCCTTACCTTTGGTTGAGCATATCTCTGGTTTTTTCTTTTCTACTTCGCTATGCTGTTCAAAATTATAAGCTGCTCGCAGTATGGTCTCTTCGTCAAACGGTTTACCTATAATCTGTAAACCTAGAGGCAGGTTATTTTTATTATATCCACAATTAAGAGAGATGGCTGGAATACCAGCTAAATTAATAGGAATAGTGTAGATATCAGACAAATACATAGTTAAAGGATCGGCGACTTTTTCCTTCAGTTTAAAAGCCGGAGTAGGAGAAGTAGGAGTAATAAGAATATCATATTTACTAAAGGCTTGATCAAAATCCTCTTTAATCAAAGTACGAACTTTTTGCGCCTTTAAGTAATAAGCATCATAATATCCTGAACTTAAAGCATAAGTTCCTAACATAATCCTTCTCTTTACTTCCTGGCCAAAACCTTCGCTTCTAGTCCTCTTATACATAGAAGACAAGTCTTCATAATCCTCTGTTCTATAACCATATTGCACTCCATCATAACGGGCAAGATTAGAACTTGCTTCCGCAGTAGCAATTAAATAATAAGTGGGTAAAGAATATTCGGTGTGAGGTAGTGAAACTTCCTCTATCTTTGCCCCTAATTTTTCAAATAATTTTAAGGCTTTATCAATAGCATCCTTAACTTCTGGATCTATTCCTGCAATAAAATATTCCTGGGGGACGCCAATCTTTAATCCCTCTATCCCCTCTTGACAAGATTTTAGATAATCAGGAACTTCTAAATTTGCTGAAGTAGAATCTTTATGATCATGGCCGCATATAACTTTCATCATCAGAGCACAATCAGTTACATCTTTAGCTATAGTACCTATCTGGTCTAAGGATGAGGCGTAGGCAACTAAGCCATATCTGGATACCCTTCCATAAGTAGGTTTTAATCCTACCATTCCACAAAATGAAGCAGGTTGCCGGACAGAACCACCAGTATCTGTACCTAAAGCAATAAATGCCTCATCTGCTGCCACTGCAGCAGCGGAACCACCACTGGAGCCACCAGGTACTCTTTCTAAATCCCAGGGATTACAAGTAGGGCCGAAAGCAGAATTTTCAGTAGATGAACCCATCGCAAATTCATCCATATTAGTTTTTCCGATTATTATAGCTCCCGCTTCCTTTAATTTATTAATTACTGTGGCATTATAGGGCGGGATAAAACCTTTGAGTATCTTTGAACCGCAAGTAGTCTCTAATCCTTTGGTAGTAATTATATCCTTTATAGCAACTGCTACACCAGCTAAGGGAGGTAGTTCTTCTTCATTTTTTACTTTTAGATCTATTTCTTTAGCTTGTTGCAAGGCTTCCTTTCGATTAAGAATTAAAAAAGCTTTAATTATATGATCAAATTTATCTATTTGATTATAAATATCCTGGATAACTTCCAAGACAGTTACTTTCTTCTTTTTAATTAAGTTGATAACTTCATGTGCAGTTAATCGGTTTAAGTTCAATTATCTTTCCTCCTCTTGGTTTAGACAAATCTGTCGAGGTAGGGGTCGGATTTATCCGACCCGCTTATTTACGGGTTCGATGAATCGAACCCCTACAACGGAATGACCCCAATGAAGCAAGGCTTCACCGGGATGACCAAGTTAATATTTTAGATTATATTATTTTAGGGACTTTGAAATAACCTTTTTTAACATATTTAGCATTGGAAAGTACTTCTTCCTGTGGTAAAGATGGCTCAACCTTATCCTCATTAAGTAAATTAGGCATGGAAATAACATAAGCAGTAGGTTCAACTCTTTCAGTATCGAGTTCATTTAACTTTTTAAAATAATCTAAAATTGAATTTAATTGAGAAGTGAATTCTTCTTTTTCTTCTTCATTAAATTCTAAATTAGCCAATTGAGCCACATATTCTACTTCTTTCTTGGTAATTATTTTTTCAGTCATATTATCCTCCAAGGCTGTAGGGGCGTATTGCCTGCCTGTGCGTACGCACGCAGACAGGTCCGCACGCAGACAGGCAATACGCCCCTACAGCTAACGACTAACGACTATTCACTATTCACTAGTTATTATTTTTTTAAATTCCTCTTCATTAATAATAGTTATTCCTAATTTTTGGGCTTTATCGTATTTTGATCCTGGATCTTCTCCTACCACCACATAATCAGTCTTCTTGCTCACACTACCGGTAACCCTGCCTCCTAATTCACCGATTATTTCGGTGACCTGAGTACGGGTAAAATCCTTTAAGAGGCCAGTTAAAACAAATTGTTTTCCAGTAAAAATTTGGACTCTTTTCTTTTTTCTCTTTTTCTCTTCTTTCTGACCAAAGTTCAAGTCAACACTTCTTAACCTTTCCATAATATCTAAATTTTCTTTTTCTTTAAAGAAAAGGATTACACTTTCTGCAATCTTAGGTCCAATTTCGTTAATCTCTATCAATTCTTCTAAATTAATTTTCCTTAATTGATCTAAAGTTGGAAAATATCTGGTAATCACTTCAGAGGTATGAACCCCAACATAGCGTATTCCCAGACCATAAATTAAATTAGCAAAAGATCGGTTTTTACTTTTTTCAATTGCATTCATTAAATTATCCGCAGATTTCTCAGCCATCCGCTCCAGGGAGATTAAATCATCTCTTTTTAAAAAATATAAATCCGAAACATTCTTAATGAGTCCATTTTCCACTAATTGGTCAATTATGGCAGGACCCAATCCTTCTATATCCATGGCATTTCGAGAGGCAAAATGCCTTATTCTTTCCTTTAGTTGAGCTAAGCAAGTGAGGCTATTGCATCGAGAGACTACCTCACCTTCTAATCGAGATACTTTTGCCCCACATACTGGACATTTAGAAGGCATCACAAATTCTTTTTCCTTACCAGTTCTCTTCTCCTTAATTACTTTAACCACTTCAGGTATTACTTCTCCAGCTTTTTGAACTAAGACGGTATCCCCAATTCGTATATCTTTTCTTCTAATTTCGTCTTCATTATGTAGAGTTGCTCTCTGCACTACTGAGCCGGATATTTTAACCGGGTCAAGCATAGCCACTGGAGTTAGGGCTCCAGTCCTCCCTACTTGAACAATAATATCTCGAATTTTTGTGGTTACCTGCTGAGCAGGAAATTTATAAGCAATAGCCCAACGAGGGCTTCGGGTAGTCGAACCTAATTCTTCCCTTAGTCTTAAAGAATTAACTTTAATAACCATACCATCGATTTCATAATCAAGGTCTTCTCTTTTTTCTATCCACTCTTGACAATAGCTTATAGCTTCTTCTATATCCTGACCGAGCTGGATATGGGGGTTTACTTTAAACCCTATCTTTTTTAAATAATTCAAGACTTCTATATGATTCTTAAATTTAGGTCCCTCAGGAAAAGTAGCTTGATAAATAAAGGTATCTAAATGTCTTTGTGCAGTAATCTGAGGATCCAATTGCCGTACTGAACCAGCTGCTGCATTCCGAGGGTTGGCGAATAAATACTCCTCTTTTTTTATTCTATCTTCATTTAACTTCTTAAAATCACTTTTTTTCATATAAACTTCTCCATAAATTTCCAAATGGGAAGGAAGGTCATCACCAAATAATTTTAATGGTATAGTTTTTATGGTTTTAATATTGGAAGTAATTTCTTCCCCGGTTATCCCATCTCCTCGGGTAGCTCCCCTTACCAAGATGCCATTTTCATAGACTAAAGCGACTGCAAGTCCATCAATCTTTAACTCTATTACATAATCTAATTTTTGTTGAGGAATTAATTTTTTTATCCTCTGGTCAAAAGCTCGCAATTCTTCGGACGAAAAAGCATTAGCCAGACTTAACATAGGAGTAATATGTTGTACGGTGGTAAATTCTGGAACTGGCTCTATCCCTACTCTTTGCGTGGGGGAAGCAGAAGTAAGGTATTGAGGATATTTCTTTTCCCATTCCATTAATTCTTTCATTAATTGATCATATTCGGTATCAGAAATAGATGGGTCATCTAATACATAGTATCGATAGTTATGATATCTTATTTCTTCTCTTAATTTTTCTATCTTATTTTTAATATTATTGGAATTAAAAGTCATTTTTTTATCTTATTTCTTCTATTTTAAAGTTTTGTCAAACCAAGTCACCATAATTTGTAGGGGCATATTGTATATGCCCTCATTTTCTCCTGTAGGGGCGTATTGCATACGCCCTCATTTTCTAATAAATATTAACTAAAATTTTTCCAAAAAATATTTTCTATTTCATCAGGTTTTCCCTCACCGTTTTCCCTATCATATTCCCATTTTAAGGGATTATTTTGAATATATTCACGAATCCGATTTAATTCGTTCTCATTTCTTATAATATGTTCATAATAATTACGCTGCCATATAGAATATAAAAGGGGATAGTCTAAACCTTTAATTTGTCTGGTAACAGCAGATTTAAACCCACGTATAATCGAGCCAATTGTTTGAGAGGGGGAGTGAAATTTATTTGTAGGGGCGTATTGCAATACGCCCCTACCGGTGTTGGGCGTATACAATACGCCCCTACTATTGTCCGTTAATACTATTATAATCCCATGAAAATGATTAGGCATAATCACATATTCATCTAATTGAATGTTTTTACGAATTTGAAAAGTTTTTAACCATTCTCTGGCAGTAATTTTTCCTAATACCTTCAATTCTATTTTGCCCTCGCTTATATATCCCAGTAAATTTTCCTTAAGATAGGTACAAATGGTAATAAAATATGCACCCGGTATAGAATAATTATAGTTTTTTATTCTAAGGGAATGTCGATGATATTTACTGGAATTACTACTATGGTTATCCTTATTTATGAGCATTTATATTTTTCCTTCTTAATGGCTATCAAGGGCGTATGCAATACGCCCTCTTATTTTCTCCTGTTGTAGGGGCGTATTGCATACGCCCTCTCATTTTCTCCTGTTGTAGGAGCAACCATGAATGGTGCCCTTCCTGTTTTATTGTTTTCCGTTTGTCGAGGGCACGATTCATCGTGCCCCTACGGGTTGGGCGTTCGATATACCTCTACCTGTTGGGCGTAACCAATAGGCTTCTACCGTAGGGGCGTATGCAATACGCCCCTACCTGCTCAATCGATAACCTAGTAAATAAATCATTCTGCCTTTTTTTGTAACATAACCACAATAAGTATATAACAAAATTAGCTTAAAACTCAAGTTATTTTAATATATATGAATGTGTCAGGGGGAGGTTCTTTGTCACACTTCAAGAATAAAGATTTGACCCCTTTCCTTTTTTGGAGTAAGGTATTCAAAGGTATTTTAGTGGAGTGGACCATGAGATTTAAAGTTTATGATGAAGTGTTTGAAAAATTGCCAGATTTATGTTTTGGTGTGGCAGTAGGTTACCATATTAATAATAAGCAAAATATCCCAGAAATATATGAGCTGATGAAAAATGAAATGAGCAAGGTGGAGAATAACCTTAAAGGTATAAACTTAAAAGAATATCAAGGGATAATACCCTATAGAGATGCTTTTAATAAATTAAACCTTAATCCCAATAAATTTATGAGTTCAGTGGAAGCTATGGTAAAAAGAGTCTCCAAGGGGAATGTTTTGCCTTCCATAAATCCGGTGGTAGATTTAGGAAACAGTATTTCTTTAAAGTACATACTACCCATGGGAGCCCATGATCTGGATGCCCTGGAAGGAGAAATTGCGGTAAGATTTTCCAGGCAGGGAGATACCTTTACCTCTCTAGGAGAAGAAGTAGTGGAAGTTTTGGATAGTGGAGAATTAGTCTACGCTGATTCTAAAAAAATTAGAACCAGAAGATGGATTTGGAGACAATCAAATATTGGTAAGATTGATGAAAATTCAAAAAATATCTTTTTTCCTATCGATGGATTCCAGACCAATAAAGAAAGGGTGCTTAAAGCAGCAGATGAATTGGAAATATTGCTTAAAAAATATTTTAACTGTAAGACTAAAAAAGGCTTCCTAGATATAAATAATCAAGAAATGGAAATATGAAGTGGTTTAATTAATTCTTTAAAATTGAAGGATAACTTTGAAAAAATACAAAAAGTTTTTAGTAAATTAGATTAGTAGAAAAAGTTTTATAAAATTTAGAAATAAGAAAATTTTACTGACCGGAAAGGATTTCTTCATGATTAAATTATTTAAAAATCTAAAGCCCTATACCCTGTCGATAATCGTGGTTATGGTTTTTGTTTTTTTACAATCATTTTCGGAAATATATCTACCCACGCTTATGGCGGATATTGTGGATACCGGGGTTATCAATGGGGATATTGCTTATATTATAAGAATTGGAGGATGGATGCTTCTGATTGCGGTTATTGGAATGATTAGTGCCATTTTTGGAAGTTACTGGGCCGCTAAAGTAGCGACCGGATTCGGAAGAGACCTTCGGACTAAAGTATTTACCAAAGTAGAAAGTTTTTCTTTAGAAGAATTTGATGAAAAAGGAACTGCCTCTCTTATCACCAGAACGACTAACGATATTACCCAAATTCAGCAATTGGTTGTAATGCTTAGGCTTTTCCTGAGAGCACCGATGCTTTGTATTGGTAGTATTATTATGGCAGTTTCCAAGAATGCTAAATTATCCTTGGTTCTGGTGGTTATTTTACTGATTTTAACCCTACTTATTGTTTTACTCAGTAAAAAAAGTATGCCGCTTTTCAAATCAATGCAAATTAAATTGGATCATCTTAATCTGGTTCTTCGAGAAAATTTAACCGGTATAAGAGTTATTCGAGCCTTTAATCGGGATAATTATGAAAAGAAAAGATTTAATGAGGCCAATCTTGATTTAACGGAAACAGCTATAAAAGTGAACAAGCTGATGGCTATTTTGATGCCTTTAGTCATGTTAATTTTTAATTTGACCATCATAGCTATTCTTTGGTTCGGAAGCATACGAATTAATAGTGGTAGTATGCAAGTCGGCGATTTGATGGCCTTTATTCAATATGCCTCGCAAATTATGTTTTCTTTAATTATATTAGCCATGATGTTTATCTTAATACCTCGAGCATCAGCATCAGCTATTCGAATTAATGAAGTATTAGATATCGAACCGAAAATTAAGGATCCGATGATACCGGAAGAGAGCGAATTAAAGATGGAAGAAGGAGCAAGATCAGAAGAAGGGAAAAGAGGCTATCTTGAATTTGATGAAGTTAGCTTCTATTATCAAGGTGCGGAAGAACCGGCTATTGAGAAAATTTCATTTAGTGCTAGGCCGGGGGAAATAACCGCGATTATCGGAGGTACAGGTTCCGGAAAATCAACCTTAGTTAATCTCATTCCGAGATTCTATGAGGTGACCTCGGGTCGCATTTTAGTCGATGGTGTGGATATACGTGAATTAACTCAAGAAAAATTACGTGCTAAGATTGGATTAGTTCCTCAAAAAGCCGTTCTCTTTACGGGAACCGTTGCAGAAAATATCAGTTTTGGAACTAATGACCTTTCCGGTGATAAAATTATCAGAGCGGCCAAGATTGCTCAGGCATCAGAATTTATTTCTACCCTGGAGCAAGGTTACGATTCTCAGATTGCTCAAGGAGGAACCAATGTATCAGGAGGCCAAAAACAACAACTGTCTATTGCCAGAGCTTTGGCCAAACATCCTGAAATTTATATTTTTGATGATAGTTTTTCCGCTCTTGATTTTAAAACCGACGCAAAATTACGCCAAGCGCTTAAAAAAGAGACCAAAAAAGATACTGTTTTGATTATTGCCCAACGTGTCACCACGGTTATGGATGCAGACCGTATTATGGTTTTGGATGGAGGTAAAATTGTCGGTATGGGTACACACCAGGATTTAATTAAGACCTGTGAAGTCTACAGAGAAATCGTGGCTTCACAGCTCTCAGAGGAGGAATGGTCATGAGTGAAAAAGATCTAAAACCAGGAAGACCGATGATGGGATTTGGTCGTGGTGCCGGTCCTCATAACATAGGTAAACCGATAGAAAAAGCCAAAGATTTTAAAGGGACGCTCCGACGATTACTCATTTATTTAAAACCTTATAGAGTGAAGTTTATTATTATTTTCTTAGCGGCAGTGGCCAGTACGGTTTTTAGTATTGTCAGCCCAAAAGTGATGGGACAAGCAATCACTAAATTATTTGAAGGTTTTCTCATGAAAATGAAAGGCCTTCCTAACGCTGCCATTGATTTTAAATATATTTCAAATATTATCTTAATCTTAATCGGGCTATATGTCATCAGTGCTATATTTAATTATATTCAACAGTATATTATGGCTGATGTGGCGCAAAAAACCGTTTATGAGATGAGAAAAGATATTAATGCTAAATTATCCCGATTACCTTTAAAATATTTTGACGGAAGAACCCATGGTGAAATACTCAGTCGGGTGACCAACGATGTTGATACCGTCAGCAGCACTCTTCAACAAAGTATTACCCAATTAATTACTGCCATAGTAACCTTGGTCGGAATTGTGGTTATGATGCTAACCATTAGTCCGATGTTGACTTTAATTGCTTTGGTTACTTTACCTTTAAGTTTTTTGGCTACCAAAGTTATTGCCAGGCAATCACAAAAATTCTTTGCCAGACAACAAAAATATTTAGGTCAATTGAGCGGTCAGGTGGAAGAAATGTACACCGGTCACAAAATTGTCAAAGTCTTCAATTATGAAAAGCAATCCATTGCTAAATTCAATAAAGTGAATGATCAACTCTATGATGCCGGATGGAAAGCTCAATTTATATCAGGAATTATTATGCCTTTGATGATGGCCATCGGTAATCTTGGCTATGTCTTTATTGCCATTTTGGGTGGAATTGCAGTGATCAGAGGAAAGGTAACCATTGGTAACATTCAAGCGTTTATTCAATATTCCAGGGAATTTTCACATCCGATTGTCCAAACCTCTAATATTGCTAATATTATTCAATCAACCATTGCGGCCGCTGAACGTGTCTTCGAGGTTCTTGATGAAACTGAACAAATACCGGATCAAAAAGACCTGCTTCATTTAGATCAGCCAAAGGGTGATGTTAAGTTTGAGCATATTAAGTTTGGATACAGCGAAGAAAAAATACTCATAGAAGATATGAGTATTGATGTAAAGAAAGGTCAAACTATTGCCATTGTAGGTCCTATAGGCGCAGGGAAAACAACCTTGGTTAATTTACTCATGCGTTTTTATGAAATTAACGATGGAAAAATCACCGTTGATGGCATAGATATTCGTGATATGGAACGTGGAAAATTGAGAAGTTTTTTTGGAATGGTTCTGCAAGACACCTGGTTGTTCAAAGGAAGTATTAAAGAAAATATCGCTTACGGCCGAGAGAAGGCTAAGGAAGAAGAAATTCTTCAAGCAGCACAAGTAGCTTACGCCGATCACTTTATCAGAACACTTCCGGATGGCTATGATACCATTCTTAATGAAGAAGCCAATAATATTTCTCAAGGTCAAAAACAATTATTGACCATTGCCCGAGCTATTTTGGCCGATCCGGCCATATTGATTCTTGATGAAGCAACCAGCGGTGTGGACACCAGGACAGAAATTCATATTCAAAAGGCCATGCTTGCTCTGATGGAAGGGCGAACCAGTTTTGTTATTGCTCACCGACTATCCACTATTCGTGATGCAGACTTAATTTTGGTGATGAATCAAGGAAGTATTATTGAAAAAGGAACCCACCAAGAATTACTAAAACAGGATGGTTTCTATGCTGACTTGTATAACAGCCAATTCGTTGGATTGAACCTTAAAGAATTTTAATAGGGACAGACACCTATTTATCAACCTTCTTCTTTTTAATAGGGACAGACACCTATTTATCAACCTTCTTCTTAGTCCTTCCTTTCGGCTTTAACTTAAAAACTCTCTTAAGTTGTCCTTCAAGTCTTTCTATAAAATCATTGGGTCCAAGAGGCCGTCCTGTTTTGGTCTTTTCCCTGATCCCATCCATTTCATCGGGATTGTCAGGTGCCTCTATAAATTCCTTCCATTCTTTTGGTTCTTTCTCAATATAATCAAAAAGCTGGTTAACACCTAATGGGTCGTATTTATCGATTCCGCAATGTATTTTTGCACTGGAGTAGGACCATAAGTAGGGTTTTTTAACCAGATTTGCCCTTATCGGATTTCTTTCTATGTAGCGGGTACAGGCTATCATATGTTGCTCATTCAGGACACAGGAGAAGAAGCGGCCCTGGAAGAGATGGCCGCTTACCCTCATTTTGTTATTATAATACTGAGAATACTTCATGTTAGTATATTTGAATACCTTTCCCAGGGAATCTTCTCTTTGGGGAATCGCCATAAAGTGCACATGATTGGACATAAGACAGTAAGCTAATATGATCAAGTGATAGCGACTACTCTCCTCTTTAAGAAGTGAAAGATATTTTATTCGATCAGTATCATCATTAAATATCTTTTGTTGATAATTCCCTCTTTGAGTGATATGGTGCGGGTACCCCGCTGCAACGACTCGTGCTATTCTTGGCATAGATAGATTATAAGTCTTTGTAGAGGCAAAGTCAATTAAAATAGGTGTCTGTCCCTATTTACCAGCTCATCATTTGATATCCTCCCTTTGTATCGGTTGTTTATCATACTCCTTTTAGAAGAATAAGCTGGGTCTCCCAGGTTGCCGTGATATCATGGTGTAACATGCCTGGCTCTTTGACCCCGGGGAAGCCTTGCTCTCCTTGCCTTAACGGAGAGCAAGATGTGGTCTTCCGACTTCTCTGAAATCGTCGACCTTCCCATTGTCGGACCTTTCGGGGCTCAATCACAGAAATCTTATTGAGATTTCATTTTTACAGGCCTATTACCTAACTGTCTACGCTTAAATCTTATGGATTACTCCAAAAGACTCCAAGACTCGCTACTGGTGATTCGGCTATAATCTTACCAGACAGGATTTTCACCTGCTAAATATCACGACCTAAGCCTGGCCGCACCAGAGAACCGTCCCCTGTATTTTTACTCAAATTTGAATCCTTTCTCCTTGAAAAGATTCAAGCAAGCATCCACGACCTCGGGGTCATAGAGTTTACCCTTGTTCTGGGTTATTTCCTCCAAGGCCTTATCTAGACCTAAAGCTGGCCGGTAAGGTCGGTGAGAAGCCATAGCCTCAACCACGTCTGCTACCTCTAATATTCTTGCCTCCAGGATAATATCTTTACCTGATAAACCAGAAGGATAGCCGGAACCATCCATCCTTTCGTGATGCTGAAGTACGATTGCAGAAACCTCCCCGGGTAATTCCATTTCCTTTAATATATCACTACCGACCTGAGGATGGGTTTTGATAAGGCTCAATTCTATCTCGCTCAATTTGCCGGGCTTACTGAGAATCTCAGTCGGAACGTTTATCTTGCCAATATCGTGAATAATCCCCGCTATATAAAGTCCTTCAATTTTATCTTTAGGAAGGCTTATTTCTTCAGCTATAGCGTAGGCAAGTTTAGTCACCCGTTTCTGGTGTCCAGCGGTGTAGGAGTCTCTTTTCTCCAAAATTAAAGCTATAGCCTGGATAGTGCTCTTCATAGCCTTTTGCAATTTCTGATAACTTAGCTTAAGTTCTTCTTCTATCTGTAAACGGGTAATTCCTTCTCCTATCAGGGTGGCTGCAGTTTTTAACACCTCCCTATTTATCTCAGAAACATCTTCTAATTTCCGGGAGGCAAGATTCAAACAGCCAATCACCCGGTTCTCGAAAATCAAGGGAAGTACTACGAAAGCCAGTAGCCCTTCCGCTTTTCTAACCTGGTCAAGGGGAAGATCTAACTCTGAGTAGCGGGCAAAGAGCGGTTTCCCTTGCATTACCAGGCGCGTATGGGCTGAATCCGCTTTATAATGCGATACGCTTTTTATAAAGGCGGGGGAAAGGTTTCTATGACAGATGAGGTTTAAATCACCGCTAACCTGGTCCATAAGATAAATTCCGCCGCAATCCATTTCTGAAAGCTGGAGTATAGTATCCAGGCATTTCGATAATGCTTCATTTAATTTGTGGCTGAAACTTATTGCCAGAGCCAGGTCTCGCTGTACCAGTATAAGAAGTTCTGCCTGCTTGCGCTCGGTGATGTCCATTCCGACAACCGCCAGGTTCGCGATCTGTCCTTTCGAGTCGAAAATCGGGTAAAGCGAATTCAAAATAGTCCGTCCGAAACGCTCATCTTCAAAATAAAGAGGCTTACCGCTCTTGATCACCTGCTTAACGCGTAACTTTCGATTTCTAGCCACATCTGATGGTAGAAACTCATAAAAATTGCTCCGCAGCAGTGTTTCCAGGTCCATCCCTAAACGTTGAGCCAATAATTCATTTGCAGCAAGAAAGCCTCCTTCCAGATCCATTAGAAAGATGGATTCCGTGGACGCGTTCATAATGGCCGCGAGGTTTCTTTCGCTCTTGCACAGCGCATCCTCCGCCTGCTTGTGCTCTTCTTCCAAAGCGATTTTATAGAGGGCTATTCCCAGGTCACCTGCCAATTCTATGAACAATTTCGATGTTTCCTCCAAATTGGCGTATTCTCTGGGTATGGAGACGGATAACATGCCATATAACTTATCACCATACTGAATACGGCCGGACAGACCTGCCCGTCCTACATGTCCAGAATATAGAGGACAATCGGGGCAACTATCTGAGGCACTATTAATAACTATGGTTCCTTTTTCCTGGAAAGCTTTTTTTATACAAAGAGGATATTTACCCTGCTTTAACTGCTCTTCAAATAGGTTATAGCTATCATCAAAACCAGAAGCTGCTGTGGAGGTCACCTTGCCACCTTCATCAAGCAAAGCAACCCAGGCATTGTAATATCCCAGGGTCTCGGTCAGGTTCTGGCAGGCCCGCTCGATCAGGCGCTCGGGATCAGTTTCCCGGACGATCAACTGGTTCACATGTCTGATGGCTAAAAGTACCTGTTTGAGATGATGTTCCCGTTCTTCCATTTTTTTGCGCTCGGTGATGTCGGTCCCCAGGCCGAAGATCGCACGTTTACCATTCCACATGCAGGGGCTTATCGTTAAATCCAGCACTTTTATCTTGCCGTTTACATAATACTCCCTCTCAGTCCTTCCGCCGCTTTCCCACAAAGGCATGATTTTCCTCATCACCTCGGTAGCCTGTTCTCCAGGGGGTAAAGTGTCTCTGACATTTTTCGATAGCAGTTCTTCCCGTGTGCATTCGAGGAATTGCAGCGCTATATCATTACCACTGAGATAATTGCCTTCAACATCGATAATCAGGATTGGGTTAGCCGTTCTCTCAAAAAGGGTACGATATCGTTCCTCGCTCTCCCGCAGCGTCTCCTCCGCCTGCTTGCGCTCGGTGATGTCCCGACTGACGGCCAACAAGGATTCTATTCTCCCCTTATCATCTCTTTCCGGTACGATCCGGGTCTGAAAGTATTTTTGGCCGAAGAGAGTCGTAAAGCTCTGCTCAGTCTGCTGTTCTTCACCAGTTTCAAGAGCCTTCTTGAGTAATTCCCGACTTTGACACTTAATCTCACGAAACCCCTTATTTATCAACAAATAAAAAAATGATAATGCGCATTTTTGCACTACATTTTTTTATTTTACAAAGATAACTCACTAGTTGGTGTAACATTTGGGGGTGGTTTTATGCGCGACAACCTTAAAATCTTATTACCCAAACTATTAAACTTGGTTTTAATATAAAACTTCTTCTGTTTTATCTTAACTTCCGCAAAATTCATCGAATTTAGGGCTTCTCGAATTTGGGGTGGTGTTGCTGCTAGGTGAGCTCTTTTAAGCTTAGATTCTAAGGTCCTCTCTAGGAGAAAGGCTAAAAAACAGATCACAAAATGACCTTTTATCCTCGGTTCGGTCCAGTGAAATACTGGTCTTACCTCCAGAGTAGTTTTCATGAGGCGAAATGACTCTTCTATCTTCCAGAGGTGGTGGTAGGCAGCCAGGATATCTTGGGGTTTGAGATTTTTTTCACTGGTCTGGATAGCATAATATCCGTCAAACATCTCATCTTTTTTGATCGCCTCTTCATCAAGAACCCAGTTTACCTCTCTTGAACTTTTTAGGTATTTTTTCCCACCTCTTTTATTACTGGCATTAATATAGGATTTATTCTGAAGTAGAGACCTGGCTTTTTTAATCAGTCTTTCCCGGTCGGCTCGGTCCTTTTGTGCCCTTTGGGGAGAATAGGTGATAATGAGTTCTTCAGGGAGTTCATAGATTTGGTTTGCTTCTTTAATTTTGTTTATATAGCTTATTACCTTGTAGCTGATTTCTCCCCTCTCTTGATAATCATCCTTAAATATTTTTTGTCTGATATCTTTTTTCAGGTTTTTTATACGAGAAGCAAGTATATAGTCATATCCTCTATCGGTAATCTTTTTCAGGTTTATCTTACTGTTTATACCCTTATCGGCCACGATGATTACCTTGCGTATACCAAAGCGTTTTTCCAGTTTTTGAAGGGCCACCTCTAAGGTTTTTCCCTCAAAGGTGTTACCGGGGAAAAGGTCATACCCTATAGGTCTTCCTTCCCGGTCTATTAAAAGACCCATCACTACCTGAACCTCTTTGAATTTAGCATCTTTAGAAAAGCCAAAATCCCTTAGACTATCTTTCCTTACACTCTCAAAGGAAAAGGTAGTTACATCGTAAAATACTACATCTACTTGCATGTTGAAAAGGTTACGGTTTTTAAAAAATATCTTTTCTTCTAATACCTCTTTACTTTCAGATAATAGATCTAAAGAACGATAGAGGTGCTGCAGTTTTATTTCTGGTAACCCTAGATAGCGATTTTGATGGGTATAGGTACTAAGCTTGCTTTTTGGTTCTAGTAGATGTTGGATAGCCATAAGAAAAGAGTTGTCATTAAGGTTAAACTGGGTCTTTCTTGAGCTTAGTTTATTTAATATCTTATCTAACTCAAACTCCTTCCATATCTTTTTATAAACCATATAACCCCAGTTGACTATTTGAGCCTCGGAGAAGTTATCTAAGCTAACCATATCTTTTGCTTGGGATAGTTCTAAGAGACGTTTGGCCAGGTTTTGAAAGCTGGGATTGTTCTTGATTTGGTCTACTCTCCCCAGGTTAAATAAATATTCATGTTTGGTGTTATTATCTTCTCGGTAAGATCTGACCAAATAAGCATATTCATATTGTCCTGATTTAGTAATCTTAATAAACATGAATATATTATACCATATATATTTGCATTGTCAATAAATAATAATAATAAATATGATTATTTGTTGCACTACATTTTTGAAGGAGAAAAAATAGAATCCTTATTTATTAAGGGTTTGAGGGTACTAAATGCCTAAAATTTGCTTGCAACTGTCAAACTCGGGAGTAATTGGTGCATAGATTTAAGCTGTTCTGGTGGTCCATCTATTTCCAGGAAGGTTTTTCCTATAAACCTATGGACCGGAACTCCTAACTGATGCTCGACCGCTGCATTACAATAAATGTGCTGCAGATCCAGGTTAAAACGGACGATCATATCCGGGGCATTTTCGACTAAGGTGGAAAAGTTCTTTTCACGTTGCCGTAGTTCTTCTTCAGTCTTCTTATTCTCGGTAATATCACGGAAGACCTCGGCGAAATAGCCGGGCTGGTCGCTGTAGGCGATTACGTCGTACCAGCGATCTGTCAGTTCAAAGTACTGTTGGAAACGGATGCTCTGACCGGTAGCGGCTACTTGACCGAAGACGCTGATCCAATCAAAGCCTAAACCCTTAATTCCCGGATATACTTCTGTCACCTTTTTACCGATAACATTTTCTCTTGGAAACCCGGTCAGGGTCTCAAAGGATAAGTTTACCTCTAAGAAGATATAATCCAGCGGTTTTCCGGTGTTATCCAGGACCATTTTACAATAAGCTAATCCATCAGGCAGGTTCTCTATCAGTAAGCGATATTGGTCTTTTTTTTGATACATAACTAGCGCCTCCGGGTAAGTGGCAAGGGCACAATTCATTGTGCCCCTACAACTTTTAAACTGTTTGGTAATCTGCCTTTTTTAACCTGACTTCCAATATATTATTTTTATACCTCTTGGTAAAACTTTTTGCCTTAACCACTGTGGGTATAGGAATTTCTTTATGATAATTTTTATCTGCATCAATAATAAGTTTATTATTCGCCACCCTTAACCGTAGCTTATCTTCTTTAATACCTAGTAACTCTAAATAGACGATTAGTTCAGCATCCTCATCAAAGATGTCCAGAAGTGGTTCCTCTCTCTCTTGATGCTCTTGATCAGGCTGACCAGTGAGCCACCAACTAAATAAAACTTTCTCGCCAGTTTCCCGGTCAACTTTTGAACTCTCGAAGGAGAGTATCGGATAGCCGATCATCTTTTCAGCGGTGGGGTTGATAATCTCCCTTATTTTAAGTAAAATATACATATGGGTAGGAGCCTCTATGAGCTGGGCTAAGGTGTCGATTCTGGCGTGCCGGTGCTCATAAAGAAACCTGAGTATCTCTTTTGAATCGGCATCCAATTCGGTAACAATTTTATTTAATGTCTCCCGGTCTACTTTTAGTAATACTCTCTTATATAGCTCTTTTCTCCAAGTTTCTAAATTAAGTAATATAATCCAGGCTTTGGATAATTCACCAAAAGATTCATATACTACACAGATAGTATCACTTTGACTAACTCCATATATTCTTTTTTCTATTCTTAAATCCTTTATGCTTCTGAGTGGTATCTCCCCTACCAATCCCGATTTAGAGGTAAAAAAAGTGAGTTTCTCAGGGGTAAGAAGAAGGGTTCCCAGACCCCACCTTGATTGACCGGGAGTTAAATAACTACCCTTTTCTTTTAAAATTACTTGATCAGACTGCGAGTTAGGGGTTGTGAGCTGTGGATCAGAAGATGTAAATTGTGAATCCGGTGTCCTCTCCTCAATTACCTTTTTCCAATTCTCAGGATCTTTTATGGCAATATATGGCACTCTCCTGCCTTCAGATACTATATTAATTTGTTTTACTTTCTTGCCCAAAATCCATCCCCTCTTTACTATATTTATAGTCTTTATTTGACTGAGTAGAACCTTGAATAGTATCTTTCTTCCCTGAACAAAAAGCAGTCTTTTATTGGTAAGGTATAAATTACCCAGTCTCCAAGATGAAGCAAGTGAACTCCCAACATCGTAGCTTGCCGTAAAATACTTAATCACTTCCTCATCAAATAGTAAAGGTAAACTCACTGGTTTTCTTATAGTATCTAAATCTCTTCTCATATTAAAATTGCCTTCCCCTTTTCCTTCCTATGCTCCCTCTCCCCATTGATGACCCCTAAATAGAAATAAGAAGGTCAGCCCTTGACTTTAGACATTTCTGCCGACCAGTCTGTCCATGTATATGGGTCTTTCCTCTCTTGAAACTGTGCTATAATTTCCAATATCCTTTCCTCAGTAAACGGCTTGTCAATGAAACCGTGAACCCCATCCTTGTCCTTCACTTCTGCCCTTTTTTCTTCACTGCCGTAAGCGGAAATTATGACTACTACTGCCTGCGGGGCTGCCGCTTTGATTTCGGGAAGCATATCCATTCCATTCCCGTCAGGTAACTTTAGGTCTAATAATACCAAATTGGGTATCTTCTCCTTTAGACAGGCTATACCTTTAATTATGCTATTGGTAGCTGATACATTATACCCTTTACTTTGCAAGGCATTAGTTAAGAGCCAGCACAAGTCCTCTTCGTCATCCACGATCAAGACATTCTTTATCTGCCTTTTGGGGAGCGGGGTCGGCCTTAGCTCTTCCTTTTCCCTTCTTAATCGTGCCTGTTCTCTCTGTTCAAAAAATGGTATCAGCTCTTCAAGTTCTTCGGGTTTGCGCCAGCCCGAAAGACCGCTTCTCCATACCAGTGCTTCGTCTCGTTTGATAATACCATTTAGAATCCAGCTTTTCAGCCTGGAGTGATAGATTAATCTGTATGTATCCGCCCCTCTTCTCACATCGTATTTTAATTCTAACATAACCTCTCCTTTTGGACAGAAGACAGATAACAGAAGACAGAGGTCAGAAATTTATTTGTAGGGGCCTATTGCAATACGCCCCTACTGTCTGTCCTCTGACCGTCGGGGTCTATTTTGTAGGCAAAGAGATGGTAAAGATAGTACCCCTTTTCCAAATGCTTTCTACACTTATTTTCCCACCGTGACTTACCACAATCCCGTAAACTATGGATAGACCCAGACCTACTCCCATTGACTTAGTGCTAAAAAAGGGATCAAATATCTTGATAATATCTTCTTCGGGGATGCCTACCCCGGTATCTTGAATCTTTACCATAAAAAAGTCGCCTTCAATACTGGTACTGATGGTCAAGGTGCCACCTTTAGGCATGGCCTCAACAGAATTGATTACCACGTTCAAGAATACCCGGTTGATATGTTCCCTATCGACATTTATTATTGATGGCTTAGCGTCAAATTTCTTAATCACCTTTATCCATTGTGTGGAAAGACTGCTCCTTATCGAATCCAAAACGTTTTCTATAATCCCATGCATATCATGGGGACGAATGTTAAGCTCCGGTGGTCGGGCACAGTTGAGGAGTTCGGTGATCAAAAAGTTAATCCTCTCCGTGTTTCTAATAATAACTTCAATATGTTTAGACCAGGGGCTATCTTCGCTATAGGCCTTCTTAAGCTGCTGGGCCGCTATAGACACGTTGCCAAGCGGATTTCTTATCTCATGGGCTATACTGGCGGCTATTCTACCGGTAAAGGCAAGCCTTTCGGATAGAACCGATTCTTTGACTTGATTGCCAACTCCTTTATAAGAATCTTCACCTCTTGATCCGGACATGATATTGCTCCCTTCCTTAATCAGAAGACAGAAGACAGATTTTTCTGTTCTCTGTTTTCTGCTCTCTGTCCTCAGAAGACAGAAAATAGAAGCCAGATGTTAAGCTGTTATTTTTTCTGTTCTCTGTTCTCTGTTTTCTGTTTTCTGTTTTAACCCCGGGCTAACCCAGCCACAGCTTGAGCAGCCTTCTTCTAATAGTTCTTTGGCCGGAGCGGGCTTGCCGCACTGGGGACAGGTTTCGGTTTCCTCACTTATCTTGCCAGAAACAATCCTATTTAGCGCTTCCTGCCATTCATCTATCTGTCCTCCCCCGGAGAAAGAGGCTATTGTTTTCGCTGAATTAAGACTATACACTACATCCAGCATCTTTTCCTTCTTACTATCAAGACCGCTTGTTTTTCTCATCTCGGTGTTAACACTAACTATTCTATCAACAGGAACCTCAAAAACCAACTTCCTTTCAAAATCGTACCACCAGCACAATCTCTTATTAGTAAGATAGAGATGACCTGGTCTCCAGGTCTCTTGCTGAATACCGGAAGCAGGCGCTAAATACCATACCTTTTTCCCTCGATGAGTAACCTCTTCTCCTTCTATCAGGAAGTCAATTGGTATCTCTTCAAACTCTAAAAGCACAGGGCTTTCCTCTAAAGAAAGCCCTATAGTTTCTAAATTCTGCACGATAGCATCTTTTAACTGGTTTGTTTCTACTGCGCTAAGCCGATGCACTCTCTCCTGTTTATCTATAAGATAAAGTACCTGTTTTTTCTTTCCTTTAACAAAATGCGCCTCCTCTCTCGTTACCAATGCCTTTATTTCTTCTAATGGTATCTGAAAGGTGATTTCATCAAAATCTTGACGGTAAAGAATAAGCCTTTTGTTAGTCAAATAAAAATACCCCGGCTTCCATGCATTGTATATTCCCTTACTGTAATAGTGAGAGCCGAACACTTTCAGGGCAATCTCTTCTCCTTCAACCAGAGAAGGTAGAGTCTTCTTCCGATGTTCTCTCTCCCATGCCCTGCTCTTTTCATCCCATGCCTGCATTACTCCATATTTAAGCATGGTTTCCATTCCTGCTAACGCTGCTCTCAAATTGACGCCAATTAAAGGAATGCCAGCCACAGAAATAATAATATCCGCATTAATTACCAATCCTTTATCTAAGATTCGATCTAACAGATCTACTAAGGTTGCGTGTGTATCTTTGGTCGGTTCCATTTCTTCCCCCTATACGAAACTATATGGCGGCCAGGGGCCGGTGAAACGAACAAAAAATCCTTTCAGATGGTCAATTTTCTCTAGTTCTTCACCCAGTACTTTACTCTTTCCCTTAAAAAGCAAACAAGAAAGATTCAACAGCATTTGTTTGTCTTCTTCAAGTTTTTTGGTCTTTTCTACCTTAATTTCTTCGACACATCTTTTAATCTGTTCATAAAAATCCTTAAAAC
>Ga0210024_1001549_pt1 | contig 20824 bp, 21 predicted proteins | sample CryGeymeta201525_FD_183988 | JGI IMG/M metagenome (GOLD analysis project Ga0210024, IMG submission 183988) | Groundwater microbial communities from Crystal Geyser aquifers in Utah, USA - Crystal Geyser metaG 2015-25 (SPAdes) (version 2) | ecosystem: Environmental > Aquatic > Deep subsurface >...
TGATGTCGCGCGGTTTGAATACCTCAAAAAATCCGCGCGCAACTATGGATCGGTTCTGATCGGCATCGAGACATCGGCGGCGACAAATTTTGCCCTTCTGACGGCGCGGATGGACGCCGCTGATTTTACCTATCGCGACATCACCAATGATGGGGCCTTGGCCGAATTCCTGATCTGAGCCGCATCAGGTGGATTTTGTCGGGGGCGCACGAAGTTCGGCCAGGAACGTGGCGCGCGATTTTGCATAGGCGTTGATCACCTGCGCCACCAGTTCTGCATCGGTGTTGGGTGCGCGCGATGCTGATTCGCCTTTTTGGCATAGGGATGCCAAAGTACGGAAACCGAGGTTCAGCGCGCTGCCTTTCAGAAAATGCAGATCGGCTGCCAGTGTGTTGGCATCGAAGCCATTGGAAAGACGCGTGATCATCTCGTCTACCTCTGCAAGAAACAAGGTCACGATTTCGTCAAAATCGTCCTCTCCGATGTCGTCTCGCAATTGTGTTATACGGGCCCAGTCAATCATGCGCAGGTCTCCAATCCCGCTGTGTTCTTTGACGCAAAATGTTTAACTATGTATGAGCCGCGACGGTCTGACTGCCGCCAGAGTTCATTTCACCTATTCTTAACCCGGAAACGGCACAAGTTCGCATGGATTTTGAAGGCCCCCTTTTAGATGACGATTCCAATTTCCGCGCAGCTGGCGGTCAGCTGCGCGTCGATAACGCCGCAATCGAAAGGGTTCTCGTCGTAGATGACAGCCGTTTGCAGCGCAAGATCCTGACTGCATCTTTGGAAAAATGGGGATTTGAGGTGGATCAGGCCGATTCGGCGCAAAGCGCGCTGGACATGTGCGCGATGCAGGAATTCGATCTCATCATCAGTGACTGGATGATGCCGGGCATGTCCGGGCTTGAGTTTTGTCGTGAATTTCGCGCGAAACCGCGTGATCGCTACGTCTATTTCATCTTGCTGACCTCAAAATCTGATAAAAACGAAGTTGCCAAGGGTCTGGAAAGCGGTGCCGACGATTTTCTAACCAAACCGGTCAGCGCCGAGGAATTGCGTGCCCGAATCGCCGCCGCCGCCCGGATCATGAAGAACGAACGTGATCTGTCCGAAAAAAACCGCATGATTTCATCTGCCTATGCCGAAATCAAGGTTTTGTATGCGGCGGTTGACCGCGACCTGAACGAGGCGCGAAAATTGCAGCATTCGTTGCTGCGTGACCGGTCGGTCGATTTCGGCACAGCGCGCGCTTCATTGGTTCTGCGGTCCTGTGGTCATGTCGGGGGCGATCTTGTGGGCCATTTCCGCATCGACGCCGAACGCGTCGGCCTGTTTTCTCTCGACGTGTCAGGCCATGGCATTGCCTCGGCGCTGCTTACTGCGCGGTTGGCGGGTTATCTTTCGGGCAATTCGCCGGATCAGAACATGGCCCTTGTCGCCAATGGCCAGGGTGTTTATTCCGCCCGCCCGCTGGTCGAGGTGGCCGAGAGGCTGAACCGCATGATGCTGGATGATGTGGATACGGAACATTATTTCACAATGCTTCTGGCCTATGTCGATTTGCACAGTGGCACGGTCGAGATTTTACAGGCCGGGCACCCCCACCCAATTATCCAGCGCAAGGATGGCACGATCGAGGTGGTGGGCCACGGGGGAATGCCGATCGGTCTGCTGTCCGAACCGCAATTTGATGTCAGCGTCGTGCATCTTGCGCCAGGCGACCGAATTTTATTGGCATCGGATGGTATCACCGAATGCGCCGATGAGGCGGGCAATCTGCTGGGCGAGGAGGGGCTGATCGAAATCATGCAGGCGAGCGCCAATGTGAAGGGCGAATCCTTCTTTCAGGCGCTGCTGTGGGATCTGGCTGCGTTCGCCACCAAAGAGGATATGGATGACGATGTGTCGGGTGTTTTGCTGGAGTTCATCGGGTCGGCCATCTCCGAAACGCCCGACACCCAAGGCCGCGCCGGATCAGTCGGCAAAGCGCCATGAGCGACGCCGCGGCACCCGCAGCGCCAGCATCGGTTTCAGCAGAGGGTTGGAAAACCGGTTCAAATCCAGCGCTTCGTGCACGCCCGTGGTCAGTTCGCCGTTGATTCGGGTTTGCACGACGCTGCGGCTGTAGAACGGCGCGTCCAGCATCGCCTTGACCTGCCGGGGGGTGTGGCCAGGGTCGGCGCGGGTTTCGCGGCGCACCTGCCACAGGGACCGTTTGAACGGCGCGCGCGGTGGCACCGCAATGTCCTGCACGCTGCCATCATGGGCAAACTGCACCCCCACGGCCAGTTCCGTGCCATCCCGGCGCGTCGCGTCATAGAAACAGGCCGAGCCGTCGTTCAGGGGGAAGCGGCCCCATGTCCAGAAACTGAAATCCTGCTCCAACGCGCGGGTGCCAAAATTGGCATCGAAATAGCCGTGCCCGGTGAATTGCCAGCCCGGCCCCAGATCTACCTCGATGCGCGATGTCGGGGCGAAGGGCCGCCAGACATGGGTGCCCTTCGGGTCAAGCAGCAGTTCGCGGTCGGTGATCGCGCTGGGCGTCACGGTGATTTGCCCCCGCACCCGCGAAACGAGCGGCAACGACGATACCTCATTCACATCGACACGCAGGCGCTGCCCATCCCAGCGCAGGGATGATGGGCCGACGGTGAAGGACTCAGGTGTCGTGCGCAGGGCTGATGTGCCGCGGTCGGTCATGGTGAACCGCCCGCCGCGGCCATAAGTGGCGAGGTTGATACAACAATGGTTGGCGGGGTTGCGCCGCCCGCTCCACGCGTACCATGGCGAAAAAACCGAGCCGATAAAGGCGATGACGCTGATCGCCTGTGTGCCATCGTCGCTTATGCCGTCGATATACCACCAGGCGTATCCGTTGGGCGGGACATCGAGATTGAACCGAGGTCCGTCAAGATCGCCGCGGCCGCATGCCCGCCGGAGAGGGTTGCCATCGGCACCCCCGCCCCCGGATGCGCCCCGCCGCCCGCCAGGTACAGCCCCGGCACCCGGCTGCGTGCCGTCGGGCGCTGGAATGCGGCCATCAAGCCATGCGGGCTGCGCCCGTAAAGTGACCCGAGAGATGCCGGGAACATCCGCTCGAACGCTTGGGGCGTGGTCAGCGCATTGTCCGGGGGGCCGGGTGAAAACGTCAACCCCCGGTTGGCTAGGGTCTGAAACGTCAGATGGCGACATGACTGGGGCCTTTCGTCGGTGGCAATGCGGGGGGCAACGGGGGGGGCGTTGACGATGGTTTCAAACCGCTCGATCGCGGGGGGGGATGTGCCGCTGGTGCGGTCCTGGGCACAAACATAGACGGTGGGATCCACCGGATTGCGCCCTTGCGCCAGCGCGTCGAATTCGCTGCGCGGATCGGCGCCGAAGAACACGTTGTGATGCGCCAGGTCGCGCCCATGGGGGGTGGCGGCAAAGGCCCAGACCTGCGCCGACAGGCTGCGCGGTTCGGTGGCGGCCAAGGGTACAGCGGCGCGCAGATCGTCGCCCAGCAGGCCGCTGGCCAACGCGCGGGGATCGCCATTGAACACCACCCGAGTGCAGGGCAGGCGCGTGCCATCGGCGGTTATGACGGCGCGGATCGCGGCGCCTGACCGTTCGATGTGGGCGGCGTGGGTTGCAAAGTGAAACCTGCCACCCCGCCGTTCGATCAACCCGGCCATGGCCTGCGCCAGGCGATGCATCCCGCCCTCCACCAGCCAGACGCCTTTGGCCTCGGCGTGGGACACCAGCGACAGGATGGCAGGTGACAAATAGGGCGACCCGCCGACATAGGTGGCATAGCGGCCGAACAACTGGCGCAGACGCGGATCGGTGAATTGCACAGCAAGGGCCGACGCCATGGTTTTTTGCGGCGCCATCAGCGGGATCAGACCGGGATGGCGCATCACATGGGCGGTCAACGCCGCTTGGCTGGGTTGCGGGGCCAGCATCATCGGGCTCTCGAATGCCTCGAACAGCCGCCGCGCGCCATCGGCAAACCTGCGGTATTCCTGTGCCGCTTTTGGCCCCGCAAAGTCACTGATCGCCTGCGCCGACCGTTGCGGATCTGCGAACAGGTCCAGCGTGCTGCCGTCAGGCCAGAAGTGGCGCGCCAGCAACGGCTCAAGGCGCAAGGTCACATGATCGTCCAGCCGTTCGCCCAGATCCGCAAACAGACGGTCGAACACTGGCCGCAAGGTGAGAACCGTGGGCCCAGCATCGACCGGCCCCGCCACCGTGTCGATCACCCGCATCTTGCCGCCGGGCGCGCCGTGGCTGTCAAGGATCGCCACATCGCACCCCGCGTGGCACAACCGCAGCGCGGCCGCCAGCCCGCCAAGGCCCGCACCGATCACCACGATCTTTTCTTTCTGGGGAAGTAAGTTGACCATGGGCGGGATTGTTGACTCAGAATCGAAAACTGTCCACTATGATTTACACATTTTGTTGTCAGGCCAAATTTACATGTCAGCCTGCTGGAGGATCCGATGCCTTTGAAGACCCGAATTGAAGCCGCGATTTCATCTGCCATCCGCGGGGGTCAGACTGGCGCCGCCCCGCCACGGCTGGCGGCTGCGCTGAATTACGCTGTCACACCGGGGGGCGCGCGGATTCGTCCGACGATCTGCATGAGTGTGGCGATGGCCTGTGGCGACGATCAGCCAATGCTCAGCGATGCGGCGGCGGCGGCGCTGGAACTGATCCATTGCGCCAGTCTGGTGCATGATGACCTGCCTTGTTTCGATGACGCGGACATGCGGCGCGGCAAACCTTCGGTGCACCGTGCGTTTTCTCAACCCCTTGCGGTGCTGACAGGCGACAGCCTGATCGTTATGGGGTTCGAGGTTCTGGCCCGTGCCGGGGGTGATGCTGCCCGCACGCTGGAGTTGATCCGCATCCTTGGGGCCCGCACCGGTATGCCGGGCGGAATCTGCGCCGGGCAAGGCTGGGAAAGCGAAGATCAGATTGATCTGTCGGCCTATCATCGCGCCAAAACCGGCGCGCTTTTTATCGCGGCGACGCAGATGGGCGCTGTCGCGGCGGGGCAGGAGGCCGAGCCGTGGGAAGAGCTGGGCGCGCGGATCGGTGAGGCGTTTCAGGTGGCCGATGACCTGCGCGATGCCCTTTATGACGCCGAGACGCTGGGCAAACCCGTGGGTCAGGATGACCTGCACGGAAGGCCCAATGCCGTCGCCGAACTGGGCGTTCAGGGGGCGATCCGGCGGCTGAAGGATATTCTGGGCGGCGCGATTGCCAGTATCCCGTCTTGTCCGGGCGAGGCGATGTTGGCCGATATGGTGCGCCGCTATGCCGAAAAGCTGACGCCGGTGGCGCCTGTGCGACCGGGGAAGTGAGCGTTTACAGAATGCTATCGGCAAAACAAGGGGGCGCTGCCCCCCTCTTGGCCTATGGCCAATTCACCCCCCGAGGTATTTTCTGCAAGAAAGAGCAACGGCGGGGTGCGTGATACGGTGAAACAGCAGTCAGGGGCAGGGCCGCGCAGCGGTTTTTTCGCCTGGCGCAATCGGTTGGTGGCATCGCGGCGCTTTCAATCCTGGGCGTCGCGGCTTTTTCTCACGCGGGGTGTCGCGCGGCGCGAGGGGGAGGCGCTGTTCGATCTGGTGTCAGGATTTGCGCAATCACAGGTTTTATTTGCGTTGGTCGAGTTGCGTGTGCTGCATCTGTTGCTGGAGCAGGCGGAAACGGCCGACGCGATGGCGGCGCGGTTGTCGCTGCCGCCAGACCGTGCACGGGTGTTGTTGCACGCCGGTGTTGCGTTGGGCCTGTTGTCGGTGACGGCGGGACGGTATCGGACAGCGCAGCGCGGCGCGGCCCTTTTGGGTGTGCCTGGTCTGGAGGCGATGATTTCGCACCATGATGTGTTGTACCGCGATCTGGCTGATCCGGTGGCGTTTTTTCGTGGCGAGACCGAGACCGAGTTGGCAAGGTTCTGGCCCTATGTCTTTGGCGCGGGGGGGGCTGTCGAACCTGCGGTGACAGCGCGGTATTCCGATCTGATGGCGGACAGTCAGGGGCTGGTGGCCGAAGAGACGTTGCGCACCGTTTCGCTTGCCAAGGTCCGGCACCTGATGGATGTCGGCGGAGGTTCGGGCGCATTTCTGACCCATGTTGCTGAAAAGATGCCAAAAATCGGGCTTAGTCTTTTTGATCTTCCGGTGGTGGCACCGACAGCACGGGCGCGGTTCGTGACAGCAGGAATTGCCGAGCGGGTCACGATCATCGGCGGATCGTTCCGGGATGATGCCTTGCCATGTGGGGCTGACGCGATCAGCTTGATTCGGGTGCTGTACGATCATTCAGACGCCACAGTTCGTGCCCTGTTATCAAATGTTTACAGAGCCTTACCGGATGGTGGGCGACTGATCGTGTCGGAACCGATGTCGGGCGGGGCTGTGCCGAACCGACCGGGGGATGTGTATTTCGCGCTGTACTGCATGGCGATGCGCACCGGGCGTGCCCGGTCGGCGGATGAGATTGCCACACTACTGGGCCAGGCCGGGTTCAGCCAGGTGCGCGTGCGCCCGACATCGCGGCCTTTTGTAACCTCGATTGTTGAATGTGTACGAGATTGACACACCAACTGTCTAAATAGGTTGACAGTTCGATGTGTCAGATTAAACTGACACATGAAGCGTTACACAGAACGACGCAGAATCATTCCAGCGAATCAGGGAGAGACCATTTGCAAACCACCGCCGTCATCCTGACCGGACCTCGCGATTTGGCGGTGGAACAGGTTTCGCTGAATGCACCGGGTGCGGGTGATCTGGTGGTTGAAATCAGCCATTCGGGAATTTCCACCGGAACGGAAAAGCTGTTTTACAACGGAACGATGCCGCCGTTTCCAGGCATGGGTTATCCCTTGGTGCCCGGATATGAATCGGCGGGCGAAGTTGTCGAGGCTGGGGCCGATACGGGATTTGCCGTAGGTCAACGGGTGTTTGTGCCGGGCGCGAATTGTTACGGCAACGTGCGCGGCCTGTTTGGCGGCGCTGCCAAATGTCTCGTGACGGCATCCGACCGGGTAACGCGGATTGATCCGACGCTGGGGGCCGAGGGGGCGTTGTTGGCGCTGGCGGCCACCGCGCGTCACGCCATGGCAGGGCTGAACGTCGTGATGCCCGATCTGATCGTCGGGCATGGTGTTTTGGGCAGGCTTTTGGCGCGGTTGACGGTCGCTGCGGGTGCGCCCGCGCCCATCGTCTGGGAAATTGATGCTGATCGGGCCAAGGGTGCGATCGGTTATGACGTCATTCATCCCGATGCGGATCCGCGGCGGGATTACCGCGCGATTTACGATGCCTCGGGGCGGGCCGATCTGTTGCCCGGTCTGATTGGCCGCATTGCCAAAGGTGGCGAGATTGTTCTTGCCGGATTTTACACCGATCCGATCAGTTTTGCCTTCCCGCCGGCCTTCATGAAAGAAGCCCGGTTTCGGGTCGCGGCGGAATGGACGCGCGATGATCTGTTGGCAACGCGCCAGTTGATCGAATGCGGCGCCCTGTCGCTGTCGGGGCTGATCACACATACCGCTCAGGCAACCGATGCGCGCGGAGCCTATGCCACCGCGTTCAGCGATCCGGCCTGCCTTAAAATGATACTGGACTGGAGGGGCCACGCATGAGCCTGGATATGCCGAATCTCAAGGATTACGATGCGAAACTGAGGGCCGAGGCGAATGAGCCGACGCTGGAGGTTCCGCAGGGCGAACCCACAAGCAAGACGCAGATCATCGCGATCTATGGCAAGGGCGGGATTGGAAAATCCTTCACCTTGGCCAACCTCAGCCACATGATGGCGGAAATGGGCAAGCGGGTGCTTTTGATCGGCTGCGATCCGAAATCCGACACCACCAGCCTTCTGTTCGGCGGCAAGGCCTGTCCGACCATCATCGAAACCTCGTCGCGCAAGAAGCTGGCCGGGGAAGAAGTGAAGATCGGCGACGTGTGTTTCAAGCGCGGTGGTGTTTTCGCGATGGAGCTGGGCGGACCCGAAGTGGGCCGGGGGTGTGGCGGACGTGGCATCATCCATGGCTTCGAGTTGTTGGAAAAGCTGGGGTTCCATGACTGGGACTTTGACTATGTTCTGCTGGATTTCCTGGGTGACGTGGTGTGTGGCGGCTTTGGCCTGCCGATCGCGCGGGACATGGCGCAAAAGGTGATCCTCGTCGGCTCGAACGACCTGCAATCGCTTTATGTTGCCAATAATGTCTGTTCGGCGGTGGAATATTTCCGCCGGCTGGGTGGCAATGTGGGCGTGGCCGGTCTGGTCATCAACAAGGATGACGGCACGGGCGAGGCCCAGGCATTTGCTGCGGCGGTGAACATTCCGGTGCTGGCCGCTATTCCGCAAGATGACGATCTGCGCAAGAAATCCGCGAATTATCAGATTGTAGGCACCCATGAATCGCAATGGGGCCCGATGTTTCAGGGGTTGGCCGAGGCCGTGGGCATTGCCCCACCGGTGCGCCCGACGCCTTTGGATCAGGACGGCCTGCTGGGCCTGTTCGATGCCAAGGACACCGGCGGCGATTACCAGTTGGTGCCCGCCACCGACATGGACATGCGCGGCAAGAACGCTGCACCCAAAGCCAGCCTGGAAGTGGTCTATGACGATGTCTGAGCAATTCCAGGATCAGGCAAACGGTCAGCTCCGTGAGGTGTTGGCCAAGGCCAGCCCCGAGCAGATCCGTCGTCTGATCGCGGATATTCGCAAATTGACCTCTACAGAGCGCCAGCAATGACCGATGAAGTAACATATGATGCCGCCGGACAAACCCCGGTGATCGAGGGTCAGGCCCGAGATCCGATGCCGGACGCGACGCAGCCTGTTGATGGTACGGGGTGCCACGCAGGTGCTGGTGCAATGGAAGCGGCGGCGCGGATGGCTGGCAAATCTGAAATTCTGGATCAATATGCCAAGGATTATCCCAAAGGCCCCCACGACCAACCCCAAAGCATGTGCCCGGCGTTCGGGTCACTGCGGGTGGGTCTGCGGATGCGGCGGACGGCGACAATCCTGTCGGGATCGGCCTGCTGTGTCTATGGCCTGACCTTTGTCTCGCATTTTTATGGGGCGCGTCGGTCTGTCGGCTATGTGCCATTCAACTCGGAATCGCTGGTCACCGGCAAGCTGTTCGAAGATATCCGCGACGCCGTGCACGAAATGGCCGACCCCGACCGGTATGACGCGATTGTCGTGACCAACCTGTGCGTACCAACGGCCAGCGGCGTGCCTTTGCGATTGCTGCCCGAAGAAATCAACGGTGTGCGGATTGTCGGCATTGATGTGCCTGGCTTTGGCATCCCGACCCACGCCGAGGCGAAGGATGTGCTGGCCGGTGCAATGCTGAACTATGCCCGTCGCGAAGCGATGGCAGGGCCGGTTCAGAAGCCTGCCGGTGGCAAATCCGACCGCCCCACAGTGGCGCTGTTGGGCGAAATGTTTCCGGCCGACCCGATGATGATCGGCGCAATGCTGGCCCCCATGGGTCTGGCCGCTGGTCCGGTCGTGCCCTGCCGCGAATGGCGCGAATTATACGCCGCGCTGGACTGCGGCGTCGCCGCCGCGATCCACCCGTTCTACACCGCCGCCACGCGTGAATTTGTCGCCGCAGGCCGCCCCATTGTGGGCAGTGCGCCGGTGGGCCATGACGGCACCGCCGAATGGCTGAAAAACATCGGCGCCGCCTTCGGTCTGTCGGCTGACAAGGTGGCCGCCGCGCAGAACGCGTTTTTGCCCGCGATCAAGGGCGCCTTGGCGGCGATGCCGATCAACGGCACGATCACCCTGTCCGGATATGAAGGCAGCGAACTTCTGGTGGCGCGCCTGCTGATCGAAAGTGGTGCAACAGTGCCGTATGTCGGCACGGCCTGCCCGAAAACCGACGCTTCACAATGGGACCGCGAGTGGCTTGAGGCGCGGGGCGTAAAGGTGAAGTACCGCGCGTCGCTGGAAGACGATTGCGCCGCGATGGAGGCTGTGCGCCCTGATTTGGCCATTGGCACCACCCCGGTTGTGCAAAAGGCAAAGGAAATGGGCATTCCTGGCCTGTATTTCACCAACCTGATTTCGGCGCGCCCTCTGATGGGGGTGGCCGGTGCCGGCAGCCTGGCCGAGGTGATCAACACCGCCATCGCCAACAAGTTCCGCATGGACAAAATGAAAGCCTTTTTTGAAGGTGTTGGCACGGGCGATACCGCAGGTGTCTGGGAAGGTGCGCCGAACCTGCGCCCCGATTTCCGTGCAGCGCACCAGAAAAAGCTCGACAAACAGGCGCGTGCCGCAGCAGCGGAGCAAATGATCTGATGCTGGTTCAAGATCACGACAGAGCAGGCGGATACTGGGGCGCGGTCTATGCGTTCTGCGCCGTCAAGGGATTGCAGGTTGTCATAGACGGACCGGTCGGTTGCGAAAACCTGCCCGTCACATCGGTCCTGCACTACACCGACGCCTTGCCGCCGCATGAGTTGCCGATTGTGGTGACCGGCCTGGGTGAGTCGGAAATGGGATCGGGCACGGAAGAGGCGATGAAGCGCGCCTGGGGTGTGTTGGACCCGGCCCTTCCCGCCGTGGTGGTGACAGGTTCGATCGCCGAGATGATCGGTGGCGGCGTGACGCCGCAAGGCACCAACATTCAGCGGTTTCTGCCGCGCACGATTGATGAGGATCAGTGGGAAGCGGCCGATCGCGCCATGACCTGGATCTTTACAGAATTCGGGATGACCAAGGGGCGGATGCCCCCCGAGAAGAAGCGCGAAGAAGGTGCGACGCCGCGGGTCAATATTCTGGGGCCGATGTATGGCGTGTTCAACATGCCGTCGGACCTGCATGAAATCCGCCGCCTGGTGACCGGGATTGGCGCCGAGGTCAACATGGTGATGCCGCTGGGCGCCCATCTGGCCGAGATGCGCAATCTGGTGAATGCTGATGTGAACATCTGCATGTACCGCGAATTCGGTCGCGGCCTCGCCGAGGTTCTGGGCAAGCCCTATCTTCAAGCACCCATCGGCATCGACAGCACCGTCGCCTTTTTGCGCAAACTGGGCGAACTGCTGGGCCTTGATCCCGAACCGTTCATCGAGCGGGAAAAGCACAGCACGATCAAGCCGGTCTGGGATCTGTGGCGTTCGGTGACGCAGGATTTCTTCTGCACCGCGTCCTTTGCCATCGTCGCAAATGAGACCTATGCCCGGGGCATCCGCAATTTTCTGGAAACCGACATGGGCCTGCCCTGTGCCTTTGCGGTGGCCCGTCTTCGCGGCAAGAAGACCAACAACGAAGAAGTGCGCGCCCTGATCGGGCAGAAGAAGCCGCTGATCGTCATGGGCAGCATCAACGAGAAAATGTATCTGGCCGAGCAGAAAGGTGGGCATGGGCCCAGCCCCGCGTTCATCCCCGCCAGTTTTCCGGGCGCTGCGATCCGCCGCGCCACGGGCACGCCCTTCATGGGGTTTGCCGGTGCGACCTATCTGATCCAGGAAATCTGCAACGGATTGTTCGACGCGCTGTTCCACATCCTGCCCCTGGGCAGCCAGATGGACGCCGCCGATGCCACGCCCACCACGCTGCGCCGCGATTTTCCGTGGGATGCCGACGCCCAAGCGGCGTTGGATCGGATTGTCGCCGAACACCCAATTTTGACCCGCATTTCCGCCGCCAAGTCGCTGCGCGATGCCGCCGAACGGGCCGCCTTGGCCCAAGGCGACGAGAGGGTCGTCAAGGAAACGGTCGAGGCACTGTCGCCCGCGACCAACAGCACGCAACAGAAGGCGTACCCCGCCTCAGGAGGAACGACATGAGCGATTTCACAGCGCAGACAACCGAGACGATGATCCGCAGCCGCAAAGCGCCGCGTACTGAGTTTTATGTCTATTTTGCCCTGATTTTTGCGGCGACCCTGCCTCTGGCCTGCCTGACCTGGGGTCTGAGTGCGGCACGCCAGATGAGTTTGCCGTCCAAGGGGCCGATCGCGCGCGCCTGGGGTCAGGCCCGGATCATCACGCCGGCGATTTTTTCTGCCTGAGGGCGGACGCCCCGATGGGGCGCGGAATTTCCTGCCACCTGGCGGGATGCCTCTGGGTTCAGAGGCACACAGATTTCCGGGGTGGAGCCCGGAATAAATCATCTGCCCCTGACCGGGGCGGATATCGACACCAAAAGTCGAAAACCCGGCCGTGGGGGACCCGCGGCGTCAGCTTTACGATCACGAGGAGAGTTTCAATGGCTGATAGAACTGACCTGTCATTCACAGGTCTTACAGACGAACAGGCGCAAGAATTGCACTCTGTCTACATGAGCGGGCTCTGGCTGTTCTCAGCCGTTGCCGTCGTTGCGCACCTGGCGGTGTTCATCTGGAAACCCTGGCTCTGAAAGGACCTGAAAAATGGCAAAATTTTACAAAATCTGGCTGATCTTCGACCCCCGTCGCGTATTCGTGGCACAGGGCGTTTTTCTGTTCCTTCTGGCGGCGATGATTCACCTGGTCCTGCTGAGCACCGGCGCAGACGGCTACAACTGGTTCGAAATGGTCAAGGCGGAAACCGCAGCGGGCATGTAAGCCCCGCCTGGTTTCGTGACCATGCGTTCCGATACGGTACCAACAGCTGTGGGCGGCGTGCCCGTCGTGCCGCCCCAGCCAATCCAAAATTCATGACGGCTGTACGTCAATAAAGACAAAGCCGCAGAGCGGAGAGGGAAGTATGGCACTGCTCAGCTTCGAACGAAAATATCGCGTACCGGGTGGTACGCTTGTCGGCGGTGATCTGTTTGACTTCTGGGTCGGCCCGTTCTTTGTCGGCTTTTTTGGCGTAACCACCGTTTTCTTCGCCGGTCTCGGGACCATCCTGGTGTTTTACGGTGCAACTTTGCAAGGCACCTGGAATCCCTGGCTGATCTCGATCAACCCGCCGGCAATCGAATACGGCTTGGGGGCTGCCCCCCTGGCGGCAGGCGGATTGTGGCAGGTCATCACGATCTGTGCACTTGGCGCCTTCATCAGCTGGATGATGCGAGAGGTCGAAATCTGTCGCAAGCTGGGCATGGGGTATCATGTGCCCTTCGCCTTTGGTGTGGCGATCCTGGCCTATGCGACGCTGACCGTGATTCGCCCGGTTTTGATGGGCGCCTGGGGATATGCCTTTCCCTATGGGATATGGAGCCACCTCGATTGGGTCAGCTACACCGGCTATCAATATGGTAACTTCCACTATAACCCGGCCCATATGATTGCGGTGACGTTCTTCTTCACCAACTGTCTGGCGCTGGCCTTGCACGGTTCGCTGATCCTGTCGGCGGCCAACCCCGAAAAGGGCAAGGAAATGCGCCAGCCCGAGCATGAAGATACGTTCTTCCGGGATTTCATCGGTTATTCGATCGGGCCCCTCGGCATTCACCGTCTGGGTCTGCTGCTGGCGCTGAACGCCGGGTTCTGGAGCGCGGTCTGTATCGTGATCTCGGGCACTGTCTGGTTCGACCAGTGGATCGTCTGGTGGGATTGGTACCTCGAACTGCCCTGGTGGGCGGATCTGTAAGGAGAGATGCAAATGTTCAAGACTCCAGCTTATCAAAACATCTTCACGCAGGTTCAGGTTCAGGGCCCCGCCGAAATGGGCATGGTCGAAGATGTAGACCTGCGTGACCGCACCACCGGAACCAGCTTTTCGCAATTGGCGGGCTGGTTCGGAAATGCCCAGTTGGGCCCGATCTATCTGGGGCCATTCGGGGTTGTTTCGTTGCTGACCGGTGGAATGTGGTTCTTTCTCGTCGGGATCTCGTTCTGGGTCCAGGCCGAGTTTTCGCCGGGCGTTTTCTTCCGCGATCTGTTCTATATGGCGCTTGAGCCGCCTGCACCGGAATACGGGTTGTCGCTGTCGGCGCCCCTGTGGGAAGGCGGGCTGTGGCTTATCGCATCTTTCCTGCTGTTGGTTTCGGTTATCAGCTGGTGGATCCGGTCCTATGTTCTGGCCGATCAACTTGGGATGGGAAAGCATGTCTGCTACGCTTTCGCCTCGGCCATCTGGCTGTTCCTCGTTCTGGGTCTGATCCGGCCGATCCTGATGGGATCATGGTCCGAGGCGGTGCCTTATGGCATCTTCCCGCACCTCGACTGGACCAACCTGTTCTCGCTGACCTATGGCAACCTGTTCTACAATCCGTTCCACGCTCTTTCGATCGTGTTCCTCTATGGTTCGGCCCTGCTGTTCGCCATGCATGGTGCCACGATCCTGGCCGTGTCCCGCTTTGGTGGCGACCGTGAACTGGAACAGATTGCTGACCGCGGCACGGCATCCGAACGGGCTGGCCTGTTCTGGCGCTGGACCATGGGGTTCAATGCCACCATGGAAGGCATCCACCGTTGGGCCTGGTGGTTTGCGGTTCTGACGACGCTGACTGGCGGGATCGGGATTTTGCTGACTGGCACTGTGGTCGACAACTGGTTCGTCTGGGCACAGGATCATGGATACGGCGCCGCCGAAAACTATGTACCCGCACAGACGGCAGCTGACTTCAAAGCCTACCTGCCCCCCGCCAAGTAAGGAGAGATCGAAATGTCGAATAACGAAAAATGGTATCTCGACGGACAGGAACCCAGTCTGCGTATGTGGATTTTCACGCAGATGAGCATGGGGGCGATTTACGCGGCACTGGTTTTCTTTGGCGCGATCGCGTTTGTCCTTGTCCTGGTCGCCATAAGTCGGCTGTTGCCAGACGACCCATATGCCGCTCTTGAAACCGGCAAGGCCATGCTCAGCGCATTGGCTTGACCATTGCAGGGGCGGCCTCATGCCGCCCTTGCCACCGGATGCCGCCCCGCCCCGGGGTGCATCGTGATCGTGCCCTTCGCGGGGCGCGGTATCGGGGGCTCCACACCCCGGTTCCCTTCCTGTTGGCTACAGGACAACTTGCGCTGCAGAGCGAAACATCTCTGCGGCGCATTTTGACAGGGCCTGACAGGACGGGTCTTACCCCTCTGACCGGAGCACTGATATGACCCGCCCAAACACCCCCACACTTGACTGCATTGCCGGACCTGCCGATCTCAAGGCGTTGTCCGATATGGCCCTTGCCCGCCTGGCCGACGAATTGCGCGCCGAAGTCGTTTCGGCAGTTTCGGAAACCGGCGGCCACCTCGGTTCATCCCTTGGTGTGGTCGAATTGACCGTGGCGCTGCACGCGGTGTTCAGCACCCCCCATGACAAGATCATCTGGGATGTGGGCCACCAGTGTTACCCCCACAAAATATTGACCGGCCGACGCGACCGGATTCGCACCCTGCGCCAGAAGGACGGGTTGAGCGGGTTCACCAAGCGCAGCGAGTCGGAATATGATCCGTTCGGCGCCGCCCATTCCAGCACGTCGATTTCCGCCGCCCTTGGCTTTGCCACTGCGCGCGACATGGGGCAGGCGACGGGAGACGCCATAGCGGTGATCGGTGACGGATCAATCAGCGCCGGCATGGCCTATGAGGCACTGAACAATGCCGGGTCCGAGGGGCGCCGCCTGTTTGTCATCCTGAACGACAACGAGATGAGCATAGACACGCCGGTGGGCGCAATGTCGTCGTATCTGTCGGGGCTGTGGGCCAAGGCGCCGCTGCAACAGATGGCCGAAGGGTTCGAGGCGGTTCTGCCCGGCCCGCTGCGCGACCATGCCCGCCGCGCCCGACAGCTGGTCACCGGATTGCCGGGCGGGCAGGGCACGCTGTTCGAACAATTGGGTTTCACCTATGTCGGGCCGGTGGATGGCCATGATATGGGGCAATTGTTGTCGGTGCTGCGGGCGGCGCGTGCCCGTGCGACGGGGCCGGTTCTGATTCACTGCTGCACGGTAAAGGGCAAGGGGTACAAACCCGCCGAAACCGCAGCCGACAAATATCACGGAGTGGCCAAGTTCAATGTCGTCACCGGCGCCCAGACAAAGGGCAAGGCAAACGCGCCGGCGTATACGGCAGTGTTCGGCAAGACGTTGTGCGACCTCGCGGCGCGTGATCCGAAAATCGTGGCGGTAACGGCTGCCATGCCCACCGGCACCGGCGTTTCGATCCTCGCTGACAGGTTTCCGGCGCGCGTGTTTGACGTGGGCATCGCCGAACAGCACGGTGTGACCTTTGCCGCCGGGCTGGCCGCAGGGGGGATGAAACCGTTTTGCGCGATCTATTCCACCTTCCTGCAACGCGGCTACGATCAGATCGTCCACGATGTCGCCTTGCAGAAATTGCCGGTGCGCTTCGCCATCGACCGGGCCGGGCTGGTGGGGGCCGATGGGGCCACCCATGCCGGCGCCTTTGACATTGCCTTTCTCTGCAACCTGCCGGGCTTCACCGTGATGGCAGCCGGGGATGAGGCCGAACTGGTGCATATGGTCACCACCGCCGCCGCCTATGACGAGGGGCCGATCGCCTTTCGTTATCCGCGCGGAGAAGGCGTGGGAGTGGATATGCCGGAGCGCGGCGAGGTGTTGGAAATCGGCAAGGGGCGTCTCGTGCAGGAAGGCACCAAAGTGGCGCTGCTGTCCTTTGGGGCGCATCTGTCGGAATGCCGCATCGCCGCGGAAGAGCTTGAATCGCGCGGCATCAGTGTGACAATCGCCGATGCCCGGTTTGCCAAGCCTCTTGATAGCGATCTGATCGCCCGTCTGGCCCGGTCGCACGAGGCACTTATCACTGTCGAACAGGGTGCTACGGGCGGCTTTGGCGCGCATGTGCTGCACCATCTGGCGCAGCGGGGCGCGTTGGATCGTGGCTTGCGGATCCGCACGATGACTTTGCCCGACCATTTCATCGAACAGGCCAGCCCGAGCCAGATGTATGCCGCCGCAGGCCTGACCGCCCGTGACATTGCCCGCACCGCAATCGAGGCGTTGGGGATCGTCAGTGCCGATTTTGGCGTTCTGCGGGCCTGAAATGAGAGGTGGTCCTGGTTTTTCGACCAGCTTGTCGCCGCGCTAAGCCTAGCATTGGTTTCATTTCCGGCGGCAGCTTTCATGTTCGGGTCTCGAGTATCATGAGCCTCGGCCGGGGTCAGCAGACCCTGCGATGAGTGCGGGCGTTTTTCGTTGTCGTAGCCAAGCCACGCACCGATCCCCCGCCTCGCCTCTGAGCCGGTCTCGAAGGCGTTCAGATAGACGCACTCGTATTTGAGCAACCGCCAGAGCCGTTCGATCATCCGGTTTGTCGATCCAGCGGCCACGGCCGCCTATGGAAATCTTCACCTTGGCGTCGAGCAGCACCTGGGTGAAATCGGTGCTGGTGATCTCGCCGGGGTGTTCGCCCGCGCCTTCGAGCTGGCGATGCAGATTGAGCGCGAGCGCTTTTGCCAGCATCCGCCGTGCGCCTTCACGCGCAAGTTCTGTGAAAGGGTCCGCTATCGATTCCGATTGGCGAAAGGGTAGGATCGTTGTATCGTTTTTCATAGGTGTGTTGCTCCTCGTCAGGTTCTGGTTGGCTTTGACACAACCACGATACAGGCCGCGGGGCACGAAACCCCACGCGCGGCAGGCGGAGCACCCAAGACCCCATAGAGCGCAAGGACACCGACCGGCGGTATCGTGCCCATCTCAAACCGCCGAACCTGCCTCGTGCGACCAGAAAAGGTCAAAAATCGAGGTGCCCTTGAATTCACTCTGGCCCGTGATGTTGATTGCATCGCTGTGTTGCCGATCCCACATAGAAGAAAGCGTAAGGACAGGTCGGTCCCACCGGCCGAAAGACGGGGCCGTAGGACCGATAAGGTCTTGTTTTGCGGCCCAATCCACACACACACACTCGAGCGAACTTACGACCAAAATCGAGGCCGGGGCCGATCGCCGTATGATCTGGGGAAAAGAGAAAACAACGTTTTCGTCACGCGCGAGGCCACTTGAGGGTGTCGATCAGTATGTTTTTAACTTTTCTGGCTGCAAGTAGACTTACGATGGATTCAAATCGGGATGGAAGAGAAAGAAGTTTAATGTTTTTTGAACGCAACAACGTAAATGTTCGCGGCGGTGACGGCCAAGCCATTGTTTTCGCTCACGGTTTCGGCTGCAGTCAAGTAATGTGGCGCTATGTGGCCCCGGCTTTTGAAGACGACTACCGGGTGGTTCTGTTTGATCACATCGGAGCCGGTGGATCGGACCTTTCGGCCTATTCAATTGACAAATACTCAAGCCTCACGGGCTATGCAAACGATCTACTTGGAATCCTGTCGGAACTGGAGATCAAGAACGCAATCTTCGTCGGACATTCGGTCAGCTCAATGATCGGCGTGCTCGCTTCGTGCCTGTCCCCCGAGGCATTCAAAAAACTCATTCTTGTTGGACCTTCGCCGCGGTACTTGAACGACGAGGGGTACGTCGGCGGGTTTGATAAATCCGAGATAGAAGAACTTCTTGATTTTCTTGACAGCAATCCGCTTGGCTGGTCGTCACATATGGCGCCCATCATCGTCGGGAACGCGGATCGCCCCGAGCATGCAGACGAGTTGAAAAATAGTTTCTGTCAGGCTGATCCGCAGATTGCACGTCACTTTGCCCGCACAATCTTCACAGCTGACAACCGAGCGGACCTTGAGAGAGTAAACGTCGATACACTTGTGCTTCAATGCCGCGATGACCTGATTGCGCCTGAAACTGTCGGGAATTTCGTGCACCAACACATTCACAAAAGCCAGATGGTTCTGCTGGAAGCAACAGGGCATTGCCCAAATCTGACCGCTCCAGAGGAGTTGATCCGCGAGATCAAGCGTTTTCTCGCCGTTTCCTGAAGCAAACCAACCGACCAAAGGTGTCGAATGACAACCGGCTCGCACAGAGACTGCAATGACGATTTCGACATGGCCCCCTTCGGCTACCTGATCCTGTCGCCTGACGGGAATATCATGCGTGTCAACGATACATTTTGCCGATACCTTGATGAGCCGCCGCAAGGCCTTTTGTCGCGCAGGTTTCGGGATATTCTGACTATCCCGGGGCGCATTTTCTTTGAGACGCATCTTGCGCCGCTGCTGGTGCTGCAATCCTCTTGCAGTGAGATCGCATTTGATTTCATCACGCGCTCCGGGGGACGCTTGCCGACATTGGCAAACATTTTTGCTGACCGCGATGCTGGTGGAAAAGTGACGTTCTTGCGGGTTGGAGTTTTTGAGGCGACGGATCGGCGAAATTTCGAGTTGGAACTGCTTGAAGCGCGGCGGGCTGTCGAAAACAAGAATCTACAACTTGAGACGGTGAACCTGACCCTAGCTGAGTCAAACGCCAGCCTAGATCGTGCCAATATCCAGCTTAAGGAATTATATGCCCAAATGTCGGCCGCGCGTGCGAGTGCCGAGGCGGCAAACCGGGTCAAAACCACATTCCTGGCGCATATGAGCCACGAGATTCGAACCCCCTTGAACGGTGTTCTGGGTATGGCGTCGGTCTTGCATGAGGCGTTGTCAAACCCGGACGACAAGAAAATGGCCGCGGTCATCTGCGAATCGGGAGAAATTCTTCTATCGATCATCAACGATATTCTTGATCTTTCAAAACTTGAGGCCGGAAAAATCGATTTAGAGGCCATTCCGTTTTCACCTGCTGACATTGCACGAAAGATTTCTGATCTATACTCGTTGAGAACGGCTGAAAAAAGTGTTGGCTTCAGGATGCAGTTTGACATGGACGCGCATGACATTCGGTGTGGTGATCCAGTTCGCATCATGCAGATTATGCATAATCTTGTGGGCAACGCTGTCAAATTCACTGAAAAAGGCGCTGTGACCGTTGTTATCCGGGAGCTATCGACCGGGTCAGTCAAGTTGGAAGTGCGCGATACGGGCATTGGCATGACGCAAAATCAGGCCGACCTAGTATTTGAAGCGTTTACTCAGGCCGACAACTCGACAACGCGAAAGTATGGCGGAACCGGCCTCGGCATGTCGATAGTACGCCAATTGGTTGCGGCGATGGAAGGGACCATCTTGATCGAAAGCGCACTTGGGCAGGGCACTTGTGTTCACGTAACGCTTCCTCTGCCTCGCGTTGTGCAGAGTGCTGACCTTACGCCTGCGCTTGCTGAAGACGTGCGGCATGATCTTTTTGGCCTTCGCGTCCTCGTGGCCGAGGACAATAAGACAAATCGTTTCATTCTGGGCGCGATGTTGAAAAACCTTGGGGTGTTGAGCACCTTCGTCGTTGACGGACAACAAGCCGTCGACGCTTACGACCCAGAGCGCTATGACATGCTGCTGCTTGACATCTCAATGCCGACGATGGACGGTCCAACTGCGTTGGCTTTGATCCACCAACAAGAGGCAGAACGGTCTCGGGCGATGATCCCTACAGTCGCCTTTACCGCCAACGCGCTGAAGCACCAGATTGATGAGTATCTTGCCATGGGTTTCGATACGCATTTGGCCAAGCCGATTTCCAAGCTGGATATCCTGAAGACTTTGGGGGCTTTGTTGGATGGCAAGCCCTCGTCCTTGTCACAGCGCGCCTAATCCATCATCGAATGTTGTGACCAGCCCCAGCAACTTGTCGATGATCCGTTCGGTGATCTTTTTGGAGCTATGGTTGAATTTGGGTGACGCGCATCATCATGCGGCGCGGTTTTCGGTATCATTGGTGTGTTCGATACCGTCTGTAAACTTGATTCCTTCGATGACTTTTGGCAACTGATTTTCGCCTTTAGCAGGCCGCTGAAATAGTCCCGTCTCGACAGCGATTTAAGAACATGATTCATCCTCGTCAGGGTAACGGCGGGGGCGAAGATTGCGCGGGATGGACATGACGAGCGGGTCGCTGTTTAGCTATGTCGATCTGGAGGAGCGTATCCCGGCGCAGCACC
>Ga0210024_1001554_pt1 | contig 20796 bp, 14 predicted proteins | sample CryGeymeta201525_FD_183988 | JGI IMG/M metagenome (GOLD analysis project Ga0210024, IMG submission 183988) | Groundwater microbial communities from Crystal Geyser aquifers in Utah, USA - Crystal Geyser metaG 2015-25 (SPAdes) (version 2) | ecosystem: Environmental > Aquatic > Deep subsurface >...
CGACCACCTGACGCTGAACCTCAGCGGCTCGGCGGGGCAGTCGCTGGGCGCGTTCGGGGCGCCGGGGCTGAAGATCGTGGTGCACGGCGACGCCAACGACTATGTCGGCAAGGGCCTGTCGGGGGCGATCATCACGGTGCGCCCGCCGCTGGGCAGCCCGCTGACGCCGCATCTGAACACCATCATCGGCAACACGGTGCTGTATGGCGCCACCGGCGGCGCGCTCTACGCCTCCGGCCAGGCGGGCGAGCGGTTCTGCGTGCGCAACTCCGGCGCCGACGTGGTGGTGGAGGGCTGCGGCTCGAACGGCTGCGAATACATGACCGGCGGCGTGGCGGCGATCCTCGGCGCGGTGGGCGACAACTTCGGCGCCGGGATGACCGGGGGCATCGCCTTCGTCTATGACGAGCGCGCTGAGTTCGAGGAGCGGGTGAACCCGGAAAACGTGATCTGGCAAGGACTTGCATCGGCGCACTGGGAGGGCGTGCTCAAGACGATGATCGCGCGCCATGTGGCGGAGACCGACAGCCCGCGCGGCGCGGAGCTGTTGCGCACCTGGGAGGAGGCGCGCGGCCGCTTCGTGCAGGTCTGCCCGAAGGAGATGGTCGGGCGGCTGAGCCATCCGCTGAGCGACGAGGGCGCCGCGCTGCGGGCGTGACGGGCGCGGGCGGCGCCGCCTGCGCGCGCTGCGCCGCCGCGGTCTGACGGTTGCGGCGGCGCAGCGCTCAGGCCGGCCGGTTCAGGAGCTGGCAAAGCCCGTCGAGCTGATCGAGCGTAGCGTAGGCGATGCGCAGGTCGCCACCCTGCCCGCGCGGCGAGATCGTCACCGACAGCCCGAGCGCCGCGCTGAGGTCGGCCTCCAGCGCGCGCGTGTCGGGATCCTTGCCGGGGCTGTGGCGGCGCGGCGCGAGCGACGTTTCGGGATCGCGGCTTTTCGCGAGCCGCTCCGTGTCGCGGACGGAAAGCCCGCGATCGACCACCGTGCGCGCCAGCTGTTCGGCGTTCGGCGCGGTGATCAGCGCGCGCGCGTGTCCGGCGGACAGGCGGCCGTCGCGCGTCATCGCCTGCACCGGCTGCGGCAGGGTGAGCAGGCGCAGCGCGTTGGCGATGTAGCTGCGGCTCTTGCCCATCGCCGTGGCGAGCTTTTCCTGCGTGTGGCCGAAGCGCTCGATGAGCTGCGCGTAACCGGCGGCCTCCTCGATCGGGTTGAGGTCGGCGCGCTGGACGTTCTCCAGAATGCCGATCTCCAGCACCTCGGCGTCATCGAGCGCGCGAATCACGATCGGCACCGTGTGCGCCTGCGCCATCTGCGCCGCGCGCCAGCGCCGTTCGCCCGCCACGATCTGCCATTCGCCCGGGCGCGCAGGATCGGCGCGCACGATCAGCGGCTGGATCACGCCTTTCTCGCGGATCGACGCGGCGAGCGACTCCATCTCCGCCGGATCGAACTGCTTGCGCGGCTGGTCGGGGTTGGGGTGCAGGCGCTCGATCGGCGCATGGCTGTCGGGCTCAGCCTGCGCCTGCCGCTCCGGGCGCACGTCCTCGATCAGGGCGGCCAGTCCGCGCCCCAGCCCTTTCCGCCGTGACCCCTCGCTCATCGCCGCATCCCCCATCACGCCAGCACCTCGACATCCATGTTCCTGCGCAGCACCTCGCCCGCGAGGTGAAGATACGCCTGGCTTCCGGCGCATCCGTGGTCGTAAATCAGCGCCGGGAGTGCGTGCGACGGCGCCTCTGACAACCGGACGTTTCGTGGTATCACCGTCTTGAAAACAATATCGCCAAGCGTTTGCCGAACGTCTTCGGCCACCTGTGCAGAAAGATTGTTGCGGCGATCATACATGGTAAGAACGATGCCCTCAATCTTGAGGGTTTTATTTAGCGATTGCTTGACTTTTTCGATAGTCTTCAAAAGCTGCGACAGGCCTTCAAGGGCGAAAAACTCGCATTGCAGCGGCACCAGCACGGCGTCGGCGGCGACCATGGCGTTGACGGTGAGCAGGTTGAGCGCTGGCGGGCAATCGATCAGGATATAGTCGAACGCCCGCCCCTCGGGCGTTTCGAGCGCCGCCTTGAGGTGATGCGTCCTGTCCGACGCATCAACCAGTTCGAGATCGACGCCGCTCAATTCGACCGATCCGGGCGTGATCGACACCCGCGGCACCGACGTTGCGACCGTGACGCCGCCGAGCGTCGCCTGGCGCATGATCAGATCGTATGTCGAGCGCGCCCGGTCTCGCACCGCCACGCCCAGCCCGGTGGAAGCGTTTCCCTGCGGGTCGAGATCGACGATCAGCACCTTGCGCCCGACCGCCGCAAGCGCCGTGCCGAGGTTGATCGCCGTTGTGGTCTTGCCGACCCCGCCCTTTTGGTTGACCACCGCGAGCGTGCGCGGGTTATGCCCCATCGTCGTGGTGAGTGACACCGCCAAGCCCCTTGAGTTGCAGAATGACGCCGCCGGAACCGGAAATGCTTGGCAATCGCCTCACCGCAATATGCGACGGCAGCCGGGCCTCCGTCAATTCATCATCGACGCCTGCGCCCTTGGAAAACAGCGCGACGCCATCCGCGGTCAGATACGGCGCCGCCAGCGCGACCAATCTGCCGAGGCGCGCGAGCGCGCGGGCGGAGACGACATCGTAGCGATGCGCGGGCGGCTGCTCGATGCGCCGGTTCTCGACGGCGACATCGAGACCCATCGCGCGCGCCGTGCTGGCCAGGAACGCACATTTGCGCGCGTCGCTTTCCACCAGCGTGACACGCGGGCCAGGATCGCTGTCGCGCGCCATGGCGGCGATGACCAGGCCGGGAAAACCGCCCCCGGCGCCGAGGTCAACCCAGCGCCGCGCGCCGGTTGGCGCCAGGGAAAAGAGCTGCGCCGAGTCAAGGATATGTCTGCGCCAGACGTCAGGGAGGGTCTGCTTCGAGACAAGATTGATCGCCGCATTCCAGCGGTTGAGCTCAGCCGCCAGAATCTCGAGCCGCGCCATTGTTTCACGTGAAACAGCACACTGGTCGGCAAGACGACTCCGCGCCTCGTCAGTCATCGCGCAGCCCTTCGGGCGCGCTGCGCCAGCCCGTGCAAAAGCACCAGCGCGGCTGGCGTGACGCCCTCGATCTGCGCAGCGCGCGCGATCGTGTCGGGCCGCACCCGCCCGAGCTTTTCGCGCACCTCATGCGACAGCCCCGAGAGCGTCGCGTAATCCAGGTCCGCTGGCAAAGGCGCCGAGCGCCCGGACTCCAGTTGCGCCTTTTCGCGCGCCTGACGCTCCAGATAGATGGCGTATTTCTCCTCGACCTCCACGAGCCGCTGGATCTCCGCCGGGAAGGCGCCGCGTTCTCGCCCGGCGCGGGCCCGCTCCAGAAGCGCCCGCTTGGCCTCGAACGCCCGGCGCCGCCCGGCGCCGACGCAGCCAAGATCAACGCCGACCGGGGTCAGCCGCTGATCGGCGTTCTCGCTTCGCAGAAACAGGCGCGACTCGGCGCGCGACGTGAACATGCGATACGGCTCGCTGACGCCGCGCATCGTCAGATCGTCGATCATGACGCCGATATAGCTCTGATCGCGGGTGAAGATGCAGGGCGGCCGGCCGAGAGCGCCGAGCGCCGCGTTGATCCCGGCGACGACGCCCTGCGCCGCCGCCTCCTCATAGCCGGTGGTGCCGTTGATCTGTCCGGCCAGATACAAGCCCTCGACATCCCTGACGGCAAGGGTCGCCGTCAGCGCGCGGGGATCGACGTAGTCGTATTCGATGGCGTAGCCGGGCCGCAGGAACGCGACGTTTTCCAGACCCTCCATCTCGCGAATGAACGCTTCCTGGACGCGGACCGGCAGAGATGTCGAGACGCCATTGGGATACACGCTGTGGTCAGCGAGACCCTCGGGCTCCAGAAAGACAAGGTGGCGGTCCTTGTCGGCGAACCGCGTGACCTTGTCTTCTATCGACGGGCAATAGCGCGGCGCGGCGCCGGTGATGGCGCCGCCGAACATCGGCGATTGGTCGAGGTTTTCGCGGATGATCGCGTGGGCCCTTGGGTTGGTCCAGGTTACGCCACAGGCGAGCTGTCGAACCTCTGGCCCCGCCGACAGGAACGACAGCATCACCGGATCGGCGTCGCCGTCCTGCATCCGAAGTCTCGGCCAGTCTATGGTGCGGCCGTCGAGACGCGGCGGTGTGCCGGTCTTGAGCCGCGCCAGCGGCAACCCAAGCCGGACGAGGCGCTGCGCGAGCGCGGTCGCGGCAGGGTCGCCAACCCTGCCCCCCGGGGCCTGATCGCGCCCGGTGTGCATGACGCCGTTGAGAAACGTGCCGGTGGTGAGCACGACGGCGCTGGCCCGGCAAATGACGCCGTTGGCGCAGATGACCCCTGTCACCCGGTCGCGATCGCGAACAAGATCATCGACCGCCGCTTCGATACAGGTGATCGCCGCCATCTCGGCGATGCGCGCCTGAACCGCCGCGCGATACAGCGCGCGATCGCATTGCGCCCGTGGTCCTTGCACTGCGGGGCCGCGCGACCGGTTCAGCAAGCGGAACTGGATGCCGGCCGCGTCGGCGGCGCGGCCCATGACGCCGTCCAGTGCGTCGATCTCGCGAACAAGATGGCCTTTGCCGATGCCGCCGATCGCCGGGTTGCAGGACATTTCGCCGATGCGGTTGCGCGCGTGGGTGATGAGCAGCACGGTCGCGCCCAGTCGCGCCGCGACATGCGCGGCCTCCGTTCCGGCGTGACCGCCGCCGACGACTATGACATCCGCCGCCAAGTTGTGTTTCACGTGAAACATCCTGTGCTGACCGGCATCATTTCCCGATGCAGAGTTGCGAGAATATTTCGCCGAGCACCGCTTCGCAATCGATCCGGCCGATGAGCTGATCCAGCGCCCGGGCGGCCAGCCGGACATCCTCGGCGCACAGCTCCAGCGCGTCGCGATGGGCGACAGCGCGCTCCAGACACGTCAACGCTTCGCGCAGGACCTTGTGATGCCGCGCGCGCACCACGACGTCGGCTTCGGCGGTCATCACGCGCAACCGGCGCGCCACTTCGGCCAGAAGCCGCTCCACACCCTCGCCCTGCAAGGCGGAGATGTTGATCCCCGGGCCTGGCGCCACGTCGCATTTGTTCCACACCAGGATGTCGTCAGGCCCCGGCGCCGGATCTTGGGCGCAATCGGGCGCCCAGACCACGATCCTCAGATCGGCGGCCGCGGCGCGCCGCTGCGCCAGTGCGACCCCGGCGCGCTCGACCGGATCGGTGGTCGCGCGGATGCCGGCGGTGTCGAGAAAGATCACCAGATGGGCCCCGACCGAACAGCGCAGTTCGATCACATCGCGGGTCGTGCCCGGATACGGCGATGTGAGCGCGATGTCGCGACCGCCGAGCAGGTTGACAAGGCTGGATTTTCCGGCGTTGGGCGGGCCGACGATGGCGATTTCGAGCCCGTCCCGGACAAGGTCTCCCGCCGCCGCGCCGCGAAGCGCCTTCGCTATTCCGGCGGCGAGCGCTTCGACGTCCGCCAGCGCATCGGGAACCAGCGCGTCGGGCAGATCCTCGTCGGCGAAATCCATGCTGGCTTCGAGCAGCGCCTGCGCATGGGTCAGCGTCCGCCGCCATGTCTCGACCCGCGCCGACAGCGTTCCTTCCACCAGGCGGACGGCCTGACGGCGCTGCGCTTCGGTCTGCGCCGCCACCAGATCGGCGACGCCCTCAACCTGGGTCAGGTCGAGCCGCTCGTTTTGCAGCGCCCGGCGTGCGAACGCGCCCGGCTCGGCGAGGCGCAGTCCCGGCAGCGCGGTCAGCGCGCGCAAGACCGCCGCAGGCGCGGCGACGCCGCCATGGACATGCAGTTCCGCGTAGGGCTCCCCGGTCGGGCTCGAAGCCTGCGGAAACGCCACCGCCAGCCCCCGGTCGAGGATCTCGCCGCTTTCGGGGTCTCGCAGGGTGCGCAGCCGCATCGTCCGGTCGGCGCTGACCGGGGCCGATGTCAGGGCGCCAACCGCGTGATGCGCGCGCGGACCCGATATGCGGACGACCGCGATGGCGCCGACGCCGGGCGGCGTGCCGAGGGCGAAGATGGTGTCAGCCGACGCCACGCGTCACGTGTTCATCGAATCGAAGAATTCCTTGTTGCTCTTTGTATGCTTGAGCTTGCCAAGTAAAAACTCGATAGCATCGGTTGTCCCCATCGGTGTGAGGATCCGCCGGAGCACATACATCTTGGTCAGATCGCTCTTGGCTATGAGCAATTCTTCCTTGCGGGTGCCAGATTTCAATACGTCTATGGCCGGGAACACGCGCTTGTCGGCCACCTTGCGGTCCAGCACGATTTCGGAGTTGCCGGTTCCCTTGAACTCTTCGAAAATGACTTCATCCATGCGGCTGCCGGTGTCGATCAGCGCAGTGGCGATGATGGTCAGCGAGCCGCCTTCCTCGATGTTGCGCGCCGCGCCAAAGAACCGCTTTGGCCTCTGGAGCGCGTTGGCGTCAACGCCGCCGGTCAGCACCTTGCCGGAACTCGGCACGACGGTGTTGTAGGCGCGCCCCAGACGGGTGATCGAGTCGAGCAGGATCACCACGTCGCGGCCATGTTCGGTCAGGCGCTTGGCCTTCTCGATCACCATTTCGCTCACCGCGACATGGCGGGTGGCGGGTTCGTCGAAAGTCGAGGACACCACCTCGCCCTTCACCGAGCGCTGCATGTCCGTGACTTCCTCCGGCCGCTCGTCGATCAGCAGCACGATCAGATAGCACTCGGGATGATTCTGGGCGATCGAATGCGCGATGTTCTGCAACAGCACCGTCTTGCCGGTGCGCGGCGGCGCGACGATCAGCGCGCGCTGACCCTTGCCCAGCGGCGCCACCAGATCGATGATCCGCGCGGAGCGATCCTTGTAGGTCGGATCGTCGATCTCCATGTGAAACCGCTCGTCCGGATAGAGCGGCGTCAGGTTGTCGAAATGAACCTTGTGGCGCGCGGCCTCCGGCGTCTCGAAGTTGATGTCGCTCACCTTCAGCAGCGCGAAATAGCGCTCGCCGTCCTTCGGCGCCCGGATCAGGCCGTTGACGGTGTCGCCGGTGCGCAGCGAGAACCGGCGGATCTGCGACGGCGAAACATAGATGTCGTCGGGCCCGGGCAGGTAGTTGACCTCCGGCGATCTCAGGAAGCCGAATCCGTCCTGCAGCACCTCCAGCACGCCGCCGCCTTCGATTTCGAGATTGCGCTCGGCCAGCTCTTTCAGGATCGCAAACATCATGTCCTGTTTGCGCATCGAGCTGGCGTTCTCGACTTCCAGTTCTTCGGCGAAGTTCAGCAACTCGGTCGGCGATTTCGCCTTGAGCTCCGAGAGCTTCAGATGGGGCGTGTCCATGAGGATTCCGTCGTGATGCTCGGGAGGAGCTGCCAATGCGGGCTTCAGGCGCGCGGCAAGGAAAGGCCTGCCAACAGGCGGCGCCGCGATACTGCGTCTATAGGGACGAAGACGCCGGTTTGTCAAACATCAAAAAGGTCGCGCGATGATCAGAACAACGATCCCGATAAACAGCAGAGTCGGCGCTTCGTTCCAGACACGGTAGAATTTTCCCGAATGTCTGTTCGCATCGCGCGCGAATTCGGTCATCCAGAGTCCAAGCATATAATGCAACGCCGTCATCGCCGCGACCAGCAAAACCTTCAGCCAGAACCATACATCGCCTTGCCAATCCACGATCTCGATCACAAACGTCAAATATAACCCGGTTATCCATGTCGCTATCATCGACGGCTTCATGATGTAACTGAAAAGTTTTCTCTCCATCACCTTGAATGTCGCCGACGTATGCGCATTATCGACGCCGGTTTCGGCATGATATACAAAAATTCGCGGGAGATAGAACAGGCCCGCCATCCAGCTGGTCCACGCCAGGATGTGGACGATCTTGAAAGTCTCATACATGCTTCAGCCCCGGACCAGTCTCAGAAGCTGCTCGACGTTCCGCGGATCGGCGTCAGGCGTGACGCCATGGCCAAGGTTGAAGATGAACGGCCCGCCGCCGAGCGCATCGATGATCCGCCGGGTGGCGCGGGCCATCGCGTCGCCGCCCTCCACCACAAGCGCGGGGTCGAGGTTGCCCTGCACGGCAGCCAGCGGTTGCAACGTGTCGCGCGCCCATTCCGGCGACACGGCGGTGTCGATCGCGACGCAGGCGACACCGGTGGCGCGGGCGTAATCGCTGTAGAGCGCCCCGGCCTCGCGCGGAAAACCGATCATCGGCACGTCGCCGCGCTGCTCGCGGATCCGCGCCATGATCGCCGTCGTCGGCGCGATGCACCATTTCTCGAAGGCTGCGGGGTCGTGCGCCAGCGCGCCCGCCCAGCTGTCGAACAGTTTCAGGACTTCGGCGCCGGCGTCGAGCTGCGCGATCAGGTAGTCGGCGGTGGCCTCTTCAAGCCGTTTCATCAGCGCGGCGAACACGTCGGGCGCCTCGCGCATCAGCGTCAGCGCCCCGGCCTGCTGATCCTTGCCGCGCCCGGCGATCATGTAGGTCGCCACGGTCCACGGCGCCCCTGCGAAACCGATCAGCGCGGTTTGCGCAGGCAGCGCCGTGCTCAGCCTGCGCATCGTCTCATAGACCGGCGCCAGATGCGTGTGCATCGCTTCGTTCGGTGCCAGCCGCTCGACCGCATCCATGGTCGTCAGCGGTTCGAGGCGTGGTCCTTCACCGGTCTCGAACCATAGTTTCCGCCCCAGCGCCTGCGGCAGCAGCAGGATGTCGGCGAACACGATCGCCGCGTCGAATCCGAACCGCCGTATCGGTTGCAGCGTCACCTCGGTCGCCAGTTCGGGATTGTAGCACAGCTCCAGAAACGACCCCGCCTGCGTGCGCGTGGCGCGATACTCGGGCAGATAGCGGCCGGCCTGCCGCATCAGCCATACCGGCGGCGTTTTCAGCGTTTCGCCCCTCAAAGCCCTGAGAAGCGGTTTTTCGGTCGTCATGGGGAATAAACCTGTCATGGAGAAGGTATTGTTAGATGGAGATGATAGTCTGTTGATAGCGGGGATTATCACGGCGAATTAATCATGCACAGAGTTATCCACTGCGCCCTTCTGCCGCTCATGCGCCGCGCAGATCAGCCGCAGCGAGACCGGATCGCGGCAAAACCATGTGTTAAGAGTTTGTTAGCAATCTGACGGCGGACGATGGCGGCGGCCTGTCGCCTGCATACCCCCCGCGCGACGCAACGGCGGCGCGGATTTTCCACATCGCGCCCGAACACGCATGCACAGCGCGCGCGCCTGTTGAAAACCCGGGCGCCGCCGCCGCGAAATGCAAACGGCGCGCGGCGCGGCGCGTTTCGGGTGCGCCGCGCACAGGCTTCGCGGCGGTTTTCCACAGGGTGCGGTGGAACGCGCCTGCGCCATCGTCGCGATTGAACTTGGCGTGCGGTGACGCTAGGTGCAGTGCGGTAAAGGATGAGGAGCATATGATGGCCGGGCACGCGCGCGAGACGATGGAATTCGATGTCGTGATCGTCGGCGCAGGGCCCGCCGGCCTCTCCGCCGCGATCCGCCTGAAGCAGATCGACCCCGACCTGAGCGTGGTGGTGCTGGAGAAAGGCTCCGAGGTCGGCGCCCATATCCTCTCCGGCGCGGTGCTCGACGTGAGCGGCCTCGACGCCCTGCTGCCCGAGTGGCGCGCCATGGATGCGCCGATCGTCACCGAGGTGACCGACGACGAATTCCATCTGATCGGCCCTGCGGGCAATGTGCGCATCCCGCACGCCCTGTTGCCGGGGCTGTTCAGCAATCACGGCGCCTATATCGTGTCGATGGGCAACGTCTGCCGCTGGCTGGCGACGCAGGCCGAGGCGCTTGGCGTCGAAATTTTCCCCGGCTTCGCCGCGTCGCAGATCGTCTGGGGCGAGGATGGCGCGGTCGCGGGCGTGGTCGCGGGCGAGTTCGGGCTGAAGCCCGACGGAACGCCGGGCCCGTCCTATGAGCCGGGGATGGAGCTGCGCGGGCGCTATGTGCTGATCGGCGAGGGCGTGCGCGGCAGTCTGGCCAAGCAGATCATCGCGCGTTTTCAGCTCGATCGCGACGCCGAGCCGCAGAAATACGGGCTGGGCATGAAGGAGCTGTGGGAGGTCGATCCCGCGCTGCATCAGCCCGGCCGCGTGCTGCACACCATGGGCTGGCCGCTGGGCGGAAACGCGGGCGGCGGCGGATTCGTCTATCACCTTGAGAACAATCAGGTCTATGTCGGGTTCGTGGTGCATCTGAACTACGAGAACCCGCATCTGTTCCCCTATATGGAGTTCCAGCGCTTCAAGCATCACCCGATGATCGCGGCGATGCTGAAGGGCGGCAAGCGCGTCGCCTATGGCGCGCGGGCCATCGCCGAGGGCGGCTGGCAGTCGATCCCGAAACTCGTGTTTCCCGGCGGCGCGCTGATCGGCTGTTCGGCGGGGTTCGTCAACCTGCCGCGCATCAAGGGCAACCACAACGCGATGCAGAGCGGGATCGCGGCGGCCAACGCGGCGGCGAAGGCGCTGGCCGAGGGGCGCGGCGGCGACGAGCTGACCGCCTATGAGGGCGCGATCCGCAACGGCCCGGTGGGGCGCGACCTGCGCCCGGTGCGCAACGTCAAGCCGCTGTGGTCGAAGACCGGCTTCTGGGGCGGACTGGCGCTGGGCGGTCTGGACATGTGGGTGTCGAGCCTGACCGGGATCAACCCGTTCGGCACCATGAAGCACGGCAAGACCGACGCCGAGTCCACCGGGCGCGCCGACCGCTTCGCGCCGATCGACTATCCCAGGCCCGACGGGGTGCTGAGCTTCGACCGGCTGACCAACGTCGCGTTCAGCTTCACCAACCACGCCGAGGATCAGCCCTGTCACCTGCATCTGAAGGATCCCGAGACGCCGATCTCGTGGAACCTGAAGAAATACGCCGAACCGGCGCAGCGGTATTGTCCGGCGGGGGTGTATGAGGTGGTGCGCGACCGCGACGGGGCAAATCCGCGCTTCGTGATCAACGCGCAGAACTGCGTGCACTGCAAGACCTGCGACATCAAGGATCCGACGCAGAACATCGAGTGGCGCACGCCGCAGGGCGGCGAGGGGCCGAATTATCCGAACATGTGACCGCAGCCGCGCCCGCATTAACCGTGACGGCGCCGGTCGGCGGGTTAGATAGCGCTGTCGGGAACAGGGAGCCTGCGATGCGGTGGACTGGTCGGTGGTCTGGGCGGCGGACTGGATGGCGGGCGCTGGGCGTCGCCGTGGCGCTGGGCGCGGCGCCGTCGCTTGCGCGCGACAACCTCGCGGGCGCCTATCTCGCCGGGCGGCAGGCCGACCTGCGCGGCGATGTGGACGCCGCCGCGCGCTATTTCCAGCGCGCGCTGCAGGACGACCCGGACAATCGCGCGCTGCTGGAGGCGGCGGCGTCGGCGCTGGTCTCGGCGGGGCGGGTGGACGCGGCGGAGGCGGTCGCCGACCGGCTGGCCGCGCTCGACCCCGGCCACCGCATCGTCGCGCTGATCCGCGCCGCGCAGGCGTTCAGGCGCGACGATTTCGCCGCCGCGCGCGCGCTGTTCGCGGACCGGCCCGACGCCTTTCATCCGCTGATGCTCAAGCTGCTGGAGGGCTGGGCGGCTTATGGCGCGGGCGACGCGGCGGCGGCGCGCGCGGCGTTCGACGGCGTGGGCGAGCGCCCGGTGCTGCAATTGTTCGGCCAGTATCATCTCGGCCTGATGCTGATGCTGGCGGGCGACGCGCCCGGCGCGCTGGCGGCGTTCGAGGCGGCGCAGGCGGCGGTGACGGGGCCGACCACGCGGCTGTCTGCGGCGCATGGCGGCGCGCTGGAGGCGCTGGGGCGCACGCAGGAGGCGACGGCGGTCTATGAGGCGGCGCTGGCCGCCAGCCGCTTCGGCGATCCGGCGATGCGGGCGGCCATCGCGCGCGCGGCCTCGGGCGCGCCCGCGCCGCTGCTGGTCAACGACGCGGCTCAGGGCGCGGCGGAGGCGCTGTTCGGGCTGGCCGGAGCCTTGGTGGGCGAGTCCGGCGGGCGGGTGGCGCTGATCCACGCGCGGCTCGCCACCCATCTGCGCCCGGGCCTGACGCCCGCGCAGCTGCTGGTGGCGGAGCTGATGGACGCCGACGGCCAGGCGGAGCTGGCGCTGGCCGCCTACGCCGCCGTGCCGGGCGACGATCCGCTGTGGATGCGCGCCCAGATCCGCCGCGCCGCCGCGCTGGAGACGCTGGAGCGCGGCGACGCGGCGGTGGAGGCGCTGGGCGCGCTGGTCGCGCGGGCGCCCGATGCGGCGGAGGCGCAGGTCGCGCTGGCCGATCTGCTGCGGCGGCGCGAGGCGTTCGCCGAGGCCGCCGAGGTTTACGCGCGCGCGATCGACATCGCCGCGGCGGCGGGCCGCGAGGACTGGACGCTGTTCTATCAGCGCGGCATCGCGCATGAGCGCGCGGGCGACTGGGATGCGGCGGAGGCGGATTTCCGGCGGGCGCTGGCGCTGTCGCCCGATCAGCCGCTGGTGCTGAACTATCTCGGCTATTCCTGGGTCGATATGGGCCGCAACCTCGATGAGGCGCTGGAGATGATCCGCAAGGCGGTCGAGTTGCGGCCCGACGACGGCTATATCACCGACAGCCTCGGCTGGGCGCATTACCGGCTCGGCGATTTCGGCGCGGCGGTGGAATGGCTGGAGAAGGCGGTGGCGCTGGCGCCGGTCGATCCGGTGATCAACGATCACCTGGGCGACGCGCTGTGGCGCGTGGGGCGGCGGCTGGAGGCGGCGTTCCAGTGGAAGCGCGCGCGCTCGTTCGACCCCGAGCCGAAGGACCTGGCGCGCATCCGGCGCAAGCTGGCCGTGGGGCTGGACGCGGTGCTGGAGGAGGAGGCGGCGGGCGCGGCGGCGCCCGGCGCGCTGGGCCGCGATGGCGGCTGAGGCGGCGCCGGACGACGCGCCGCCGCCGTCCGACGACGCGCTGAGCGAACATGCGCGCGCCAAGATCAACCTGTTCCTGCATGTGCGCGGGCGCCGCCCCGACGGACGCCACACGCTGGAGAGCCTCGCGGTGTTTCCCGACGTGGGCGACGTGCTGTCGGCCGAGCGCAGCCCGATCCGCTCGCTGAGCCTCGACGGGCCGTTCGCGGCGGAACTCGGCGCGGGCGGCGACAATCTGGTGCTGCGCGCGACCGAGGCGCTGGGCGCGGCGGTGGGGCTGGCCGACGGCGTGGCGCTGCGGCTCGACAAGCGGCTGCCGGTCGCCTCCGGCATCGGCGGCGGCTCGGCGGACGCGGCGGCGACGCTGCGCCTGCTGATGCGGCTGTGGGGCCGGGCGCCGGACGACGCGGGGCTGCGCGCGCTGGCGCTGTCGCTGGGGGCGGATGTGCCGGTCTGCCTGTCCTCGGCGCCGGCGCTGATGGGCGGGGTGGGCGAGACGCTGTCGCCGGCGCCGCCATTCCCCGCATTCTGGCTGGTGCTGGCCAATCCGCTGGTTCCGCTCTCCACGGCGGCGGTGTTCGGCGCGCTGGAGCGGCGCGACAACCCGCCCGCCGACCGCCCGCCCGCGCGGTTCGCCGACACGGGCGCGCTGGTGGCGTGGCTGGCGCGGCGGCGCAACGATCTGGAGGCGCCCGCCCGCGCGCTGGCGCCGGTGGTCTCGCGGGTGCTGAGCGCGCTGCGCTGGGCGCCGGAGAGCAGGCTGGCGCGGATGTCCGGCTCCGGCGCCACCTGTTTCGCCATCGTCGCCGATCAGGCGGCGGCGCTGGCGCTGGCCGCGCGCCTGCGCGCCGCCGAACCGGGCTGGTGGATCGCCCCGGCGCAGGTGCGGGCGTGGAGCGGCATGGCGCCGGAGGAGGACTGGACGACGGCGCGCTGAGGGGCGGCGCCAAGACGGGGGCGCCAAGACGGGGGCGCCGCCTCAGCCAAGCATCCGGTCGTAGTCCGACACCAGCAGATGCGTCGGCGCGACGTCCTCCTCGATGGCGGAGAAGCGCCCGATCGTTTCGGCGAAGATGTTGTCGGTCAGATCGTCGTTGACCGAGGACACCTCGCCGATCAGCACGTCGCCGCCCTCGCCCCAGAACGCATGCCACACGCCCGGCGTCAGCGTCACGCTCTCGCCGGGGTCGAGCGTCAGCACGGCGCCCGCGGACATCCGCCGCGCGACGCCGTCGCAGACCACGCGGACCTCCGCCGCGTGGTCCTGATCGCCGTCGGGCGTGGACATGAACAGCTCGATGGCGAGTTTCGCGCCGCCGCGATTGATGATGTCCTCGGTCTTGACGACGTGGCGGTGCGAGGGCGCCAGCTGGTCGCGGCGCGAGACCATGATCTTCTCGGCGTAGAGCATCCCCCGCCCGCGCGCCAGATCGGCCAGCCGCCCGTTGCGCGCGGTGAACAGGAACAGGCCCTTGCGGTCGAAATCGGCCTGACCATAGTCGGTGACGTCCCAGCCCAGCCGCGCGTCGATGATCGCCGACAGCGCGGCGCGGCGGGCGCGCATCTGGTCGGGCGTCAGATAGGCGAACGGCGGCAGGACGTGGCCGAAGCTGCGGATGAAGGCGTCGGCCTCGGCGATGATCGCGTTGACGCGCGAGCGTTTCATTGCGCCGCCGCCTGCGGGCGCAGGTCGGGCGGCGTCGCGTCGGCGGCCAGCGCGGCCAGCGCGGCGTCGAGGCTCATCGTCTGCTGGCCCTGCTGGCCGAGGCGGCGCAGCGACACGCTGCGCGCCTCCACCTCCTGCCGCCCCAGCGCCAGGATCACCGGCACATGGGCGGCGGAGTGCTCGCGCACCTTGTAGTTGATCTTCTCGTTGCGCAGGTCGGCCTCGGCGCGCAGGCCGTGCGCGCGCAGCGCCGCGACCACCTCCGCCGCATAGGCGTCGGCGTCGGAGACGATGGTCGCCACCACCACCTGACGCGGCGCCAGCCACAGCGGGAAGCGCCCGGCGCAGTTCTCGATCAGGATGCCGATGAACCGCTCGAAACTGCCGAGGATCGCGCGGTGCAGCATCACCGGGCGCTGCTTGCTCCCGTCCTCGGCGACATACTCCGCGCCCAGCCGCTCGGGCAGCACGAAATCGGCCTGAAGCGTGCCGCACTGCCACTCGCGCCCGATGGCGTCGGTCAGCTTGAAGTCGAGCTTGGGGCCGTAGAACGCGCCCTCGCCGGGGTCGATCTCATAGTCGCTGGTGACGTCCTTCACGGCGGCCTCCAGCGCGGCTTCGGCCTTGTCCCACACCGCGTCCGAGCCTGCGCGCACCTCGGGGCGGGTGGAGAACTTGATGTCGAACTTCTCGAAGCCAAGGTCGCGATACACCGCGCCCAGCAGGTCGATGAAGGCGGCGGTCTCGGCGCCGATCTGGTCCTCGGTGCAGAAGATGTGCGCGTCGTCCTGGGTGAAGCCGCGCACCCGCATCAGCCCGTGCATCGAGCCGGAGGATTCGTAGCGGTGGCAGGAGCCGAATTCGGCCAGCCGCAGCGGCAGGTCGCGATAGCTTTTCAGCCCCTGATTGTAGATCTGGACATGGCAGGGGCAGTTCATCGGCTTCAGCGCGTTGGTGCGTTTCTCGTTGGCGTGGCCGCCCGCCTCGCTGGTCTCGTCGATCTCCGTGATGAACATGTTCTCACGGTATTTCTCCCAGTGGCCCGACGCCTCCCACAGCTTGCGGTCCACCACCTGCGGCGTGCGGATCTCGCGATAGAAGCGCGCGCTCAGGCGGCGGCGCATGTAGTCCTCGAGCGCGCGATAGACCGCCCAGCCGTCGGGGTGCCAGAACACCATCCCCGGCGCTTCCTCCTGAAGGTGGAACAGCCGCATCTCGCGGCCGATGCGGCGGTGGTCGCGCCTGGCGGCCTCCTCCAGCATCTTGAGGTGCGCCTCAAGCTCGGCGCGGGTGCGGAACGCGACGCCGTAGATGCGCTGAAGCTGCTTGTTGCGGCTGTCGCCGCGCCAGTAGGCGCCGGCGACGCGCATCAGCTTGAAGGCGTCGGGCGGCACCTGCCCGGTATGGGCGAGGTGGGGGCCGCGGCACAGGTCCTGCCACGGCCCGTGCCAGTACATGCGGATCGCCTGATCCTGCGGGATCGCCTCGACCAGCTCGACCTTGAACGGCTCATTCGCCGCGCGGTAGTGGGCGATGGCCTTGTCGCGCGGCCAGACCTCGGTGCGCACCGGGTCGCGCGCGGCGATGATATGGCGCATCTTCGCCTCGATCTGCGCGAAATCGGCGTCGGTGAACGGTTCCTCGCGGTCGAAGTCGTAATACCAGCCGTTCTCGACCACCGGGCCGATGGTGACCCTGGTCTCGGGCCAGATCTCCTGCACCGCGCGCGCCATGATGTGCGCGCAGTCGTGGCGGATCAGCTCCAGCGCCTCGGCGTCCTTCGCGGTGACGATGGCAAGCCGCGCGTCGGCGTCGATCGGGCGGGAGAGGTCGGTCAGCGCGCCGTCGATCTTCGCCGCGAAGGCGGCTTTCGCCAGCGAGGGCGCGATGTCGGCGGCGACCGTCGCGGCGGTCACGCCCGCCGGATAGGCGCGCGTCGCGCCGTCGGGCAGGGTGAGGGTGACCTTTCTCGCAGCGTCGTCCATCGCTCTCGCGCTCCGGTTTTCAATGTGGCGCGCACCATCGGCGGGGCGTGTTGGGGTGTCAAGCGCGCCCCCGCGCCCCGCGCGAACGTGACCGCATGTCACTTTGCCGACCGGGCGCCGGGCGGGGATGGGCGCCCCCCTTGTGAAAGGCGCCCGGTCGATCCGACCCGCGTCGGCTCGACCCGCGTCCGCCTCCCTCCGGCGGCCGCGCGCCGGTCACGCGATGTTGAAACGACTCGGTGAACGGCGCAATGTTTCCGCGCCAAGGAACTGATCCGGCTCACTGAACCCGAGAGGCGCCAGAATGGCCAAGCTCCCGCTCGCCGATCTCCGCCGGATGCTCGCCGACCCGGACATCCCCGAAAAGTCGCTGCGCCGGTATCTGCGCCCCTCCGGCGACGGGGCGGGGGCCTTCAATCCGGAGGTGGTTCCCGACCCCGAGACGGTGGAGATCACCGAGGACGAACTGGCGCTGGAGAGCGCGCTGGGTTTTGGCAACGCGCTGTGCCGCTTTCGCCGCCGCAAGGCGTTCGAGCGGCGCATCGCGCGCGGCGACCCGGCGCCGGTGCTGGTGGCCGAGGGCGACAGCTGGTTCCAGTTTCCGTTCCTGATCGACGACGTGATCGATCAGCTGAACGGCGATTTCAACGTCTGGTGCGTCAGCGCGGCGGGCGACACGGCGCAGAACATCGTCCACCTCAACCCCGAATACATGCGCGCGCTCGACGCGCAGGCGGGGCGCGTGCAGGCGTTCCTGTTCTCCGCCGCCGGCAACGACGTGATCGGCGAGGACGAGAACGGCGTGCCGGTGCTCAGCCGCCTGTTGCGCCAGAACACCGGCGCCGGCCCGGTCGAGGACCTGATCGACCGCGCCGCGCTGGACCGGACGCTGGGTTTCCTGCGCGACAGCTATCAGAAGGTGATCGACACGATCCGCGCCGACGCGCGCTTCGCCACGCTGCCGGTCGTCGTGCACGGCTACGACTACGCCTTTCCCGGCGCGCCCGGCGACGAACGCGACCCGATCTACGCCAGGCCCGACGAATGGCTGGGCGGGCCGCTGCGCGCCAAGGGGATCACCCATCCCAGCACCCAGCGCGCCGTGGTCGGCTTCATGATCGACGCGCTCTACGACATGCTGTTCGCGCTGGCGGGGGACCCGGCGAAGACCGGCGTGCATGTGGTGGACGTGCGCAAGACGCTGTGGCGCAAGACCGACTGGGCGGATGAAATTCACGGCACCGACGACGGCTTCGCCATGGTGGCGGAGAAGTTCCGCGCGGTGATCGACGCCGCCATCGGCCGCCGCGCGCCGGTCGTGGTCGAGCGCGGCGCGCAGGCGCGCGGCGGCGCGACCATCGTGCTCGACCCCGGCCACGGCGGCGCGGAGGACGTCGGCGGCTCAAGCGCCAACAATGTCGAGGGGCCGGGCGGCGCGCGCGAAAAGACCGTCGCGCTGGCGCTGGCGCGGGCGGCGAAGGCGGCGCTGGAGGCGCGCGGCCATCGCGTGCTGCTGACCCGCGCCTCCGACCGCAACCTCGGGCTGGCCAGCCGCGCGGCGGTGGCGCGCGAGGCGCAGGCGGACGCCTTCGTGTCGCTGCACTTCAGCGCCGACCGCCCGCCGGAGGCGTTCCACCACCCCGACGCGGGGCGCGGCTCGGCGCGGCTGGCGCGGGCGGTTCAGGCGGCGCTGGCGCAGGCGAGCGGCCTGGCCGGCGGCGGGACGCGCAGCCTGCGCCTCGGCGTGCTGAACCCCGAAAAGCTCGACCCGCGCACGGCGGCCTGTCTGGTCGAGGTCAGCGGCCTCGCCGACCCGGCGGAGGCCGCGCGGCTGGCGGACGCCGCCTATGTGCGCAGGCTGGCCGCCGCGCTGGCGGACGGGATCGAGCGCCACCTCGCCGATCCTGCGGCGGGCGCTCTGGAGCGCGCGCCGGCCGCCGCGCCGGACTATGAGGACGCGGCCTCCGCGCCGCCGCCGCCCAGCGCGCGGCGCACGCTGGCCGACGGGCGGCAGGTGCGCGGCGCCGTCTCGCCCGGTCTCGCCCGCGCCTTCGACAAGCGCGCCTTCGCGCGCGACGGCGCGCCGGAGATGGCGGCGCCGATGGCGGGGTTCTCCAACGCGGAGAAGTTCCTCGACGCCTGGCGCGCGCGCAGCCGCGGCCGCGCCGGGCTGTCCCCTTCGGACAAGTTCGAGCGCACGGTGGGCCGCAACGACGCGCTGCCGTTCTCCTTCCTGCAAAACGGCCACGCCTGCGGCCGGGCGGTGTGCAAGATCGAGGCGTCGGGCGTCGATTTTCAGGGCGCAGAGGGCGCGTGGTTCGGCAGCGGCTTTCTGGTCGGGCCGAACCTGCTGCTGACCAACCATCATGTGCTCAACAGCGCGGCGGTGGCGCGCGAGGCATGGGCCAAGTTCTCGTTCGAGCGCACGCCCGACGGCGGGCTGTCGCCGGTCAGGGCGTTCCGGATGGACCCCGAAAAGCTGTTCATCACCAGCAAGGCCGTCGGCGGGCTGGACTATACCTTCGTCTGGCTCGACGGCGACGCGCATGAGGAGTTCGGCTTCATTCCGATGGGGCGCGGCGCCTTCACCATCGCGCCGCGCGAGCGGGCGAACGTGATCCACCATCCCAAGGGCGAGCCGAAGCAGGTCTCGATCCAGAACAACGAGCTGGTCGATTTCCACCCGGTGATGCTGCACTATGTCTCCGACACCGAGGGCGGCAGCTCCGGCAGCCCGGTGATGGACAACACATGGCGGCTGATCGCGCTGCACCATGCGTGGGAGACGCTGCCGCCCGGCGTGCCGCAGCCGGGCCGCGAGGACGCCGGTTTCGTCAACGAAGGCGTCAAGATCGCCGCCATCGTCGTCGATCTGGAGACGCGGCTGGCCGAGCCGCGCGAGGCGGCCTCGGCGCAGGCGGTGCTGGCGCAGGTCGGCGGCGCCGATTCGATCACCGGCTATTTCGGCGCCGTGGGGCGGCGCGCGCGCGCAGGCGGCGACGGCTATGAGCGCGTGGTCGATGTCTATCAGGGCCAGGGCCAGGACGTGGACATCGCGTTCTGGAACGTGGAGTGGTTCAACCGCCGCTTCACCGAGCGCGTCGGCGACGTGGCGCGGGTGATCGCCGATCTCAACGTCGATATCTGGGCGCTGTCGGAGACCTCGCCCGAGGCGACCCAGGCGCTGGTCGCGCGGCTGGAGGACGAGTTCGGCCACACAATGGACTTCGCGGCGTCGGAGCCGGACGCGCCCGGCGGGCGGCAGACGACGGCGGTGCTGTGGAACCCGCTGACCGTGCGCGGCGCGCGGCGCGACTGGCCCGACGAGGTTGCGGCGCTGCTGCGTCTGGACAGCCGCGACCCCGCCGCGCAGGCGTTCGAGGCGGTGGAGGGCAAGGTCTTCAACCGCTTCCCCGGCCTGTTCCACTTCACCGCCCTGCAGCGCGACGAGCCGGGGCGCGAACCGTTCGCCTTCAACCTGGCGCCGCTGCACCTCAAGGCGATGGCGGAGGGCCGCCGCCGCCGCCGCATGGCCTCCAACATCCTCGCCCGCGCCGTGCGGCTGATGATCGAGCGCCACGACGCCGACGAGGACTGGGTGATCGGCGGCGACATCAACGCGGAACTGGCCAGCGGCGACTTCGCCGGGCTGACCGGCGCGGGTTTTCTGGCGATGAGCGCGCAGGACGAGGACGAGGGCGCGTTCAGCTTTCTCAAGCGGCCCCGGTCGCTGATCGACAGCATCTTCCTGTCGCCCAGCCTGAGCCGCCGCTTCGGCGCCGACGACTTCTTCATCTACGCCCGCGACGCCAAGGCGCCCGACTTCGTGAAAACGGTCTCCGACCACCGGCCGGTGCTGGCGCGGCTGGCGCTGCGCGAGGCGGCGCCTGCGGCGGCGCCGGTGGTCGCCGCGCCCGCGCCCGCCGCCCCGCCCGCAGCCCCGCCCGCAGCCGCCGCCGCAGGGGATGCGCTGGACCAGACGCTGGCGTTGCTGAGGGCGGACCCCGACGCCTTCCTGCGCGCGCTGGCGGCGCGGCTGAAGGCGCTGGACGAGTAGGAGGGCGCCGCTCTTCCCAGCCGTTGGCTTAAGTGGCGCCTCGCAGTTGGCGTAAGGACCTTCCGAAAAGGTTTCGCAAGGGAACGTCGAGGGTTGGCGACAAGGAAGGCGCGGATGCCCTGGCGAAGAAATCTTCGTCAGGGTTTGTCATCGTC